>Ga0209339_1000129_pt1 | contig 31545 bp, 26 predicted proteins | sample OlaalgELextract3_FD_187376 | JGI IMG/M metagenome (GOLD analysis project Ga0209339, IMG submission 187376) | Olavius algarvensis symbiont microbial communities from Tuscany, Italy - Type A ELBA extract 3 (SPAdes) (version 2) | ecosystem: Host-associated > Annelida > Digestive system >... | reverse complement strand
ACTACCATAATTTTCGCTTTTTCAACAATAGCGCGATTTATCGAATAATTATGTCAAAGAGCAGAAAGCGTCCCGAATATGCCGCCCTTAAGGCGGCATGACGGGATAAAACTATAGACTGTCGAGTACCGATTAGTAATAAAAAAATAGGCGGGGGCATTCTAGCTGACTCCGCCTATTTTTATGACGTTTGAATATCTTTTCGATAATATTGAATTAAACATAAAGTTTAAGGTTGTCTAAATTGAATACTTACGCATCCCTGCCTCTTGTTAACCCAACAGTTGCATACTTAATTCCGGAAGTGCTGATTTCCGCCTACAAACAGAGGGATAAATTGGAATTGGAATGTCATCGCTGCAACTCACCTGTGGGTGAGTCCTGCGTTCTCGTAGGGTGGGCTGTGCCCACCATCAACAAATGAAATCAGCTATATTTAGTGGGCACAGCCCACCCTACAACAGGAAACTTACGCAACGTTGGGGGTCCGGTCCAGACTTAATCGATGCTATCGGTGTCTCGCACGCGGCTGGCAAGAAGTTTGCGACTGCGAGCGCCATCCGTTGGAGATTTGTAAAATCGATACCCCTGCAGAATTCTTGCGACCGTATGCCGTTGAGAATGCGCTGCTTGCCTTTATTCATTGCAGTTGTGTCCGGGTCACGGTTTCTTCCCCATGCCTAGGCAATTAGAAAACTATGAGCTATGAGCCAAGATCCTCCAGCAACCCGTAACAACGTACAACAAACCACAGACAACAATCTACCCACCAGCACGATAGTGCTTCACAAGCTCGCGAAATATAATCAATTTCTGCACATCCTGAGTACCCTCGCCCAGGGACGCCCCCCAGGTGTCCATGGGGTATTTGTGGATGGGATGTTCCCGGACGACGGATGCAGCGCCAAAAATATCGGCCGCCCAGACCGTTACCTCCCGGGCGACTTCAACCGCCAGGTATTTTGCCATCGATGCCGCCTGCCGGAAGTCTCGGCCCTGATCGATATCCCAGCTGGCTTTGAAAAGCATGAGCCGGGCGGATTCCATTTTGGCATAGTGTTCGGATGTTTCAAATGCTTTGGCCTGATGAGACGAGATAGATTTGCCAAAAATATTGCGTTTTTGCATGTGGTTGAGAGCCAGGTCGAAGGCGCCGGCGGCGCCGCCCAAAGTCAGGGCCGAAATGGGCACCCTGCTGTGGGTAAAAACTTCCAACACCTGCTGCAGCCCGCGACCCCGGATGCCGAGCAGGTGATCATCCGGCACGAAGACATTTTTAAAATTCAGGCGTGTCAAATCAGATGGAATCCACACCTGCTTGTTGAGCTTTTTGCGGCTGACCCCCTCCGTGTTTAAATCGACCAGATACATGGATAGGCGGCTATTTCTGGGAGCATCAGGATCTGACACTGCGGTAATTACGCCCAGATCGGCCATATAGCCATTGGTGACATAGGCCTTGGTCCCGTTCAGAACCCATCCGCCATCAACTTTTTCAGCGCTCATTGCGATGCCGGCTACATCGCTGCCAGCTATATTTTCAGTGTTTCCCAGGCACATTATTTTGTCGCCCTGCGCCGCAGCGGGCCCATAGGTTTGCTGCTGATGCGGTGAGCCGAAAAGGAACAGCCCCATCAGGCCCAGGTCTATATGCGCCAGGGCGGCAATGGCCACTCCCGGTGAAACAACCGCTAGCGCTTCAGCAACAAGGGCTTCCATTAAGGCCGACGCTCTGGTGAGACGCCCGCTTTTAAACTTGAGCCCAAACCAGCCGCCTTCCCCCATTTGTTGAAAAAATTCCGGGGTAATTTCGCGCTGCCGGTTCCAGGACGGCAGATTCGGTTTCATATGCAGTTTAATAAATTCCTTAAAACGCGCAAGATCTTCAGATACCGCGGTCGGCATAGCAAAATCCATTATCTCTTCCTTTCCAGTTAAACCGTATGGCAAAGCGACGTATTAATATCAGAAGTAGTTCACCTTTCATTGGGATAGCGACAACCGGGTTACAATTAGGACAACCGGCATAAATTAAAGCAGATAAAAAAGAAAACAAGGATACTGCATTTCTTGAGGCAAAATACATTGTTTACCCTATTTACAAGTTTAAAAGTTCTATTTAAAAAGGTAAAGTACAAGATACTATATACAAAGTATCCGATAGCAATACTGGCAGATGTATCTTTCTCGTCGATCCCAATTTTCCAGCAGGGCCCTGCCGGAACCGGTAGTCGCGTTGTGCTCATAAATCTAATATATTATCAGTTTCTTATGTCGCAATTAGAAAATCCGGCCTCCAATAACATTTCGCGTTAAACGGGTAATGAAGGAGCTGATTGAACGAATCGCCCGCGCACTGGTCGACAAACCCGAAGAAGTCAACGTGTCGGCAATAGAAGGAAACCAGTCAACGGTGCTGGAGTTGAAAGTGGCTAAAGAAGATCTTGGCAAAATTATCGGCAAGCAGGGCCGCACGACAAGATCCATGCGGATTATCGTCGGAGCCGCCTCAGCCAAAGATCGAAGACGGGTTGTACTGGAAATTGTAGAATAAATTCATCCGGCCTGATAATTCTTCATGATGCCATCAATGGTCGCTATGACGTTGCCTAGCGCTGTAGTGCCCCGGTCTTTAGCTCCCCCGATCCCTTGATCCTGCCTGATTCTCCGCATTCATCCTTTCTGTCCTCCCCTCGGCCATGCGGTCGTTATACTACTTGATTCTGGTCCTCCATTACCTTATCCATGCCGGCAGAAATGAGGATTTTATTAAAATTATATTAATATTAGAGTGTTAAATCTTGCCGCCTTGACTAAATAAAAACTTGGTAACATATTGCTTCTAACACATTTTTTGCCGGATGCGGCAGCAACAAACCTTAGATTCAAAGGGCAACCAAGGGGTTCATTGTGCTGCTGTGTAAACAAGGAGCAATTGTATGCCGAGAAAAGAAATCAATATCGCCGATAAAATAGAATACCTCTCCATCTTAGATGAAAACGGTGAACTGGATAACGATTTGGAACCTGATATTCCGGGGGAAATTCTGCTCAAACTTCATCGTACAATGTTATTGGGTCGAAAATTTGATGAGAGGTTGCTGAACCTGCAAAGACAGGGGCGTATCGGAACATTTCCCCCCATCAGCGGTCAGGAGGCCGCCCATTTGGGAACCGCCGCCGTACTGGACCTATCGGACTGGTTCGTGCCGGCCTTTCGCGAAAACGCGGCTGAAATCTGGCGCGGCCGCTCTCTCGAAAGCGTCATTATCTATTATAACGGTTTCGGCGAAGGGGCCTATGTCCCACCGGATCGAAATGATCTGCCGACTTCCATCCCGGTCGGCTCTCAAATTCTGCATGCCGTCGGTCTGGCCTGGGCAGCAAGATATCGTAAAACGGATCGGGTGGCCATGGTCTATTTTGGCGACGGCGGTACCTCCCAGGGGGATTTTCACGAGGGCCTTAATTTTGCCGGCGTTTTCCAGGCCCCGGCCATTTTTATTTGTCAGAACAACCAGTGGGCCATTTCCATCCCACGGACAAAGCAAACAAGATCTGAGACCATCGCTCAAAAAGCGTTGGCCTACGGTATTCCGGGCCTTCAGGTCGACGGCAACGATATCCTGGCCACCTATGCCGCGGCCAAAGAAGCCGTTGATCGAGCCCGATCCGGCGGCGGCCCTACGTTGATTGAGTGCGTGACTTACCGGATGACTATGCACACGACGGCCGATGATCCCCGGCGATATCGCACCGAAGATGAGGTGAAAAAATGGAAAAAGCGGGATCCTATTGCCCGGTTTCAGAAGTACCTTTTGGCAAAGGGACTGCTTTCGGATGACGAAATCGAAAAGATTCAATCCGAGGTCCTGGATGAGATCCAGAACGCGGTTGATAATGCCGAAATACAGATGAAAGACATGGGCGACCCAATGCATATGTTTGATTACGCGTATGCTGAGATGTCGCCTTTTTTATTGGCTCAAAAGGAGGAATTTGCCAGGGAACTCGCGGAGATGAAGGAGGAGGGTAAGAATGGCTAAAATGACAATGGTTCAGGCCCTCAACCTGGCTTTGCGACAGGAAATGGAAAAAGATGACGGTGTCATCATTCTGGGTGAAGATGTCGGAGTAGACGGCGGTGTTTTTCGTGCCACCGACGGGCTTATTAATCAATTCGGGGAGGAGCGGGTGCTGGATACACCTTTGGCGGAATCCGCCATTGCCGGCATGTCAATCGGTATGGCCGTTTATGGCCTCAAACCGGTTTGTGAGATCCAGTTTTCGGGATTCAGCTATCAGACCTTTCACCAGATTGAAAACCACGCTGCCAGATTTCGTTGGCGGTCCCAGGGGCGATACCATGTGCCGCTGGTTCTCAGAACTCCTTACGGCGGCGGCGTGCGGGCCCTTGAACATCATTCCGAAAGTCGTGAGACCTATTGGGCCCATACCCCGGGCTTGAAAATGGTTATTCCGTCCGGTCCGCGTAACGCCCGGGCCTTGCTGGTCAGTGCCATCCGGGATCCGGATCCGGTTATTTTTTATGAATCCAAAGCTCTCTACCGGGCCTTTCGTGAAGAAGTCCCGGAAGAAGAGGAAACCATGCCTATTGGTCAATCGGCGATTGTGCGTAAAGGCCGGGATTTGACCATGATATCCTATGGCACCATGATGCGGCCGACCCTGGAGGCCGCTTCGGTGCTCGCGGAAAAAGACGGGGTGGAAGCTGAAGTCATTGATCTGCTCACCGTTGCCCCCCTGCACGATGAATTATATGTCCAATCGGTTCTGAAAACGGGTCGGGCGGTAGTTATTCATGAAGCTCCCCGCAGCTTTGGCCCGGGGGCTGAAATCGTCACCCGGTTGATGGAAAAGGCCTTTTACTATCTGGAAGTTCCCATCGAACGCGTGACCGGCTACGATGTCATCACGCCGTTGTTCAGCCGGGAAACTCACTATATTCCGAACGCCCAGCGGATCCTTAGAGCAGCGCGAAAAGCGCTTAAAAATGACTAATGACGAATGACTAATGACAAATGAAGGAATGCTGTCAATTAAAAATGACAAAAGATGTCAGGTATTTAATGCTTGAGGAGATAATTTTGTATATATTTCGTATGATATTCTTTGTTCCAATTAAAATGATAGAAATCCATAATTAGTCATTTGACATTTTTCATTATTCATTCATACGAGGGGGAATTATGTCCAGGTCGTTTAAATTGCCGGATCTTGGCGAGGGCATCCATGAAGGTGAGGTTCTGGCTGTGCCGGTGGAAGTTGGGCAAGAAGTAACAGAAGGCGATATTATCCTGGAGGTCGAGACCGATAAAGCGGCCGTGGAAATACCGTCGCCATTTGACGGCAGTATCCAGCAGATTTTTGTTGAACCGGGAGATGTCGTCAACGTCGGGGACGTGATGATGACTTTTTCGAATGGCGATGAGGTTCAAGCCGCTGATCAAGCTCAGCCAGGCGAGGAGCCAGCGACTGTACCGGCGGCTGAAGCGCACGACGGCAAACCGATCGACCGAAAAGATCAAGGCAAGCCCGTGCCGGCGTCGCCTTCCACCCGGCGGTTGGCCCGTGAATTGGGCGTCGACCTGCACGCGGTGACGCCTAGCGGACCGGCGGGGCTGGTGACCGCCGAGGACGTTCGTGGCTTTGCCGAAAAAGGCCCAAGCCCCGAAGCGGCTCCGGCCGCGGTGCCTGGGGCAGCCGAACCGCGCCAAGCCGCCGATATGGCTGTGCCCGCGCTGCCTGATTTCAGCAAATGGGGTGAGGTGGAACGGGTTCCCTTTCGCTCCATTCGGCGGGCGACCGCGCGCCAGATGTCGTTAGCCTGGTCCCAGATTCCCCATGTCAACAGCCAGGATGTTGTCGATCTTACCCGGTTGGAGGCATTTCGGCAGAAGCATAAAGCAGAGATCGAAGCGGTGGGCGGAAAATTGACCATTACCGTCTTTGCTTTAAAAGCGGTGGCCACCGCGCTGAAAACCTATCCTAATTTCAATGCGACACTGGATACCCAAAATAACGAAATTATCATCAAGCACTATTACAACGTCGGTGTTGCCGTTAATACGGACAACGGTTTGATCGTGCCGGTCGTCAAGGATGTGGATCGCAAGAGCATCAGGGAACTGGCGCTTGAACTGACCGATCTGGTGCAACGCACCCGGGACCGCAAGGCAACTATCGATGAAATGCAGGGCGGCAGTTTTACCATTACCAATGCCGGGGCCATGGGCGGCGGATTCTTTGCGCCGATTATCAACCATCCCGAAGTTGTCATTCTGGGCATGGGCCAGGCGCGCATGCAGCCCGTTGTCCGGGAGCAGGCCAAAGGTGATTTTATGATTGTCCCGCGTCTGATGATGCCGATTGTGCTATGCATCGATCACCGGGTGCTGGACGGTGCCGATTCCATTAAATTTCTCAAGATTCTCGTCGAAACCCTGGAGGATCCGGATGAGTTGCTGATGAGTATGATTTAACTCGATGCTGGATGCTGGATGCTGGATTCTGGATACTTGATACTGGGAATAAAGACTGGCATTCGGTTTTCGGCGTTCGGCGGACCACGAAACTGCTCGGCTGCAGCGTAATAACAATGGGTTTAAGGTATAGGGAACCGGTATTCGGTGTTCGGTATTCGGTGTTCGGCAGACCATAAAAACCGCTTGGTCGCAGCTACATTCGTATAGGTATAAGGTATGGGGTATAAGGTAAAAGGGTCGGTATTCGGTGTTCGACATTCGGCGTTCGGCAGGCCACGAAACCGTCTGGCCGCAGCTTGATACCTATGGGTATAAGGTTTAAGGCCCACGGCCTTCGGCATTGGCTCAGTTCCTTATAACTGATAGATATTGGCCACTGGCTAATGACCACAGATCACTTGTAGCTGATGACTTTTGACTGATCACCAATAACCAATAACCAATCACCAATAACTGATAACTGATTACTGGCCACTGGTCGCTGAAACCAGCATCCTCTCTCCTTGCTGGGATCAACAGACGACCGTTCAATTCCGGAGGTTTTCCAATGGTAATGGGTGAGCTTACGCAGGAGACGGAACTCCTGGTCATCGGCAATGGGCCGGGGGGATATGCCGCTGCATTCCGGGCAGCGGACCTGGGAATGGATGTGACCATGGTCGATACGGCCCAGCGACCCGGGGGAGTGTGCCTGTTTAAAGGGTGTATCCCATCCAAAACACTTTTATACCTGGCAGAGCTCATTTATGATGCCGATAAAGCCGCATCAATGGGGATTTCTTTTGGTAAACCGCAAGTTGACCTGGCGGGATTACGGGACTGGAAAGCCAGCGTGATCGACAAAATGGCCAATGGCCTGATCAGCCTGAGTGAAAGGCGCGGCGTACAACTTATTAGCGGCCGGGCTGAATTTGAAAGTTCGGACATGGTGCGGTTGTACGATTCCGAGGTCAGCCGCATTAAATTTCGCCATGCCGTGCTGGCCACGGGCTCGCGGCCGATCCCCTTGCCCGGTGCGGACTTTAGTCCCGACGGCAGAATCATGAGTTCCACCGGTGCATTGGCCCTGGCCGATATCCCCGACAAATTTTTGGTGGTGGGCGGCGGGTATGTCGGACTGGAATTGGGAACGGTTTATGCAGCGCTGGGTTCCAAGGTAACTCTGGTAGAGTTTATGGACCGGCTGCTGCCGGGAGTTGATCGGGATCTGGTGCAGCCATTAAATAAAAAGCTCAAGGGTATATTCGAGCGGATCCATTTAAATACCAAGGTCACCTCCCTTGCGGAAACCGACCGCGGGGTGGACGTCACACTGGAAGGTGATATCGACAATCCGCAGCAGACGTTTGACCGGGTGCTGGTTGCCATCGGGCGCCGGCCGGCCTCACAGGGGATCGGCCTTGAAAATACCAAGGTTAATCTGGACGATAAGGGATTTGTGGTTGTCGATGCCCGGTTGCGCACTTCCGATGAAAAAATATTTGCCGTCGGTGACGTGGCCGGCGGCATGATGCTGGCCCACAAGGCAACCCGGGAAGGCAAAATAGCGGTCGAGGTTATTGCCGGCGAGCCGTCGGCCTTCGATGTGCGAGCCATACCCGCGGTGGTTTACACCGATCCCCAAATTGCCTGGTGCGGCCTGACCGAAGAAGAGGCTCGCCGTGAAGGCCGTCCGGTAAATGTGCAGCGTTTCCCATGGAAGTTTTCAGGCCGTGCAACCACCATGGGGGCGCCGGAGGGATTGACGAAAATCCTGGTTGATCCGGAATCCGGACGTATTCTGGGAGTCGGCATTGCCGGCCGGGATACGGAAGGGCTGATTTCAGAAGGGGTGCTGGCAGTTGAAATGGGGGCTCTGGCAGAGGATATGGCCTTAAGCATTCATCCGCATCCGACCCTTTCAGAAACGGAAGGTGAGGCGGCTGAGCTTTTTCTGGGTACGGCTACGCACATCCTTAACAAATGAGAAATGACAATTGAATAATGTCTAATGTTGGAATCGCTGCGCTCTGTCTTATCTTTTAGGAATAGGAATGGTCCGGCAGTGGTGTATGATAACTAGTGCCTGAACGAATAGTCCGGTTTTTGGTAGGTTGGGTTGAGCCCGGTCGGCAATGTTGGATTTCGTACCACAACCCAATCTACGAAAATTAGCATATAACGGATATGATATTAAGGGGCGAAACCCAACAGTTCGATTAGACGAGTTTTCGTTCAAACATTATTTGGCTTGGAATGAAATTGTTTTGGCTTCGTTGACTGGTTGACAAGTTGATTGGTTAGTTGGTGATTGGAACACTGCCGATTCTATATTATTCGCCTTTTCGTCTTTTCGTGCCTTCGTGATTATATATTTTCATTCCGGTTGATCCGGGTTGGGAAATTGAAATATGCAATTAGAATCGGACAAATCAAAAGAAGAACTGATTGAAAAGATTCACGATCTCAAACGCAAAGCTGCTGAAGCCGATGAATTGCGCCGCCGCCTGGAAAGCGTTCAAAAAACTTGCAGTGATCTTAAAAACAGCTACGACAGCCGCACTGCAGAGTATGATGCCAAGTGTGCCGAGCGGGATCAAACCGAAAAAGCCCTGCGGATGGCGGAGATGATCGTTGACCGCAGCCCGGTGATCCTCTTCCGGCGCAGTGCCGGGGAAGACTCGCAGTTGGAATATGTTTCCGAAAATATTCGCCAAATGGGATATGAAGTCGCAGAGTTTTTCAAAGGCGAAAACTTATTTAAAGACCTCGTACATCCCGACGATATGGAGCGGGTCGGCTCTGAAGTCAGACGCTATGCCGAAGCAGATGTGGAAGAATACACCCAGGTGTATCGCATCCTGACAAAATCGGGCGACATTCGTTGGATTGAAGACCAGACCTCGGTTGTGCGGGATGCCGCCGGGGTCAAGACTCACAACCAGGGCATTCTGGTCGACATCACCGAGCGCAAGCTGGCCGAAGACGCCCTGCGCAAAAGCGAGGAAAAATTTCGCCGCATCGTTGAAACCGCGGCCGAAGGATTCATCCTGATGGATGAAGATCTGGTGATTTTTGAGGTCAATGATGCCTACTGCAGGATGCTGGGCTATTCGCGCGAAGAGATTATCGGCAAACGGCCCATCGATCTGGCCACCCCTGAATTCCGGCAGTTTATTGCGGGCAATAAAGAGCATATTCTGGCCAAAGAGTATCGCGAGTTTGAAGGCAGCGTGGTGGCAAAAGACGGCCGGCATGTCCCGATTCTGGTGCACGGAAACACCCTCAGGGATGACCAGGGACAGGTCATCGGCAACATGGCATTCATCACGGACATGACCGAACACAAAAAGGCGCTGGCCCTGGCCGGCGAAGTCCAGAAAAGCCTGCTGCCCCAGGACAAGCCAAAGGTCCAGGGCCTTGACATCGCCGGGCGCAATGTTTCCTGCGACGAGATCGGGGGCAACTATTTTGATTTTTTGTGGCGGCGTGAATCCAAGAAAGGGCCTTTCAGTGTCGTCGTGGGAGATATCTCCGGCCACGGGGTGGATTCAGCGCTGCTGATGACCACGGCCCGGGCCTTTTTGCGAATGCGTGCCTCGCAGCCCGGGACCATCTCCGAGATCATTACGGCCATGAACCGTCACCTGACCCAGGATGTGCTCGAGTCCGGCCGATTTATGACTCTTTTTTATCTGAGCATCGACCCGGAGGCAAAACGCCTGGACTGGGTGCGTGCCGGACACGATCCGGCGCTGATTTATGATCCGAATCGCGACGAGTTTGAAGAGTTGAAAGGCAGCGGCATTGCCCTGGGAGTCAGCGAAGGCTTTGATTACGAGGAGAATCACCACAATGGGCTGGCCAACGGCCAGATTATCGCTGTCGGAACCGACGGCATCTGGGAGGCGGTTAACCGGGACGGTGAGATGTTCGGCAAGGAGCGGCTGCGCAATATCATTCGCAGCAACGCCGACGCGGATGCCGCCCAAATACTAAACGCCGTTTATGACCAGCTCAACGAATTTACCCTGGGCCGCAAAACCGAGGATGATATCACCCTCGTCATCATTAAAGTTGATGGGCTGAATGTAGTTGATTAGGTTGACTGGTTGATTGAGTTGATTGGTTAATTGGTTTAATGTGTTTGTTCAGTTCTATTTAGTATTCGATAGCATACCTTAATTTTAGTCATTTTAGTCAATTTTTAATTTTAGCCATTACTATTTCCTCTCCTTGACTTATGTCAATGCAATCCGAACGCTGACATTGTACCATCCATGGTAAACTCTACTCAATTGCAAGGAGATATACCATGTGCCAGAGCTACAAGGTCGCCTGTACCTGCAATCAGAATACGGCTGAAATCTTTTTCGGCAAAATGATCTTGAACGAGACCGCCGTCGAAGAGGTCTACTGCCCCCAATGCAGCCAGGCCGTCGACAGTGAACACACCAGCCGGGTGTGGGACAACGGCTGGGTGCTGGAGATGAACATGGATATGGTGCGACAGTACGCCGGCTCCATGGGAATCGCACCCCATGAGCTCACGGCCGAAAAGGTCTTTGACGACGGCTATGCCACCTGGGTGGGCATCACACCGGATGATACCGAGCGCAGGAACCGAGAACGCGATGAGATCCAAAAGCTCGCCCAAACTGATATTCTGGCCTATTTTGAGGCGATGAAAGCGTGGGGTTTAAATCGCGAGCAGAAGTTCAGTGAGCAGGGGTGGCGCAAGATGAGGAGACATCAATAGTATCTCCTGTTGATATCGTCATCGTGATTGCTTGAGTTAACTGGTTTCACATGCAACAAATTACAAATACCAACAATCAAATATCAAACAAATCCCAATGACCCAAATTCAAAATTCGAAACGACTGACCTCGGCCTGAGCGCGCCAAAGTTCGGCCCCGAATACCTTAAGGAGAGCAGTTCGGCCTTGAGTTCACTGCCTATAGGCTCACCGCAGGCCAAAAAATTAATCCAAACCTTAGCTCTGACAACGTTTTCATGACCGGCTGATATAGGCGGGGTGTCGGTGGAATGTAATTCTGATCTATGTTTTGGTCATTGAAATTTGAGATTTATTTGTTATTTGGTGCTTGATATTTGGGATTTATTGTTGCACAAAATCTTTTGTAAACTGGTATGTGAGATTCGGATAAACCTGCTGTTGAATACTCTCAACCTAAATCCTACACCCACTATCCCAACCCAAAATTGCGGTCGATGCCCTTCAAATGGCTTGCATCGCACCAGGTCTCGATCACCCAGCGCGTGGTGCTGTAGAAACTGCCGTGGCTGACGATGGTCAGGCTGGCATTGGTGGTAATGTAGCAGCGCGGCTGATCCAGCGGCAACCCCGCAACATAGCGAAATATACTGTCCAGAACCCCGCCGTGGGCCACCGCCACAACTCTGGCGCCGAATCGCCCGGCCAGAAATTCTTCAAAAAAGGCGACATTGCGCTGATAATGCTGGCGGTGGCTTTCACCGCCGGGCAGGACATAATCCGGGTCGTCCTTGTTGAATTGATCATAAGCCTCGCCATGTTGTTCCCTGATTTCCGGCACTGTCAATCCCTCGAGAACGCCGTAATTTCTCTCCCTGAGACGGCTGTCATTTTCTGCTGCATGGCCCGTGAAACCAGCAATAATCGCTGATGTCTCGCGGGTACGTCCCAGGTCGCTGCTGATCAATTTGTCAAAATCAATGGCCTCCATTCGGCGACCGAGGGCCGTAACCTGTTTGCGTCCGGTTTCCGTCAGCGGGCTGTCGCCGTGCCCCTGGAAACGATGTTCGGCATTCCACATTGTTTCGCCGTGACGGATAATCAGCAGCGTCTTTTTGGGATGTGTTGACATTCCAGGTACACCTCCGTATTCATCTTAACTGAACCTAACCTGTAAATAACAAAAAACAAAAAACATATCACAAATAAATTATTTGTTATTTGATGCTTGTGATTTGTAATTTGCCCTTAAAATAGTTTTGAGTCTCATGAGCAGCTTAGTCCAACTTAACCATCACATGCCTTACTGAAGTATAATCTTCGAGGCCATACATGGACATATCCTTGCCATAGCCCGACTGCTTCATGCCGCCGTGGGGCATTTCGTTGCATATGGTAAAATGGGTGTTGATCCAGGTGCAGCCATACTGCAGACGGCCGGCGACTTGCATGGCCCGGCCGATGTCCCGGGTCCAGACGGATGAAGCCAGTCCGTAGTCGGAATCATTGGCCCAGGCAACGGCATCGTCGATCGCGCTGAAGCGGGTAACCGAAACCACCGGTCCGAAAACTTCCCGGCGCACGATTTCATCCTCCTGCCTGACATTGGCAACCACCGTGGGTTCGTAAAAAAAGCCGGTTCCTTCCCCGACGTTACCGCCGGTAATCAGCTCTATATGGCTGGCATCCAGCGCCCTTTCAACAAAACCGGAGACGCGCTCACGATGCGCTTCGCTGATCAGCGGACCGATCTCAACTCCCTCCTCGTCCTGCCGGCCGATCTTGATCGATGCCACAGCCGATCCAAGGTCGGCGACAACCCTGTCGTAGGCCTTGTCGTGGACATAAATACGGCTGGCCGCCGTGCAGTCCTGGCCGGCGTTGTAGTACCCGAAGGCTCGAATGCCTTCGACGACGGCTTCGAGATCGGCGTCGTCAAAGACGATCACCGGCGCCTTGCCGCCCAACTCGAGGTGGGTGCGTTTTATGGTTCGGGAGGCGGCCTGCAGCACTTTTTGCCCGGAAGCGATGGAGCCGGTCAGCGACACCATGCTGACGCCGTCATGTGCGACCAGGGGCGCCCCGACGTTTTCGCCACGGCCGGCCACCACATTGACAACTCCCTTGGGAAAAATTTCGGCGATGAACTCGGCCAGTTTCAGGGTTGTCAGCGGCGTCTGCTCGGACGGTTTGATAATCACCGTGTTCCCGGCCGCCAGGGCCGGCGCCAGCTTCCAGGCTGCCATCATCAGGGGGTAGTTCCACGGTGTGATCGAGGCCACGACGCCGACCGGATCCCGCCGGATCATGCTGGTAAAGCCCGCCAGGTATTCATTGGCGGCGCTGCCGCTCAAACAGCGGGCCGCCCCGGCGAAAAAACGAAAGCAATCCGCAACGGCCGACAATTCGTCTTCCAGGGCAAGCGGGTAGGGTTTGCCGCAATTGAGCGATTCCAGGCGGGCCAGCTCTGCTGCATTTTCCTCGATGCGATCGGCCAGCTTCAGCAGCATGCCTGACCGGTCAGCGGGGGTGGTGTCCGACCATGCGTCAAATGCGGCGGTTGCCGCCGTGACGGCGCGGTTGATTTGCTCGAGTGACGCCTCGGAAACAGAGGCCAGTGCTTCCCCGGCCGCCGGATTCAGGATGACCTGATCCGGCCCTTCACCTGATATGAATTCTCCATTTATGAATAATTTTGTTTGCATGATAGATATCTCCTGTCACCTGAATTTAGCACGTTATGTTATTCGCCTTGGAAATGGATGATAACGCAGTCGGCTATAAGATGCGAATTTAGCGATAATAATTCAGGTGTTGTTTTATTTGTTGTTTCCGGATAACCGAATAATGAAATTTTGTGGAACAAAGCCGAGCCCATTGAGCTCGACTTATTGACTAAAGCGGTAGTCAGGGGCGTTGGAAGGCAATTTATTTATCAACCTGGTTTGCTCTTCCTTAATCAATTCAAAGGCATCATATACATGTCCGGTAGCCGTAATCGATTGGAAGCGAAGGTTATTGCCTGAAATCGAGATTACCTGAAAAAGCTGGGTGTTTTCGGCAGCCCGATCCATCCAGTCGCGGCCATCGAGCCGATACATTCCCGGACCGCTGACGGAAGTAACATAGACCGGAACCAGGCAGCCGCTTTGCCCGGAGCAGGATCCACGGCCGCGCGCATAAACATGGTCATGCCCTTGAATTACCAGGTCCACTTTGAATTTTTCGAAAACAGGTTTCCAGTGTTCAATCAATTTTTCATTAACGCGTCCTTTGGCAGAGGAATATATGGGATGATGGAAAGCGATTATTGTCCAGTTGGATGTATTTTTCGTCAACAATTTTTTCAACCATTTTGCCTGATCTTCAATTTCCAGGTTCGAATTGAGAGCGACGATACGAACCCCTTGAAAATCGATGTGGTAAACGGTTTCATCAAGATCTTTCCGACCCAGCTCCGGCAGGGCGAACTGGTTTTTCCAGTAGCTTGAAAGTATTGGCTCAAGCAGCCCCCGCTTTTTATACTCGTGATTGCCGGCAACCGGAATGCTGGGAACCATTGCCAGAAACCATCCCCCGGCTTCAAACCATTCTGCCCATTGATGTTCGGAATTGCGACGATCGACCATGTCGCCGGTATGGATTATAAAGCGGGCTTTGGGTGCTTCAAGGATGGCGGCGCGTATCGTGCGCGACCACATTGAATGCACATCATGCTGGGCATCGCCCAGGTAGATGAATGAGAAATCCTTTTGTTCATCACTTGCCGTGCGAAATTGAAACCATTCGCTCCACACTTTTCCGCTGTCGACGCGGTAGGCATAGAGGGTATCCGCGCGGAGATCAGTAAAGTTGACAGTATGGTAATATCTTGCACCCCTGTCGGTTTCCAGCATGGTGGATTGTGCTGTGAATTGTCGGGCACTGCTGCCGAAATCGGGCGAAGGGTCCGATGGGGCGATTTCAGCCAGCGCCTGGCTGATTCGAATTTCGGTCCTCCATGTCACGGCTTGGGATATCCTTGGATCGCCCTGCCAGGTGAGAATGATATGTTTGAAGGATTCCGGTTGCAGTAATCCTGCAGAGATATTCTCATGCCCGGGCGTTACTTGATTGCGATTGTCGGAAGCGTTTTTACAGCCATGGAAAAGTAGCAATAAAATTGTAATATACAGTAGATAGAAACGCTTTGACTCAAGCATGGGCAAACCTCATGATATGAGGACCTTCTTTGTCTTAAGGTGGGCTTCGCCCACCAAATATCGCTGATTTCATCTGTCAAAGACGGGCCGTGCTCAACGCACATCAATAATGTATGAATCAACCATGGCTGAGTTCCTGTAACAACATACCCATTTCGTGTCATTCCCGTATCGATGCCGGGAAATTAACATTTTCCGCACTCTTTAAGCCGCCATCGGGTAGATTCCAAGCTGAAAAGGGCAGACCCCCCGGGGCCCGCCCTTTTGCATCAGGCTATTCCCTAACGATGTCGAACATCAACCTTTGGCCGCGCTAAAATATTCATTGACCTTGTCCCAGTTGATTACATTAAAAAAGGCACTGATATATTCGGGTCGACGGTTTTGATACTTCAAATAATAAGCATGCTCCCAGACATCGATGCCCAGGATCGGTGTTTTGCCCTGGCTCAAGGGATTGTCCTGATTCGGGGTTGTTACGACCTGCAATTCATTGTTGCTCCAGACCAGCCAAGTCCAGCCGCTGCCGAACAACAGGGCGGCTGAGTTTGAAAACTGCTCCTTAAAGGCGTCGAAACTGCCGAACGAAGAATTGATGGCATCAGCCACGCCACCGCCGAAGTTGGTCTCTTTTCTTAGCATGGGCCAGAAAAAGGAATGGTTGAAGTGGCCGCCGCCATGATTTCTGGCGGCCGTCCGGATATTTTCCGGAACCGAATCGAGACTTCGCAATAAATCTTCAACACTTTTGCTTTGCAAGTCCGAATGCCCTTCGAGGGCTGCATTTAGCTTGTCAACGTAGGTCTGGTGGTGTTTGGTGTGATGAATTTCCATTGTTTGGGCATCAAAATAAGGTTCCAGCGCATCATATGCGTATGATAATTCAGGTAGATTGTGTGACATAATAGTTCCTCCAAATATAAGCGCAATCTTATGACGTCAAGATTGTTTGGCAAAGGGTTTTAGTTAAGACAGAACTCCGATCCTGCAGTTCAGATCCGTTTCGTTATTGGGATTGCTGTAACCGAATGACATGGGGAGTTGGAATAATGGAATTTTGGAATGCTGGGTTTGGCGAAATGAGATCCCTGTATAATTTTCCTCATCAGGACTTCATATCAGGACATCACCGCTTCTCCTTCCCACTATTCCATTTTTCCATCACTCCAATATTCCGTTGGCTATCAATCAGCAAAAATCGCCTATCTAAGCGCAATCTAATTTCGAGTCGATAGGTCGGCGTTCTGCACCTATTCTTCAGGTTAATACAAATTACCAATTAAACCGGGACGACATCGCCCGGTAGCGTAAGGTCGAATATGTTTAGTATAAGCACGATATTTGACGGCTCAACGGTTTTCATTTATTTTTCAATATTGCAATTAATTTTTGCGGATAATCCGTCATGATTCCGTCTACACCCAGGTTCAAAAGTCGCTTCATGGACTCGGTATCATTGACCGTCCACACCTGGACCCGCATATTACGGTCGAGGGCGGCCGCCATAAACCGCTTGTTGACAACCTCGACGTCGCCATAATTTTCGGGAACCTGCAGTGCCTGGACTTTGGGGGAATAAGCCGCTTCCAGGTGCATTTTCTGCAATGAGTAAAACCACATTGCTTCCGAAGCCCCGGCCGATGTCGCCACGGCAGGGCAGATCGAACGAAAATCTCTTAAGGCACCGGCGCTAAATGATGCAACCATTACTTTCTGCACCATGTTATACTGCTGTATGGTTTGGCAAAGTGAAGTGATTGCGGCAGATTTGGGATCCTTGATTTCAATGTTTATTCGCATCTGGGGAAACTCCTGAAATACTTCGGTCAGGCTTGGGATTTTAATGCCCTTGCCACGCATGGAAAATCGGTTTCCACCGTCACCCGTCCAGCGGTATGCCGCATCGAGTTTTTGCAAATCAGCCAGATTATAGCTTGCGACCGTGCCGGATCCGTTAGTCGTCCGGTCGACGGTTTTGTCATGGATGACTGCCAGATGGCCGTCGCGGGTGAGGTGGACATCGATTTCAAGTACGTCAACGCCCAGGTCCACGGCGCGCCGGCAAGTGGGCAGGGTATTTTCCGGACCTAGACTGCGTCCCCCGCGGTGGGCGATGACCTTGAATCCGGCCGGGATAAAGTAAGGATGGTCCGGGATGGGTTCGGCCAGGTAACTCAAAAGTCCATAGACAACAACTGCAAGAGAAAGCAATACGAGCAATAATCGAACAATCTTTGGCAGTCGATTCATGTCAGCGGGCTGTCTGACCTTCGCGTAATGGAACCTGTGGCGTTCGCGGCTCCTCCGGATAAAGCTGCCCGACGTACTTATCGTAGCCGTTGAAAACGGGAGTCTTAAAAGACTTTCTGGTATCCAGCCAATAGGATTTTTCCTGGCTCCAGCGTGGATGGGGGATATTGGGGTTTACATTGGATAAAAAACCATATTCATGGCGCTGAATTTCCCAAAAAATTTTAGGCTGCCGCGAAACAAGTTCGATCTTCACCACGGATTTGGGGCTTTTATAGCCATATTTCCAGGGGACAATGATCCGGATTGGTGCCCCGTGCTGCTTCAACAGTGGTTTGCCGTAGACGCCGGTGACCGCCATCGTCAAATCATGCATGGCTTCGTCCATTCTCAACCCTTCGTGGTACGGCCACGGGTATCCCGGTGATTGCTGCACGCCGGGCATTTGAATCGGTTTGTTGGCGGATATAAAACGGACATATTTGGCTGACGATTTCGGGTCAGCCTTGTTCAGGAGTTTGCTCAAGGAAAATCCGCTCCACGGTACGTTCATGGCCCACCTTTCCACGCAGCGAAAATGATAAAGCCGCTCTTCATGTTCGATCTTGAACAAATCGTCCAAATCAAGCGTTATGGGATTGTTGCATAGTCCGGCAATTTCAATTTTCCAGGGATCAACTTCAAAATCGTCCGTGAATTTCCATACCGGGCCACCTCGTCCTGGTAAAAACTCATAAAAATTATTGTGACTGGCAGCCACCTCCCGGGGGGTGAGATCAGTATTATGGCCCTGGGGCAGTTTAATTTCTTCATTGCGTTGGGCCGGAAAAACGTCCGGTCTCTTTATGGGTTCATCCAGAAGACCGGCCCGGCTGTCTGCAGCACCTGCAGCCAGGAATACCGCCGGGCTCATTAAAATTCCCTTGGCGGCGGTCGTCATAAACTTGCGGCGGGAAAAAAACACTTCCGGGGCAGTGGGGGCATGGGTTGGAATATCGGCCTTGAATTTTTTGGACATTGTTGCCTCCTGAAGAGCCGTGGCGAGTTGCGAGTTGCGCGTTGCGCGTTACGGGTTGCGAGTTACGCGTTGCGAGTTACGGGTTACGGGTTACGGGTTACGGGTTACGAGTTGCGGGTTACGGGTTCCTATTTACGGATTGCGTGCACCGCTCCCGTGAGCTTCCAATTGCAGTTTATCCACTGTAATTTAGCGAGTTCAAGTCACTATTTTATAATTGTTTACTAAAATTGCTTTTGTCAAGCTGTGCACCGAATACTCGGCGTTTTTGGTTATTGCAATTGCGCCATTATGATCATTTAAATGAATTCGCTTATCCAGAAAGCTCAAGTTGAAGGCATGCTATCTATTTTATCCCCCTCCCTCAATCCCTCCCACCAGGGGAGGGAAGTGAAGTGCCGGTTACTGGCGCGTTGCAGATAACCAGTTAAATGAAAACGATCGCCAATGGCTAAACACGCGGAACGCTGTTCACGTATAAGGATATTAGGCGGGAAGACTGAAATTCTGCTTGAGCAGGTTCCGAATGGGCAAAAAGAGGGGCTGCCGCCTGGGCGGCCATTGGGACCACTGCCATTTTTTGCATTTGTGGGGCTCTTTGACTTCCGGCTCACCGGTATCATGGTCGGCGATCACAAAAAGGGTGACGTAATGCTTGTTTTCAGTAGTAAAGATGTCGTTGGTGTAAGGGCCGAAGCGCAGGTTTTTGATTTTTAGACCGGTTTCTTCAAACACTTCCCGCACGGCACAATCAGTGATGGATTCATTGGACTCCAGATGACCTCCCGGAAAGGCCCATGTGTCAGCCCCATGAGCGTTTTTGCGTTTTCCCAGCAGCACGCGATGGTCTTTAATAACGATGACGGCAACGCCGATTAAGGGTCTTTCACACATTTATGAAATATCCTTGCGATAGATGGACTGAGGTATAATTTTCAAGGGGATAAAAGCTCAAAGCTCATAGCTCATAGCTGAAAGATCAAAGCTCAACGCTGAAAGCTCAATGCTGAAAGCTGATAGGAAATTGATGGCTCAATTCCGTTTTCCGACTTCGGCTCGCCTGAGCTCGTCGAAGGCCGCAATCCGACTTCCGCATCTTTAGCCGCGGCATAGTCCAGCCCTACCGGACGACGACGGGTCCGACTTCCGACTTCAAGTATCCGTCCTCTGTCTTCTGACATCAGTCCTCAGTCCTCAGTCCTCTGTCCTCCGTCCTCAGTCCTCTTCTTTACCGCATCAAGCGAAGCGCTCATCAAGTGAAACGCTCTTCAAGCGCAGCGCTCCTCCAGGCTGGATCTTTTCAGGGCCTGACCAACCTTCTCATCTTCTCATTTTCTCAATTTCTTACCTTCTATCTTTTCCGACTTCCGTTTTAAATCTTCCCGCATGAAGCTCCTCAAGCAGTTCCTGTTCATTTTCGATGCTTTTTTCAAAGGTCGTTACCCAAGTTGCAATTTCATCAATGCGGTGGGCATCACTGCCGCCGGTTCCCGGGAGACCGAGCTTATGCGCCACCTTGCGGGCCATGTCGTTTTCGTCTTCTGCCAGTTTTCCGTTGCCAATCTCCACGGCATCCACAAACTCAAATATTTTGCGTTTGCTGGCTTGCTCGACCGTCATCTGGAGCTGGCCGATGCCAAAAGTTTTAAATCCACGGAAAGGATGGGCCGCAATCATATAGCCGCCGGCCTGCTGAACTTTTTGCCGCAATTCCTGAATCATCATCAATTCCTTGATGTCTTCATAGAATCCAAAAACCAGGACATCTCCCTGGTTGGTGGTAAACTCGTTGCCGCGAAATATTTTGACCCCGTTTTCCCGGGCAAGCTTATCCACCGCAGCGGGATCCCATAGAACCTGGTGTTCGGTGAGACAGATACCGTCGAGGTCCAATCTCTGAGCTTCTTGAAGTAAGCCATTGGGATCGATGTAGCTGCAGGTGGAAAGCGGGGATGTGTGAATATGCAGATCGATGCGCATTATCTACCTTTCGAAAAAGCGTGCTGACAAAATTACTAAACTGCAACCCGATAAAACATTTAATTAAATAATTGCATTGCTTTTCATAGGCGGATTCGATCTCGTGCAATAGCAACAGCGTTGCGTTCACAACGTATAGTATTGTAACAATTTTCATTTGGGCTCATTTGCCGGCTGCAGACCAATCCATTGTTCCATGAACTCCGCCTGATCCAGGCTGGGATCAGCTTCGAGCGCCCGCCAAAGGTCCTTGCTCAGGCAAGCCTGATCGAGGCTGCGGCCGCATTCGATGATGATTTCGGCAAAGTGCTCGCAGCCTTGCCGGCCGATTTCCTTCATGATGCGGCGGTCCCAGCCGGCTTCCCGCAGGGACATGCCGACAGCGGACTGAAGCACAGGCAGGGCTTGCGGACAGACAAAATTGGTGTAGCGCTTCATGAGCCCCTCGATTGCCAGGATCTCCCCGTCTGAGATTCGCACGTCCATGTTGATTTCCATGCTGTAAATATGATCGACCTGAAGACCTTTAAGTCTGACGGTTTGTTCATTCGGGAACTCAGCCCCGATAATCTGACTGCGGCTAAATGTTTTCATTCTGATTTCTCCGAACCGGACGAGCCGGAAATTTAGGAATTGAGGGATTCAGGGATTCAGGGATTCAGGAATTCAGGGATTCAGGGATTCAGGGATTCAGGGATTCAGGAATTGAAGGAATTCTATCTGAATTTATTTTTCGGGTCTATCTTTTAATTCCCCAAATCCTTAATTCCTAATTCCCTCAATTATTTTACTTATTAAGTTGAAGCAACAATTCGCGACGATTTACTTGATATCGATATAAGGCGTCTATAGTCCTCGCATTATAGGGCTATCATCCTGAAATGCCACGCAACTGCGCACCAGCCTGGGATTATTTTTAACCATATCTTTTAAGAAAGCCAACATTTTCTCGTCGTCAAGCTGTTCTCCCGCCTGGACCACCGGACGGGTAAAATTCAGGATGACGGCATTGGCACTTTCGAGGACCGCCTGGGCCAGCACAGGACAGCCCTGGGGACCGTCCAGCAGCCCCTGGACAATCTTGCGCAGCCCGGCGCCCACCCGGATGCCTTCAATTTTTTTGATCAGCTCGGGTGCCGCCAACCAGGCCCTGGGGACCAGGCCGCTCAGGGTAGCTTCGGCGTCCACGATCTCAAGGTCCGGCAGCTGCATCCTGATGTCAACCTCAGCCGTCAGTAAATCGTCCCTCAAACGCCATGCTACTGCGATGCTGCCATCTGCTTGAGGTTCGACTTCCACAACTTTGTTTCTTACAAAACGCAAAATCATCTATTTTCTCCTGCAATGGTCGGGGGCAAATAAAACCTCTTATGAAACTGGTACCATGAAAATTAAAAAACGAACCGCAGAATATCGAACAAGAAATGTCGAATAATGAAGTGTGGAATCGCTTCGCTCTGACTATTTCAGATAAATTAAATTGATAGAATACCTTACTTCGATATTCATTATTCCTTGTTCGATATTCGATATTCGCCTTTTTAAAGTTTCTATTTCCGATCAGACTGGCCGTTTTTTTGGCCAGAGGCTGCCGCTCGTGTGAAACTACCATGAAATGACTATTGAATAATGAATAATGAATAATGATGGATTCGCTTCGCTCAGTCGATTTAAAATAGATAGAATACATTATTCGACGTTCGATGTTGGACGTTCGATGTTCGACGTTCATTAGTTTCTTTTCTTTGATCAGACCGGCTGTCCTTTAGATAGGGGCCTTGCTTGTTTGAGATATCGTCTATTACAATTAAATGATAGAATTCCTTAAACCCACAACCCACAACCCACAACCCACAACCCACAACCCACAACCCACAACGCGCAACCCGCAGCCTGCAATCCAAAATCAAAGCTTTCACTCAACACTCTCACGTCGCTCCTTCTGGATTTTTTTCAATCGCTGCCACAGCTTTTTCACCTGCCGGCGGGTTTGTTGCAGGGAGCCGGAATTGTCCACGAACAGATCACAATAGCCTTTTTTTTCATCAACGGAAAGCTGGCTTCTGATCATGTTTGTGGCCATTTCCTGCGAAGAACCGTCGCGTTGCATCAGACGTTTTTTTTGTATCTCTTCGGCGGCGTAGACCATCAGGATATTATGAAAAAGCGATTGCATATTGACTTCGATCAGCAGCGGCACCACGGCCTGGATGATGACGTTCGGGTCTTCGGCGGCAAACTGCTCAACCTGCTTGATGAACTCTTCAAAAATACGGGGGTGTTGAAAACCTTCCAGTTTCTTCTTTTTTTCGAGATCCTGAAATACGATTTCACGCAACTTGTTTCGATCCAGGCTGCGGTCTTCATTCAACACCTGCTCGCCAAAGAAAGCGACAATATCACGCCAGGCGGGCTTGTCGGGTTCAACCACCAATCGGCTTAAAACATCAAAATCAATGGTACGTGCGCCCAATTCTGCCAGCATGCCGGCCACGGTGGTCTTGCCGGTGGCGATGCTGCCGGTCACCCCCAGCAGCAGCCGGTTGTCGTTGCCCCTGAGCTTGTTGATCATATCTTCTGCGCCATAGGCGGCCGGAAAGGCATGGGCCACATCGCTTTCCGCGCCCGCATAGCTGATCGGGTAGCGGATGCCCCGTTTATACAGCGCTTCCATCCCATTGAGGGCCTTGTCCATCATTTCCGCGGGAATGGCCATGACCATTTCATCATCCTGGGCGTGGCCGTAGCGGCGCTCGCCATAGCAGGGTATGCTCAAGGAAGGTTTACCGTCAAGGTAACAGCGAGCGATGGCATCGCTGCAGGAGCTTTCCCCCACGCAATAAAACTGCATGACTTCGTAATCTTCAAACTGAAGCGAATTGATCAGCAGCATCATCTGAGCCGGATTGGCATAAATCAGGACAATGTCGGGATCAAAGGGATTGTATACGAGGGGGGCCATCGCCACCGCTTTATATTTGCCGCCCGGCAGCCGCGGAATCTCGGCTTCATACTTTTTGGCATCGGCCCGGCTTTTGGTCCAGACGATACTGCGAAATGTGCCGTCTTTCATATAGTCCGGAATATCCGTCAACCCGATGATCGAAGGACATACCACCGACATGAAGTCGGCCAGCTCGGCGCCGACGGTCCAGTCAAAGTTTCTGACCATGTTGATCAGCTGGCATAGGGTGGATTTGTGGTTCATTCGCCGGATAAAGGGAATTTCCGATATGGCCTGCCGTTCTTCGTATAGCTTGAAAGCCACCGGAAAAGACTTGAGCCGCATCAACTGCTCCAGCCTCCGGGTCGGTTTTTGCCAATCACGGGCAGTATTCATGGTACTCTCCCAACCCGGACAAGCCGGTCGCCGCGAAGCGGTGATCCGGCTAGTTCGGGGTATTGAAAATTGAAGATTTGTCGCATTTAATCATTCCGTTCGTAAACGCAGCAAATCGACTTGACGATCGCTCTATTGCGATCCCTTCCGTCAGGCCTTTAAATTGCAGCTTCTAAGATGCGAGCTGGGTCGCTGTCGCCAACAGGATTTCACATCCCAATGCGATATCGTCCAGCCGGGAGTATTCCTGGGGACAATGGCTGAGACCATCCCGACTCGGAATAAAAATCATGCCGGCCTCTGTCAATTCCGCTAAAAGCGCCGTATCGTGACCGGCACCACTGATCATTTTGTAGGGATTCACGCCGATGCGTTTGGCATTTTCCTCCATTAGATCGACGATGCTGGTCGAAAGGGTCACCGGTTCGGCCTCTGACAACTCGACGATCTCGAATACCAGCCCCCTCTCGTCACAGATATTCTTAACTGCCTGATTAATTTTGCTGACTGTGGATTGGAGTACTGGCCGGTTTGAATCCCGAACATCGACACTGAAGTTGACCAACCCCGGAATGACATTGACCTGCGCCGGGTCACAGGTGATGCGGCCTACGGTTGCCACGGCATTGGGGCCGGCATCCCTGGCGATTTGATCCACCTCGATGATGATCCTGGCCGCTGCCTGCAACGGATCGAACCGGTCCTCCATTGGCGTCGTGCCGGCGTGATCCGCTGTCCCTTTAACCGTAATATTCAATTGCCGGATGCCGGCAATGGCTTTCACCACCCCGATCTGACAGCCGCGTTTTTCCAAAACTGCACCTTGCTCAATGTGGACTTCCAGCATCGCTCCGAGGTTGGGAGATTTGAGTCGGCTGTTATCGGTGTCTGCCAGACCGGCTAGCTCCATGGCTTCCAAGTACGAAACACCGCGGTTGTCTTTGATCGACGACAACTGCTCGGTTTCCAACAATCCTGTCCAGACCGAACTGCCGAGAAGGCCGCGGCCGAATCTGGAGCCTTCCTCCTCAGCAAATACGACCACATCGACCGGCCGTTGATGAGGGATTTTATCTTCGGCAAAAATGCGGGCAACTTCGAGGGCCGTAACGACACCTACGACGCCGTCAAACTCTCCCCCGTGGGCCACCGTGTCCAGATGCGAGCCCATCATTATGGCCCGGCTGTCTTGCCCGGATCCGGCCAGCCGCCCGCGGATATTGCCGCCCCTGCAAATTGCTGTCCGCGCGCCAATTTTTTCCAACTCCTTTTTGACGTAATTGATTGCCGCTTGATATTCCGGCGAGAAAGTCGCTCGGGTGATACCATTGCCGGGTGTGGCATTGAACGAATTTATCGTTTCGATGTCCGATTGAATTCTTTTGATTTGAGCTCTCAATTCCAGCCCACCCTTCAATAACTTAGTTTAAGTCATTAGCCACCAATTTGCCGCCCTGCATAACAAGGCGCACAGATTCTGATTCCAACAGGATATCAATATTCTCCAGCGGGTTGCCGGCAACCACGATCAGATCGGCCAGTTTTCCTTCTTCGACGGTGCCCAAGTCGTTTTCCAACCCCAAGACCCGGGCGGCAACGCGGGTGCCGGCCTCGATGGCGGCCATGGGCGAAAACCCTCCATATTCTACCAATAGCTTAATCTCGTTCAGGTTTCCGCCGTGCAGATTGAACGGTGTGCCGGCATCTGTGCCCGCAGCCACCAGCACGCCGGCCTCCCGGGCCAGACGGATACTTTCCTGGTGGTGGGGTTTGACCATCAATGTTTTTTCAACAGCATATTCCGGGATTCCGGCTGCGACCCCTCGGGCTTCAATGTGATAGAGCGCTGAAATTGTGGGGATAAACGGGATGCTATTTTCGACCATGATGGCAACGGCCTCTTCATCCAGGTACACCCCATGTTCAATGCTGTCGATCCCGGCTTGCAATGCATTGAGGATGCCTTGGGTTCCCATGGCGTGAGTCGCGGTTTTGCGGCCGGCTTTGTGTGCTTCTTCGACGCCCGCCCGAATTTCCTCTACCGTCAATTGTTCGCTGCCCGGTTGGACGCCGGGCGTCATGACACCGCCCGTGGCCATGAGCTTGATGATATCGGCGCCGGCTTTAATTTGCTCCCGGGCGGCCCGGCGGACTTCGTCCGGTCCGTTGGCTTCCTGTCCGATCCGCCAGCCATGGCCGCCGGTCATGCAGATCAGCTTGCCGCTGACGAGCATGCGGGGGCCCGGAATCAATCCGGTGTTGATGGCCTGCTTGAGGCCGAGATCGATGCCGTCTTTGCCGCCCATATCCCTGATGGTCGTGACGCCCGCCAGCAGGGTCTGGCGGGCGGCCTCGGCGGCTTTCAGGGTGGTTTCCGTTGGTGACTCGGCCAGCATGGTGCTGGCCGGATCCGGACTGCCGTCAAGGCAGATGTGGACATGGGAATCGATAAATCCGGGCAGCAGGGTCATGCCGTCGATGGGTATTCTTTTAGCATCCGGTGGCACACTGACTTCGCCTTCGGCAACTTTGGTGATTCTATAGTTTTCCACCACGACCGTTGCATTCTCCAGCAACTGACCGGTGCCGGTAATGACCGGACCATTGACAAAAGCGATTGTCATCGTATTCTCCTTAGAGGTTCAGGGTTGAGGGTTCAAGGTTCAAGGTTCAAGGGTTCAAGGGTTCAAGGTTCAGGGTTCAAGGTTCAAGGGTCAGGGTTCAGGGTTCAAGGGTTCAAGGTTCAGGGGTCAGTGTTCAGGGTCCAATGCTTCAAGATCTAAAGTTTGAAATCACTCGATACCCTAATTTAATTAGTCATTTGCTTGATTTATTCCTTTGCCCGGATATTGCGGCAAAGTCGGGCGAATTGTCAACTGTTTTATTTTTTCCATTGATACCCGCCCGGCAAGTGTGGCATAGAAACTAAAAAAGGTTTCAGGTGTCGGGTTTCAGGTGTCAGAATAGAATGACTGGGGTCTGTCTTTTGAACCAACACGTGCATCCAGACAGATCAAAGAAAAGAAACATAGATTTATAGCGCAATTTTAGATTGTGGGAGCGGTTTTTAACCGCGATTTACCCGATCCGATTAATACACATAAATGTTTCATAAGAGCTCGGCCTCCGGCGAAAGGACAGCCGGTCTGATCGTGAAAGAAACTTTTAAAAGGCGAATATCGAATATCGAACAAGGAATCATGAATATCGAAGTAAGGTATTCAATCGATTTATAATTATCTAAAATAGTCAAAGCGAAGCGATTCCACACTTCATCATTCGATATTTCTTGTTCGATATTCTGCGGTTCGCTTTAAACGTAGTTTCATAAGAGCGGCAGCCGCTGGCCGCGAGCGACCAGTCTGATCAAAGAAAAGAAACTACGCGAACGTCGAACATCGAACATCGAATAATGTATTCTGTCTATTTAAAAAGACTGAGCGAAGCGAATCCATCATTCGTCATTCGACATTCGACATTCGTCATTCCAATTTAGTTCCACACGAGTTAACAGCGACTCGTTGTTGACGTGATCCGCGAACTCAAGCGGCCTTCAGCACTGCTGACACCTGACACCCGAAACCTGAAACCTTAAATGCATTTGGAAACCGTGGATCCGGTTAAATTGAAAATCATCGAATAACAAAAATGTTGGGAGGCACAAATATGGTGGATATTCACAAACTAGTCAATGAGCACAAGGAATTGGTTATCAATACCCGGCGGGACCTGCATCGCATACCGGAAGTCGGTTATACCGAAGAAAAAACTTCAGCCTATGTGGCGGACTATTTGACCCGCGAAGGCCTGGAGGTGCAGACCGGGATTGCACAATTCGGGGTGGTGGGGCTGCTGAACACGGGCAAACCCGGCCCGACCCTGATGGTCAGGGCCGATATCGACGCCCTTCCGTTGCAGGAGGAAACCGGGCTTGATTTTGCCTCTACCCATGACGGGGTGATGCATGCCTGCGGCCACGACGCCCATATGGCGATGGGGCTGGCTGCCGCGACGGTATTAAATAAGGTCAAAGATGAATTTACCGGAACCGTGAAGTTTATCTTTCAGCCTGCCGAGGAAGGCCCCGGCGGCGCCGAACCCATGATCAAGGAAGGTGTGATGGAAAATCCCAAGGTGGATTATGCCATTGGGTGCCACGTCTGGCCCGAAATTCCGGAAGGCACGATCGGCGTCCGCTCAGGACCATTCCTGGCCGCCATGGATCGCTGGGACCTGAAGATCATCGGCAAAGGCGGACACGGTGCCATGCCCCATCAGTGCGTCGATGCGCTGGAGGTGGGAACCCAGGTTGTCAATGCCCTGCAGCGTATCTCCAGCCGGCACATGAGCCCCCTGGAACCGGTCGTGGTTACCGTCGGTAGTTTTCACGCCGGGACCGCTTTTAACATCATCCCGGGTGAAGCGGAGCTGAGCGGCACCACCCGGACATTCAACCTGGATGTCTGGCACTCCTGGGAAGAGCGCCTGGAGAAGGTCATTGGCGGCGTTTGCGAGTCAATGGGGGTAGCATATGAATTCAAATTTTCCAAAGGTTATCCCCCCACCATCAATGATGAGGCCATGTCGGATTTAGTGCGTCAATGCGCGGCGGATGTGGTGGGAGCAGATAATGTGGTCGAGCCGGCCAAAACCATGGGTGGAGAAGACATGTCCTTTTTTCTCCAGAAGGCCAAGGGCTGCTTCTTTGCGCTGGGCACCGGGAGTGAAGGCCGAACCGGGGTCCATAACCCCCAATTTACTTTCAATGAGGATATTTTGCCGCTCGGCGTGGAAACCCACTGCCGGTATGCTTTGGAGCTTTTGGCTTAGTAGTGGGATTCCGTTTGCTTTGAAGGAATGGCTCTGGTACTCGCTGTTCGTTTGCCGTTGAGCAATTTGTATAGGTTTCAGGTGTCGGGTTTCAGGTGTCAGCAGAGCTCTTCGGAGCTGAACCCTGAAATACCAGTACAAGACTTCAATATTCGATCACGCCTTGGCGTAGTGCGATATTCGATATTCGACTTTCAGAGCTTCTTTTTCGATTTAGATAGACACCAGCGGCCAGCAGTGCTGCTGACACCTGACACCTGACACCTGAAACCATCAGTTTTTACAACAGCCTGTGAAAAGAGTTCCTAAAGGCATTAATGGTAGTAACGATGACCCGCTTTCGCCTTTTCTGCTTAAAAAACGTGATGTTTGCGGCAAACTTAGCGGCTACCGGCGTTGGAGCCGGGTTGCTCTATGTCATTTACGAGTTTGTCCTGCGGGAGCACCAGCCGGATAAAGTTGAATTTCACATACGCACCTCCAATTACCTAGGGATTATCTTTGCCCTGCTCTTTGCGGCGATCGTTGCCTATGAATGGCCCATTCGTCGCTACCTGGTCAGATTGGGAACCAACAAGTCCGTGCCTGCCGGTCTGCAGGCAATTGTTGAAAAACGGCTGTTGAACGAGCCCTATTTCATTATCGGCATCGATATGACCGCCTGGATCCTTGGCGGTGTGACTTTTGTCGTATTCGAACGCCGCTTTGGCCTGGCATGGCAGGAAATCAGCATGAACCGATTCGATGCCCTGTTGACCGGCTTGGTATCGACCACCCTGGCCTTTTTTCTTCTCGAAAGAATATTGCAGACCTATCTGGTACCCTGTGTTTTTCCGGTGGGGAAGTTATACAGCGTCAAAGGCGCCCGGCGCATCAACCTTACCGTCCGATTGTATGCGGTTTATGTAGCCATTTGCCTGATCCCGCTGCTGGCAATCCTGGCCAGTCTACACCGTGTGTCCTTTTCCAGTCGTCCGCCGGCTGAATCCTTCGAATTATTTTCTTCCGGCCTGCGGACAATCGTACCGATTGTCATGATCGTCGGCGCCGGATTGGTCCTGATCATCGCCTTGAATCTGAAAAAATCCCTGGACGCCATGGTGCTGGTGTTAAAACAGGTTGCCGGGGGCAATCTGGGTTTGCGGGTCAACGTCACCTCCAACGACGAGATCGGATATGTCGGCGACGTGATCAACGACATGACCGAAGGGCTCAGGGAACGCGACAAAATGCGCCAGTCGCTGGATTTGGCCATGGAGGTTCAGCAGAGCCTTCTGCCCAAAGGCAATCTGGAAATCAACGGATTCGATATTGCCGGGGAAAGTATTTACTGTGATGAAACCGGCGGCGATTATTACGATTTTATTTTTGCGGGAGAAGCCGAAGATCGACACATCGGTGTAGCGATCGGAGATGTGTCAGGTCACGGCATCCCTTCGGCTTTGCTCATGGCAACGGTACGATCTTCCCTGCGGCAGCGCTTATCGCATGCCGGAAATATCGACCGGGTTATCACCGACGTCAATTGCCAGCTGGCTCGTGATGTCGAGGATACGGGCCAGTTTATGACCATGTTTTATCTGGACATCGATGCGTCAAATCAGAAAATTACTTGGGTTCGGGCCGGGCATGAGCCCGGAATATCCTACGATCCGGACACCGGCACCTTCGAAGAGTTGAAGGGCCCCGGCCTTGCGTTAGGTGTGGACGAAGCGTGGCAATATGAGATGAACGAAAGAATTGCACCTGCTCCCGGCCAATTCATCGTTCTCAGTACAGACGGCGTATGGGAAGCCCACAACGCTGAGGGAGAAATATTCGGCAAAGAACGGTTGTATGAAGTTATCCGCCAACATGCCGCTCAAAAAGCAGAGGAGATAATTGCAGCAATTATTGCAGCAGTGAATCAATTCCAGGTTGATGCGGGAGCGGAAGATGACATCACCTTGATTGTAATCAAAAAGGAGGGAGTACAGGACCCGGGGTTGTAAGCATTCGCAAAATCTGCATTTATTAACGCATACTGTTATTATTCCTTTGACATCACGAGCTATAATTTGGGATTTTGGAATGCGGATTTCGGATTGATGGGATCGCTGCGCTCTATCGATTAAATCATCGATACGGCGTTACTCAATTCCTTATGACATATATAGGAAAGGAGAATAAAAATGATAAGGATACATATCAGAAGATCCGTACCGGACGACAAACAAGAAGATTTGCGGCAATTGGTCAATCAGCTGAGGACCATCACGATGGGTACACCGGGATACATCGCCGGAGAAACCTTGACCCGACTGGATAAACCAGGCGAAAGCCTGGTGGTCACCAAATGGCAGTCCCTTTTTTACTGGAACCAGTGGTTTGAGAGCAAAAAGCGGGCCGAAATCCAAGGCAAAATTGATCAGTTGCTGGGGGAGCAGACTCGGTATGAGATATACGATTATGACTAGACGGTTAGGGGAATCATATCGACAATCTGCTGACGATGTAACTGCGCACCTTGTAATACAGAGGTTCCAGGTGTCAGGTTTCAGCGCGGCCTCTGGCCTGAAAAGCGGCCAGTCTGATATATAGAGCCTGCGCATAAACTTAAAATTGATCAGAATAAATTACAAAATTGTAGGTCCAACATTTTAAATTTGGTCAATGTTCTTTGAAAAATTGGTTAAAGCAGCAATCTGCTGTGCTTCAGGTTA
>Ga0209339_1000128_pt1 | contig 31899 bp, 26 predicted proteins | sample OlaalgELextract3_FD_187376 | JGI IMG/M metagenome (GOLD analysis project Ga0209339, IMG submission 187376) | Olavius algarvensis symbiont microbial communities from Tuscany, Italy - Type A ELBA extract 3 (SPAdes) (version 2) | ecosystem: Host-associated > Annelida > Digestive system >... | reverse complement strand
TAACCTGAAGCACAGCAGATTGCTGCTTTAACCAATTTTTCAAAGAACATTGACCAAATTTAAAATGTTGGACCTACAATTTTGTAATTTATTCTGATCAATTTTAAGTTTATGCGCAGGCTCTATAATCCAATTACCCAGATTTTTTTGATGCGTGAGCGCTTCAGAACCCATAAGAATCCGTTTGAAACCGTCATTCAATTTACAGATGAAGACGGCACGGTTCATTTATGGGGCCACGAGCGAGTTTTACCGGCCCATAAATTGGCTAAACTATTCTCCAAAGAAGGTGTTGCCATGAAAAGCGTCGATTATTTTAAACTTTTACCTAACCGAGGCGGATTAAGCATAAAAAAAAAGCAGCCGACACTTTTTTGACAATTCTGCGACGTTGTGGCTGAGTGATTTTTTGGAAAGCAAACTGCCGCTATTTTTAAAACGGTATTTGGCCTTCTCATATAACTATGTGGGCGTGAATAACCCCTCTAATTCTGCTAACTGAATTTGCCCGTCAAACTCACAGACCGTGTTCGAAGCATTACGGCGCGGGTTGTTTGCTAGCGATGTTCGGTGGCAAAAAATGCAGACAGCTTGACCGGATAAAATGGCCGCAAAGTATTGCATGGAAGAGATTCTAAAATGAAAAAAACGATTATGATAACTGGTGGAACCGGGTTTCTTGGAAAAAGACTCGGCCTGGCATTAAAGGAAAAATTTGACGTTGTCCTTGCCGGCAGAAACAATAAGCATAACCAATATGCGCATGAATTTACCGGATGCCGGGTGATACCGATGGATGTGGTGAATATCGAATCCATTCGTGATGTGATTGTCAGTACGAGGCCCCACATCGTTATTCATGCTGCTGCAACCAAATTTGTCGATCTCGCTGAAATTGAGCCCATGGAATGCCTGGATGTAAATGTAGCAGGATCGCAAAATGTCGCCCGGGTTGCCGTTGACAACAATGTCGAATTGGTCATAGGCGTATCTACCGACAAAGCTTCTCCTCCCGTTCGGAACACCTACGGGTTGTCAAAAGCGGTCATGGAACGTCTGTTTTGTGCGATGAATAGTAAAACAGAAACAAAATTTGTATGTGTACGTTACGGCAACGTGGCATGGTCGACCGGCTCGGTTTTACCCATCTGGAAAAAAATGCTCGAGAAAGATGGAATCATCGGCACGACCGGCCCTGAAATGCGCAGATTTTTTTTCACTGTCGATGAAGCCGTGAAGCTTGTTTTAACTGCCATGGACAATTATCCGGCGCTTCAAGGCAAAGTCCTCTCAAGGAAAATGAAAGCCACGAAAATTCGCAATATTCTTGAAGTTTGGGCCAAGGCCAAATCAATTAAGTGGAAGAAAATCGATGGTCGACCCGGTGAGAGAAATGACGAGTATCTAATCGGTGATATCGAAATACCCTATACTACCGAGGTAATCTACGATGGAATTACGCATTACGTTATATCCTTTAACCAAAAGGTGGAAGTCCCTGTTGAATATGGCCTTTCTTCGGCCAATACCGAAAAACTGACTGAGGATGAAATTCTGAGTATTATTTTCAATCCGCCGGTTGAGGAAGCATGATTTTCTTCTGATAAAATATAGCGAAAGAAGAAGGGAAAATACTATATGGTGAGACTCCAACACGCCATTATCATGGCCGCGGGCAGGGGTATGCGTATGATGCCGCTGACTCAAGTCGTTCCTAAACCGATGGCGCCGTACCAGGATACAACGTTGATTGCGGACGGTATAAAAAAAATTCGCAAATCCATCCCGCACATATACATTACCGTTGGTTATAAGGGGCCGAAATTGGCCGCCCATGTCATCGACTACGGCGTTGCCGGTGTATTCAATACCAGTGGTCGTGGCAACGCCTGGTGGATTTACAATACCCTTTTGAAATATCTTGATGAGCCTTTGATCGTGTTGACCTGTGATAACGTGGTTTCGCTGGATATCAATGAGTTGGAACGAGAATACGAATATTTCGATCAACCGGCCTGCATGCTCGTGCCGGTGAAGCCGGTGCCCGGACTGGATGGCGACTATATTCGCCATGACCGCAATCTTGTCCTTGAGCTGAGTCGGGAAAAACCGACTGATTCATATTGCTCCGGCATACAAATCATCAACCCCAATAAAATAAATCGGATTACCAGAGCGACAGAAGATTTCTATCATCTTTGGAATGAACTTATCGAAAAAAAAGAGGTATATGCTTCACGAATTTTCCCGAAGCAATGGTTTGCAGTCGATACAATTGAACAGCTGTCAATTTTAAATGGGGAGAGCGTAGCCTGAGGGCGGACAGGGCGTTTTGCCAAATTGGGGCCCGGTAGCCGGCAGGATAAATGATATTTCAAAATTAAATGGAAAGTTAGTGGAGTGGCAACCATCGCAAATAATAGATTCGACAATATAACGTTCATTGTGATCGGCCGCAATGAGGCCAAGAACCTTGAACGCTGTTTTCGCTCAATTAAAAAGGTAAATGACAATATTATCTATGTCGATTCCGGTAGCCAAGACAGCAGCGTCTCCATCGCCGAAAAACTGAAAGTAAACCACATTATCCAATACCGTGCCAAGTATTCCACCCCGGCTATGTCACGTTCTATCGGCGCAAAAGAGGCTTCAACGGAATATATCCAGTTTCTGGACGGGGATATGAAGCTCGAAGACGGGTGGATAGAGTCCGCGTTAAGGAAAATGGAGAGCGATGAAAAAATTGCAATTGTTCATGGTTACAAAAAGGTTTTCACTAAAAATGAGCGGGATTTCTTTATTCTCTCTGACAAAAAAGATTGGCAGCCGGATTATCTCCAGGGCGCTTACCTGATACGCACCGAAAAATACCGGGAGTCGGGCGGATTGGATGAAAGGTTCCCCGGGGAAGAAGAACGGGACCTCTACATCCGAATTCGGGCCATCGGAAGCCAGGTGTGGTACATCCATCAGCTTATGGCAAGTCATTATGATTTCAAGAACAAAGCCCGCAATTTCAAATTTCTCTTTTTCAGCGATTCCGCTGCCACGATTATCATACCGCTGATAAAAACCCTGTTCAACGGGAATTACTTGAGTTACCTTTTTGTTTATCGAAGGCTAATCTTGCCGCTTGCATTGGACATTTTGTCCGTTGTGGCATTGTTTTTCGGATGGAAAGGGATAATTATTCTCGTCGCTTTCCAGATCCTCGAACTAATATATGTCAAGGCCATTGACAGGCGGGGCTATTTTATTATTTGGAAAGCCGGCCTTTTGAATATACACCGGGCTGTCAGAATAATGAACCGGGATACTTCATTCGCAATTGAGCGCAATACGGAGTAAAGGGATTCCGAGGGATAAATCACCCATGCTGAAGTTGCTTTCGATTGGAGATATTGCATTGTGCGGCGATTATCAGAATATAATCGCAACAAAAGGATATTCGTTCCCTCTGAAAAGAGTGGCCGACTGTTTCAGGGAAGCCGATGTGGTTATTGGAAACCTTGAAGTACCCCATTCAGAAGAAGGCTCTCCGGATTCTAGTAAAATAATGAGTCTTTGCGGCCCACCAGCCGGAATTAAAGCCCTGAAGACAGGTGGCCTCACGCATGTGTCTCTTGCCAACAATCATATTTACGACTACGGCCTAAAAGCTGCTCGAGATACGAGAAGACGTCTGCGAGAAATTGGAATCGAAACTCTGGGTACGGGAGATAACCTAAAAGAGGCCAGAAAGCCGGTGATTTTTTCTAGACGGGGTATTTCGATATTTTTTTTAGCCTACAATTCCTATACAACCAACGGTAGGCACTATGCCAAGGCCAATCAAGAAGGCGTGGCACCGTTGGAATACAGGTATATAAAAGAAGATATTGATATTATAAAATTTAAATATAAATCCCCTGTGATCGTAATCTCTCTTCACTGGGGAATGGAAGGCGAACCATATCCCCTGCCTTTCCAAGTTGAACTGGCCCACCGGGTAATAGACGACGGGGCCAGTATTATCGTCGGTCACCATTCACATGTGGTCCAAGGCATTGAGCGATACGGCGGCGGCCTGATTGCCTATAGCCATGGCAATTTTTGCTTTCCCGATGTGTCCTCACCATTTATTGAAGGAGTCGGAGTAAAGCAACGACGGGAAAATAAGCAATCGTTTGTTTTGGACTGTGATTTGGATTTAACCGGAGTAGTTAAATGTTCCTGGATCCCGTTAGTTTTGAACAACGACCTGCAGCCCTGTCTTGATATTGACAGCGAAAATGAAAATATTTTGCAAAAACTGGAAGATCTCAGCCGACCTTTGCAAGGGGACGAAAGGAGCTACCGGCGATTCTATGAAAAAATAAAAAGTGAAAATCTTCAGTCGTTTAGCCGCCGATTAAGGAGACTGGCCCAACGGCACAGCTTCAGGGAACTCAAGAGCCGATTAAATACGTCATATTTGAAAGCCCACCTTATCGCTCTATTGTTAAGGTGCAAAGAGGCCCGGCACCGCCGCGATTTTTATGCAAAAACAGATTGAAGATAACGAGGAGATGTTTAATGGCGACTATGGTTTATCATAAAAGGCCGAACTTTATCCAGAACCTGTTGGTTTCGACTCAGGGTGCCAGAATCAGAAGAAAACGATACACGCATCACACATGGGAAGTATTTGATTTTTTGAAAAACAGTCAGTTCTGGACTCAGGCGCAATTCGAATCTTTCCAGGCGGAGCGCCTTATTCGGCTAGTTAGGCATGCGATAAAACATTCGCCATACTACGCCGGATTATATGCCAGCCGAATGCTTTCTGAAAAGGACATTAAAACTGTCTCCGATATTAAAAAGTTTCCGATTGTATCCAAAGAAGAGTTTAGGGAAAACAACGAATCGATCGTCAGCACGCATATTGTTCGCAAAAGAATGTGGGCTGCTTTCACCAGTGGAACGAGTGGTGTACCGCTCAAGGCTTTTTTTTCCCATGAAAACATGCAGGATCGAATTGCTTTTTTGGAACGCCTTTATCATTGGTATAGTCCGGGAAAGTGGCGAAAACGTGCCAGTTTCACGGGCAAGCTGATTGTCGATCCGGAAGATTCATCCGGAACATTTCACCGTTACAATTATTGTATCAATCAGCAGCTGTATTCCAGCCATCACCTTAGTGAGAACAATCTTGCCCGATATGTTAAGGATCTGACAAAATTCGCCCCGGACCAAATCGACGGCATCGCGTCCGCCATCTATGTTGTTGCCGACTACATGCTCCGTAACGGACAAGCAGGCCAACTGAAACCGAATGTAGTCATTCCAACTTCTGAAACTATTTGGCCGCATATCCGGGAGCGCTTGGAAAAAGCTTTCGGCTGCAAAATGGCCAATCAATACGGTTCCCAGGAGGGTGCGCCCATTGCCTATGAATGCCCTGCCGGCGGTTTTCATATTAGTCCCGAATCCGGTATTTTTGAAATTTTACGCACGGATAACTCATCCTGTAAACCCGGGGAACCGGGGCGCATGGTGGTTACCAGTTTTTCCTCGGAGGGAACGCCTCTTATTCGGTATGATATAGGCGATGTGGCTTCTTGGAGAAGCGGCACGTGCTCCTGTGGCAGGCATATGCCCATGCTGGAAACGATTGAAGGCCGCCTGGACGATATGTTCTTTACGACTGAAAGAGGGATCGTCCCCAGAATTGATTCAGCTTTCAAGGGGTTGCCGAGCGTTATCATCGCTACGCAAATTGCTCAAGTCGGCCAGGACAGTTTTGAAGTCCGAATAGTACCCCAAAAAAATGGCTACTATCCTAAATATGCCGATTCAATTGTTGACCATTTGTACGACTATCTAGGAGCGTCAGTAGATATCAAATTGAAGGTTGTCGAAGGAATTAGCAGAACCAGAGGTGGAAAGCTGCCGGCCATGGTCAATGAGTACCATGACCAAGATATGAAAATTGATGCACTTTCTTCGTGGAACATCGTAAAGTAATGGGCCGGCGATCCGATGAAAGAAATTGCTTTTACTCAGGGCACCGCAGCGGCCTTGACGGTCGATGATAAAGGATGAATGGCAAGAATTGTTGTAATAGGAAGTTTTGCAGAATCGATATTGAACTTTAGAGGATCGATGCTTGCTGAGATGGTGCAGCGAGACCACAGCGTAGTGGCCTGTGCCCCCAGTGCTTCGATCGAAATAAAGGACGCTCTGCAAGCAATGGGGGTGGAATATCGGGACGTGCAGATCGATCGTACGGGATTTAATCCGATTAGGGACCTTCAGACGGTTTGGCGGCTTTTTAATCTCTTGCGAAAGATTAGACCCGATATCTTTCTGAGTTATACGGTTAAGCCGGTTATTTACGGTTCTATGGCAGCCAAAATAGCGGGAGTGTCATACATTTATTCAATGATAACGGGCCTGGGATATACCTTTAGCAGGGAAGATCTAAAGGTTGCCTTGGTGAACGTCTTCGTTCGGGTCCTTTACCGCTTGAGTCTGAAAACCAATCGTAGTGTATTTTTTCAAAACCCTGACGATCGTAAATTATTTACCCAACTGGGCCTGTTGAAAAATCAAGAACAGGCCGTTTTAATCAATGGCACGGGTGTGGACGTGGACTTTTATCAGCCGGCCGCCTTTCCTGAAAAGCTGTCCTTTTTGCTGATTGCACGATTGCTAAAAGACAAAGGTCTGCGAGAGTATTCAGTCGCCGCTCGCATTATCAAGAACAAGTATCCAAATATCTCCTTCCGGCTTGTCGGCTGGATCGACGACAATCCCACCTCAATTTCCGAGTCGGAATTGCAGTCCTGGATCGATCAGGGCCTAATTGAATATCTAGGCAAATTATCGGACATCCGCCCGGCGGTTGCTGAAGCTTCAGTATATGTCCTGCCGTCTTATCGTGAAGGAATGCCGCGCACGGTATTGGAGGCGATGTCCATGGGACGGCCGGTGATTACCACCGATGTTCCAGGGTGTCGGGAGACGGTTTCCGATGGAATAAATGGGTTTCTGGTCCCGGTGCGCGATGTCGCGGCGCTGGCGCAGGCCATGGAGCACTTTGTTGAAAATTTCGATCTTGTCAAAAAAATGGGACAACAAAGCCGAAAAATTGCCGTTGAAAAATATGATGTGAGAAAGGTAAATGCGGTCATTCTGGAGACTATGGGCTTGTAAATCGCAGATGACAGTGCCCGGATTATGAGAGCGATGTTGAATTCCAGGTCATTGAGGACAAAACGGATCGTTGACATGGCCCTGACGCTGCCGGCTTTTGTGTTGCTATCTCCACTTCTGATCCTGCTGGCGCTTTGTGTACGTCTGAGGCTCGGCCGCCCTATCTTGTTTCACCAGATCAGACCAGGGATGCATGCCCGACCTTTTAGGATTTATAAATTCCGCACGATGGTCGATAAAAGAGATGCGACCGGCAGTCTCCTGCCAGATGAACACCGTATTACGTCGTTTGGCCGGTTCTTGCGCCGCACCAGCCTCGATGAACTGCCCGAGCTCATTAATGTGATCAAAGGGGATATGAGCCTTACTGGTCCCAGACCGCTTCTGATGAAATATATTGATCGGTACACGCCAGAGCAGGCCCGGCGTCACGAAGTCAAACCCGGCATTACCGGATGGGCTCAAGTTAACGGGAGAAATGCGATTACTTGGGAAGAAAAGTTCGAGTTGGATGTCTGGTATGTTGATCATCTTTGTTTGGTACTTGATTTAAAAATAATCGCGTTGACAATTTGGAAGATAATTACAAGGGGGGGCATCAATCAACCGGGTCAGGCAACTGCCCAAGAGTTTAATCCGCAGATTCCGCAGATGGACGGAGATCAATCCGCCCATGGTGCAGATTGACGAAGATTGTTCATAATATGAAAGACAGAGGTACCAATGAGTTTGTTGCGGAGCTGAAATGAGTGATCAATCCCGCTTCAAAAAATGGGAATATCCCGAAATCGAGGAGGGGAAACCCACAAAATACCATTGGGTTGTGCAGCACAAGGCTAATCTAAGCCTTGGTTATAAAACAGATATCGGGGCATTCACCTATTTGAATGCCAAACACACGGTGACCATTGAAGACTATGTGCAAATCGGCTCCCACTGCTCGATTTATTCCGTTTCGACCATCGATAACAAAAAAGGAGCAGTAACGTTAAAGATGAATTGCAAAATTGGCAGCCACAGCGTTATAATGCCGGGCGTTACTGTGGGTGAAAATTCCATTGTAGGGGCGTTTAGTTTCGTTAACGCCGACATCCCTGACAATGCGGTGGCGGTCGGCGTTCCGGCGAAAGTGATTAAAGTGGTCTGATACCTCAAAAAATGTTTTTTTTCAAAAAAATAGTTGCTTCGTTTCTGCTCCCGATTCCGGTTTCATTTTTCCTGATCTTGATTGGACTTTTTTTCCTCTGGTTCACCCGCAGACAAAAGACGGGCAAGGTTCTGGTGTCACTTGCGCTTTTGGTGCTCGCTTGCTTTGGCAATGGTGTCTTTAGCAACTTTCTTATCCGGCCATTGGAGCAGAGGTACCCGCCGCTTGTGGATTTTCAAACCTTAAAGTCTGTCAAATGGGTGGTGGTGCTGGGTGGCGGTTCTGCTGTTGATCCGCGGCTGCCTGCGTCAACCTATTTGAGCGCAGCATCGCTATTCCGTCTTTCAGAGGCGATTCGAATTCACAATCGACTCCCCCAAACCAAATTGATTTTCTCCGGCCGCAGCGGTTTGGCGGGTGTTACCCCAGTAGCGGAAATAATGGCTGAGACGGCCGCTGAGTTCGGGGCCCGTCCTGAGAAAATTATTATCGAGGCAGATTCGGCCGATACAAAGGATCATCCGATTTATTTGAAAAAAATCATCGGGTCGGATCAGTTTTTGCTCGTATCCTCGGCATCTCACATGCCCAGGGCGGTGGCATTGTTCAGGAAACAAGGCATGCGGCCGATTCCCGCCCCGACAAACTATCGGGCCATGCAAAGGCAACGTTCAATCCCATTGTTGGGCTTGTTACCGCGGCCCGGGCCTCTGGCGGAATCAAATCAGGCGATTCACGAGTATCTCGGAATCCTGTGGGCAAAATTTCGCGGTTTATTGTAATTTTGGCACCCGCGTCACCAAAAAAATACAGCTCCATAAAAGTCATTAGCAAGGGCGACGGCGAACAGGGTGCGGTTCCCGAGTATATTGGACGGGCAGATTGAGTTGAGGGAAATAATGATATCCAGAAAGTTTAGTATCTATGGTTGATCCGGCAGGCTATTCGGCTCATACACCCACAGATGATCGGTGCGCGCGGAAGTCTGGGTTTGACAATAGAAGCAAAGACCCGGCGCGCATCTACCTCTCCCCACCCCACATGGGCGGTGCGGAACTGAACTTTGTCAAGGAGGCATTTGAAAGCAACTTCATTGCGCCCTTGGGACCGCAGGTGGACGCGTTTGAGCGCGAGTTTGCCGATTATATCGGCCTTGAGCATTGCGCTGCGGTCTCCAGCGGGACCGCCGCCCTGCATGTGGGGCTCAGGCATATAGGCGTTGGGCCTGGTGATGAAGTGCTGGTCTCGACGCTTACCTTCATCGGGGGGGTATCGCCGGTTGTTTTTCAGGGTGCCACACCGGTTTTTATTGACTGCGAACGCCAATCGTGGACCATGGATCCCGCCCTGGTGGAAGAGGCCTTGGAGAGTTGTGCGAGGCAAGGCAAGCTGCCTAAAGCTGTGGTGCCGACAGATCTGTATGGCCAGTGTTGCAATCTCGACCGCATATTGGAAATTTGTGAGCGATTTGGAATACCTGTGATATGTGATTCGGCGGAGGCGATGGGCGCACAACACCTCCGGAAAAGGCTTAAAGATACAAAAACGACAAACGACAATCTGAAATCAAGAATTTGGGAACATGCCGGGATCGGGGCGACGGCTGCCGCGTACTCATTCAACGGCAACAAGATCATCACCACCTCCGGCGGGGGCATGCTGGCATCGAATGACCGGGAACTTATCGATTCCGCTCGGTTTTTGTCCCAACAGGCTAGGGAGCCGCTTCCCCATTACGAGCACACGGAAATCGGCTACAATTACCGGATGAGCAATATCCTGGCGGCCATCGGAAGGGGCCAACTTCGGGTGCTCGATGACCGGGTGAAAAGAAGGCGGGAAATCTTCGACTACTACCGCAATGCTCTGGGGGATCTGCCGGGCGTTGAGTTCATGCCCGAAGCTTCGTATAGCAAATCCAACCGTTGGCTGACCGTGATTCTCGTGACTCCCGAAAAGTTCCGCGCTGACCGGGATACGATACGGCAGACACTGGAAGTGCAGAACATCGAATCCCGGCCGGTCTGGAAACCGATGCATCTGCAGCCGGTATTCGACATCCAGCCGAATCGCCGGTTAGCCGGAAGTCCGGTTTGCAACAATTTGAAATCAGGAAAAAAACCAAAGAAACAGTACGAGGCCAAGATAGTGGGCGGTTCGGTGGCTGAAGACCTTTTCGATCGGGGATTGTGCCTGCCATCCGGAACGGCCATTGGCGAAGATGATCTGGATCGCATCGTCTCGATAATTCGCGGATGTAGAAACAAAAAAAGCGGCTATTGAGACTGATCCTATTTATATTCAGGCCACTCCGATGAGACCGTCGAAAGCTGCATGGTCCTCCGGGCAAGCAGGTCCTCCCATTATAACATTAACCGGTATTATCCATCAATAGCTTAGCTGAAGCCAATGAAAAAACCTTTCTTTTACCAAAACTTCTTTGTAATATTGGTGATTGATTTTATTCTACTGACAAGCTCCCTTTATGCTGCTCACTTGGTGAGGTTTGACTTCAGGGTCCCACCGCAATATTTGTATTTGCTGTACTGGATCATGCCTTTGGTGTTGGTTATTAAATTAGCCATTTTTTATTGTTTTGATGTATATCGCGGAATGTGGCGCTTTACCAGTATAAACGATCTTTTTAATATCATTAAAGCGTCGAGTATCAGCACGCTTATTATTATATTCCTTATTCTATTCAGCCCAAGTCGATTTATCGGTTTTCCGCGGTCTGTATTTGTTGTTGATTGGTGTTTGACTATTCTTTTTATTGCAGGTTTTCGTTTAGCAATTCGTGTCTACTTTGTTCACCTTAGTGAAAATGACTCTTGGGTTGAGGCTTTAAGTATATTATGGAGGCTTTTGACTAGAAAAAAAGTTGAACAAAAGAATTTTCTTATAGTTGGAGCAGGGTACTGCGGGGAGAAACTATACCGAGAGATTCGTGATAACGTATCACTTCATTATAATGTGGTAGGATACGTTGACGATGATCCTGCCAAGATAGGAATGAGAATCCATGGCCTTCCGGTATTCGGTCCAATTAAAGATATAAAGAGTGCGGCGAATAAAGTTAATGCCAATGAAATTCTTATCGCTGTTCCGTCCGCAAACTCTCGACAGATGCGATCTATTATCGAGCACTGCGAGAAATGTGGGATTGTCTTTAAAACTATTCCTGGAATGGGCGAACTCATCAACGGAAAGGTTACGGTTAACGCGATCCGCGAGATCGCGTACCAGGATCTGCTCGGGCGGGAAATTATAAGACTAGATGAGGAGAAGATCGGCACTCTTCTTCAAAAACAAATTGCTCTGGTGACCGGAGCCGGCGGATCCATCGGTTCAGAGCTTTGTAGGCAAATCTGCCGGTTTCAACCTGAAAAGATCTGCTTATTCGAAAGAGCGGAAAGTCCTTTGCATGCCATCGAACTGGAGTTGAAACAAAATTTTAAAAAGGTCGAGGTAGTTCCAATCTTAGCAGATATCCAAGATGAAAATCAGTTGATAAAAGCTTTTGAAGTGCATAGGCCGTCTATCGTTTTCCATGCAGCAGCGTACAAACACGTTCCCATGTTGGAGATGCAGCCGTGGAGGGCAATCGATAACAATGTATTAGGAACTAAAAACCTTATTGACATTTCAGTAGCATGTGGTGTAGCCAGATTTGTTTTTGTATCGACCGATAAAGCTGTACGGCCAGCTAATGTTATGGGGGCTTCCAAGCGACTATCTGAAATGCTGGTGCAAAGCCAAAACGGTTGTGGACTATCCAATACCAAATTTATGATTGTCCGTTTTGGAAACGTTGTCGGCAGCGTGGGTAGTGTGGTGCCCTTGTTTAAAAAGCAGATTCAAAGAGGCGGACCGGTGACGGTGACACATCCGGAAGTTACGCGATTTTTTATGACCATCCCCGAAGCCTGCCAGCTTATTTTGCAAGCAGGTTCCATGGGTAAAGGCGGTGAGGTATTCATCCTTGATATGGGCACACCGATTAAAATAGATGACATGGCCCGGGATCTCATTCGACTGTCCGGTTTTGAACCTGATGTGGATATTAAAATTGAATATATTGGACTGCGCCCCGGTGAGAAGCTTTATGAGGAGCTGATAACCGATGGTGAAGGTATATTATCTACCGGACACGAAAAAATTATGGTGTTAAAAGGAACTGAATGTGATCTGAAGCTACTGAATGGTGGTATTGCTGAGTTAACCTGTTTGGCCAGAGAGCAAGATGCCAAAAATGTTAAATTGAAATTGAAAGAATTTGTGCCTGAATATAATTCAGTCGATTATAAATCAACAGCAAATATTAACTCCTTACCGAACCGTTAATAAAATAGAGTTGGAAAATTTAAATTTGTAATTCTACCACCCGATCTGATAACCTGCGAGATTCTTCCTTTAACCATCCCCTAAAAAACTTATTTCTCAAAAAACCCCAAATTATGCTGATACAGATTTAGTTGATTGATTAAGTGCTATTCAATATGGGCTAGTTCCACATATGTTTTATCTAACGAAAGTTAAAGCATTAATAAGAACCAAAATTGCGATAAAGTTGGCCGACTTTTTTTTAGTTTACACTATCCTATCTCCCATTATTCTAAATGTTATTGGAAGTTACTTTGAGCTGAACGAAAATTTTGTTAGGACATTCATTGTTCTGCTAGGACCTGGATTTATATCTATTATAATATACTTAACTGCTTATGGATTGCATGTTTCACGAAAAAGTCGTCACATAATATTATTGTTTATAAGCTTGACCCTCGTTTTTTTTATTTCTAGTATTAATAGCTGGGATTCAACTCATACAAAAGAAGGCTTAAAATTTTTCATTGCATACTGTGTATTTGGTTATTTTTTCGGCGTTACAGCAAAGGTTACACTACAACGGGCTAAAAGTTTTAATTTCATCTGGCTATTGTATATCTTGATATTCCTTTTGTTTATTTTGCATTTATTTCTACTCAAAGGTTTTTCATTTCTCGGATTTAGTCTGCCTGGAGACAATTCAGCAAGAACATCGGCCTTATTCCTATTTTTCGCTTTATGTGGCTTAAATACCTATTTGATTGTTAAATCTGTAACTACTAAGTTTTTTATGGGCTTCCTGTCCATTACGTGTGCGTCCATTGCTATCAGTTTGAGCAGCCGATCTGCGATTGTAGTATTTTTGTTGATTTTATTATTTTTTATACTCTTCCAAAGTATCTTAAATAAAGACAGTGTTCGAAGATGGACACTCGTTTATTTTTTTTGTGCTATTGTTTTATTTTCCTGCCTATTTTGGTTTTTAGTAATGCATAAAAATGCTAAAGAGAAGATCTCGAGCGTATTACAACTACCTGAACAAATCATTGCATATGTACTTTTTAATGAACAAGAATCATACAGGACTATCGCAAGACTTGTTATCTGGAATAATGCAATTAATAGATTTAAAGAAAATCCTCTGTTCGGGGTTGGATATGGATCCGAATATCACAATGAGATATTAAAAATAGATCACAGTCATCCGCACAGTATAATTTTTCAGCTTTTGGCAGAAACCGGCCTAATCGGTTTCGGAATTTTCTCGTTCTTTACATTTTTTGTTTTCAAAAAAAGTATTGCCGATTATAAAAGCATACAGAGTACCGAGTATAAGTCAACATACCTATTTTATCCATTATCGTTTACATTTTTCCTATTGTTCTCATGTTTTCACTTTGCCATTCATGAGAATTATTTTTTTTGGTATTTTGCCGGCATGATCGTCGGCTTTGATACAAGCTTAAATGGCAGGGGTTCTCCACGGAAGGCCACAGAATTTCACTGATGGCCTGATTGAGTATCGCTATGGTTCAGAGGGCTTTGTTTGGAGATAGAGTATAATTCGGTTAAAAGCAAAATCCTAAGTGCCGCGACGATTGTCGGCATTTTTACCATTTTAGCTCAAATCGGTGGCTTTGCCAAAGAGCTCACTGTGGCCGCCTGGTTCGGAACCGGCGATGCTCTTGACGCCTTTTTGATTGCCTTGCTTGTCCCAACCTTTGCAGTTAATGTACTGGCCGGCTCACTTTCAGCTTCTTTTCTACCAACTTTTATTCAAGTATATAAAAAACAGGGCATTGCCGGCGCCCAAAAAATATTAAGTAATGTTATAAGCTGGTTTATTGTTTTTTGCTTAATCCTTTCAGTTCTCCTTATCGTACTTGCCCCGTTTTATCTTCCTGGTCTGTGTTCCGGATTCTCACCCGAAAAATTAAATCTATCGAAAATCATCCTGTATCTTTTGGTGCCAATCATTCTGCTGAAAGGTCTATCAAATATCTGCGCCGGCGTACTCAATGCGTTAGAAAATTTTTCCCTGCCTGCCGCTTATCAGATTTTTGGTCCATTATCTGCAATTTTATTTATCATAACTGTAGGGACTTCCCTGGGTATTTACGCCCTTGTTTTCGGCACCGTCTTGGGATTTGTCCTTGAAACTTTTTTTGTTGGTGCAGCCCTAACCAGACAAAATTTCTCTTTGCGACCTCGTATATCACATTCCGATCCTAATATGCGAATAATCATCGGGCAGTTTTTGCCGGTGGTCGCCGGCACGCTTATTATGGGGAGCACGGAAATCGTTGACAAGGGCATGGCTGCCGCCCTAACCTCCGGCAGCGTCGCTTCGCTCAACTATGGCAATAAAATCATCGCCGCAGTTTTGGCATTAGCGACAACGGCCATTGGCACAGCGGTGCTGCCTTATTTTGCAAGAATGGTCGCAGAAAAGGATTGGAAAAATATTCGCAGCACAATCAAATTTTACTTGGGTATAATATTTTTGCTTGGAATTCCGGCAGCGTTATTAATTTATGGGCTGTCTGATGATATTGTGCAAATTATATTCCAACGCGGTTCTTTTACAGCTGGAGATACAGCGGTTGTTTCATCGGTCCAGTCGCTTTTTGCATTTCAGATTCCTTTCTATGTCGCCAGCATCGTTGTCGTTCGTTTAATTTCATCATTGCGTGCCAACCATATCCTCATGTTGGGTGCAATCTTAAGTTTAGTTAGCAATATAGGTTTGAATATTATTTTCATCCATTATTTAGGACTAAAAGGCATATCATTGTCAACTTCTATTGTTTACATGATCTCATTTGTCTTTCTTTTATACTTTGCAATGAAGTCTATTCATCGTGAAGAATTAAAATAGTTGAGTTGACACCTATAGTGAAAAAAACTGAAAAAACATACTGGAATAATTTATGGACAGGAAAATATGATTTACAAGCGTTTGATCCTAATGGTACGAATATCCATCAATGGGTTAATCTGAGGTTTCATGAATACTTTAATGACACTTTTAAGAAAATTAAGACTAATGGTAAATATTTGTTGGAGATCGGATGTGGAGGATCGATTTGGCTACCATACTTTGCCAAGGAATATAACTTTGTTGTTGGCGGCATTGATTATTCTGAGGAAGGCTGTGTCTCCGCTAAGAAGATCCTACATAATGCAGGCATTTCAGGAAAAATAATTTGTGCGGATTTGTTCCATCCCCCAAATGAAATGCTCGCGGCCTTTGATGTTGTTGTCTCATTTGGTTTGGTAGAACACTTTGATAATACCGTTGATTGTCTCAAAGCGATAAGCAAATTCCTAAGACCAGGGGGGATGATAATAACATTTATTCCAAACATGGCAGGAATCAATGGGTTGTTACAGAAAATTCTAAATAAAAAAATTTACGATTTGCATTTGCCGCTTAGCAGTGATGCGTTGAAATCAGCTCACACAAGCGCATGTTTCGCCCCTGAAGGAGGCGGATACTTTTTGTCATTTAATTCAAGCGTTATACATATTGGCAATCCAGGTAAGAATTTTAATGCCTTTAAAATAAAAAAGCTAATATTTTATTTGCTTTCACAAATTTCTAAAATGATATGGGTGATTGAGCGTCTTTTTTTTTATTTGCCGGAAACCAGAATTTTTTCTCCATATATTGTTTGCACTGCATCAAAAAATCACAGCCGGTTAAGACCGGTGGATGAAAACAAATAGCTATTCTCGATGTAAAAACCGTTCGAAACAATCTAAATACAGGCGCATGCTTTTTTCACTGGTTCAATAGCCGAAATGATTTCAAATGTTTGCCAATAATCTGAGATAGCCCTGACTGCGGAAAAATAAAAGATATGGAAGCCGAATTCATCGACCCGCTAGAATATCGCTATCAGAAAGAGCGGATCGCGCATTGGGATTATGTATCAGAGGGAAAGCAGAATCCAAGACGGCCGGGTGTATTCTACCATAAACTTCTGCAGCGTTATTATATATTCATTAGTTCGCCGGGATTGAGAACGCTTGAACTTGGGTGCGGCCACGGCGATCTCCTGGCCTCGCTGAAACCGTCCCTTGGCGTGGGGGTTGATTTTTCATACCAAATGTTATCGCGGGCTGTCACAAAATATCCCCATCTGAATTTCATCCAGGCCGATGTGCACCAATTAGAATTCAAAGAAAAATTTGATGTCATCATTCTTTCGGATTTAGTGAACGATTTGTGGGACGTGCAGCACGTCCTTAACAGGATTAGACAGTTTTGCCATCCCGGAACTCGTTTGGTTATGAATTTCTTCAACAATCTTTGGCGTATTCCGCTTGCACTCGTCAGACGAATGGGGCTTGGCGCTGAATTCCTGGAACAAAACTGGTTTGCCCCACATGACATTATTAATCTCTTGGAACTCTCGGGATTTGAAATCGTCCACCATAGGCCATGCGTACTTTTGCCGCTGCAAGTGCCGTTTCTTTCCAGTCTTGCCAATCGATACCTGGTTAATTTTCCGCCTTTTAGCTGGTTTGCCCTGACAAATCTCTTGGTTGCCAGGCCTGCGCCCAGTGGTGAAAAATCTTCTTCTTCTGAACCGCTTACGGTTTCGGTAATAATACCCGCTCGCAACGAAGCCGGCCATATTGAAGACATTGTGAAACGCGTTCCCAAACTGGGAGACGAAACTGAGCTTGTATTTGTCGAAGGTCACTCAACGGACAATACATATGAATCCATCCGGAAAACGATCGAATCTGCACCTGAAAGAAAATGTCGGCTGTTCAGACAACGTGGCCAGGGCAAAGGCGACGCGGTTCGTCTAGGTTTTACCGAGGCCGAAGGGCAACTGCTCATGATTCTTGACGCAGATATGACCGTACCCCCGGAAGATCTGCCGCGTTTCGTCGAGTCTATCGTTTCAGGCAAAGGAGACTTCATAAATGGTGTGCGCCTGGTTTATCCCATGGAAAATCAATCCATGCGGTTTTTCAACATATTGGGAAACAAGTTTTTCAGCCTGGCTTTTTCATGGTTGTTGGGCCAACCGCTAAAAGATACGCTCTGCGGAACTAAAGTTCTATGGAAACGAGATTATGAACGAATCGCTGATAATCGGAGCTACTTCGGTAATTTCGATCCCTTCGGAGACTTCGATCTCTTATTCGGGGCCGCCAAACTAAATCTTAAAATTGTCGAGATGCCCATTCGTTATCGATCGAGAACTTATGGGAGCACCAATATTGATCGATGGCGGCATGGTTGGTTGCTGATTAAAATGGTCTTGTTTGCTGCCAGACGCATAAAGTTTATCTGATTTTGTCATGCTAAAAAAAGTTTTGAAATCGCTTCTTTTACATCCATTGACGCGCAGAACAGATCTCAATTCTTCGGAAACCACTGAGCTGCGTTCCCGCATTATCCAGGATAAGTCTTTTTTAAAACAATTTTATCAAGAATGTTACGTTTCGATTTCAAATCTATTACCGGATGAAATTAACGGTCCGGTTCTTGAACTCGGTTCCGGTGGTGGTTTTTTTGAAAAGTTATATCAATAATTTGGTGACTTCTGAAATACTGAATATCTCAAACGTAAACGTTGTTTTGGACGGACAGCAGCTGCCTTTCAAAAATGCTTCATTTCGTGCAATCGTGATGATAGATGTTTTTCACCACATACCCGATGTAAATTCTTTTCTGGCTGAGGCCAGCCGCAGTATCAAGCCCGGCGGAGCGGTCATCATGATCGAACCGTGGGTGACGAGATGGTCCCGATTTGTGTACAGCTATTTGCACCACGAGCCGTTTGACTCTGAGATAAAAGAGTGGAAATTGCCTAAAGGCGGGCCTTTGTCCAGTGCCAATTCAGCGTTGCCCTGGGTTGTTTTTGAGCGCGATCGGGTGAAATTTAGCGATGAGTTCCCCCAATGGCAGAAACTGAAGATTAAACTGCACAGCCCATTCTGCTATTTGTTGTCAGGGGGCGTCTCTTTTAGAAGCTTTATGCCTGGAAGATTTTATGAGATTTTCCGGCTATTTGAAGATCTCTTACATCCGTTTTTCTCTTCTCTGGCAATGTTTGCCACGATTCGACTATACCGCAAAACATGAGCCTAATACGAACCAAAATGAAGATTGAATAGTGAAGAATGAAGATTTGTGGTATCGCTTCGCTCCGTCTTCTATACCAAAATCGATCGTTCGACCTTGTTGTTGTAGATCCTGCAGCCCTCTTTCACAATGAATGAACTAAGAAAAAACAATGAAGGTCAAATATCCGCCCAAGAAACATTCTGGGAGAGGGCACCACTCCTGGAATATTTGACGATTTTGTTGATTTTCATCTCAGCCTTTTCCCTTCTCATTGGCCACTTTTTCATCCGGTTTAAACTTCAGTTCAAATTCAGCGGTTCCTTGGCCTTAACCCTGGCTGTTTTTCCTCTTGCTGCAATGCTTGTCGGTAAATATTTTAAGGGTATCAACCGTGGCTTGCTTTTGCTGATTGCCGTTTGTTTCATCTTTGCCCTGCCTTTATGCGGACTATTTCAAACCGGCGCCAGCGATGGCGCCAGCATTATCGGCGGTCTAATTCCCTATAGCGACGCCCACGGATATTATGTATCTGCCCTTCGCCTGAATCAAGGCGGCCCTTTCGACAGTTTCGGGGCCAGACGCCCCCTCTTCCATGGGTTTCTGACCACCATATTTGCTCTTTCAGGAAATGACCTGCGTCATACTCTCACAATCCTCACTTTGATCGGTGCATTTGCCGTTTTCGCATCCGGGCAGGAAGTCAAGCGGCAAGCAGGACCTCTAGCAGCTTTCATTTTCATTACGTTGATGTTCAGTTTTTATCAGAGATTCATCGGCACAACACTGTCGGAAAACCTTGGCCTGCCGCTGGGATTGCTCGCTTTTTATTTTCTCGTTCAGGGGACCTGCAGTCGAGAGGAAACGAAGGTTCATTTTGGTATTTTTCTCCTATCTCTGGGCCTAAACGCGCGCGCAGGTACATTTTTCGTTCTTCCTCTTTTGATGCTCTGGGGGGCGTGGCTTTTTCGCAAAAATAAATTATTTTCCATGCGCTTCTTCCTTTATGCGGGAATAGCAGTCTGCGCCGGTTTCGCAGGCAGCAAACTTCTTCTTTCCGCCATCGGCGGACCCCAAGGCCAAGGTTTATTTTCTAACTTTTCTTATACGTTCTACGGCCTAGTCCAAGGCGGTGACTGGACCTTGGCGCAAAAACAGCTCAATTTGAGGGGGCTGTCCGAAATGGAGGCCGGCAGGAAAATCCTTGCGGCGTCTTTTGAATCTCTTCGCCAAGACCCCTTCGCTCTGATGCGGGGCATGGGCCGGGCCTGGAATATTTTTTTGTTTGAAGATTATGTCTTCTCATTTACCAGGTTCAGGCCATTCAATCACTGTCTTCAGGCTCTGTCTGTCTTTGGGCTTGCGCGTCTCGTCAAAATAAGGGAGCCACTCAATGGACTAATGACCTGTTTCATGGTAGGTATATTGCTTTCCGTTCCTTTTCTGCCTCCATGGGATGCTGATGGTATGCGGGTATATGCGACTACCATTCCTTTCATTGCGCTATTGCCCGCGCTGGGTCTTATTCAATTTTGGGGCATGCTACATAGTCTGTTTCCCAAAATACCTATGCCGGAAATAGCTTTTGCAATCGAAGGCACACCAGATAGTTCGTCCCGGCAAGCTCGAATGCGCAAATTGATTTTCCAACCTACCGTAATATTCGCAATCGTGATAGTTGCTGCGTCCATCCCGGCGCCTATAGCTATCCATCTCATGGCACCCGTTTCGGCAACAGCGCCAAAGATACCGATCTGCTCCGATGGTTCGGCGTCGGTCCCTGTAAGATACATGGAGGGATCTTTCTTGAATCTTATTGAAGACAAGGAACCATTTACCTCGATGCCAGATGTTCGCGTAGGGGACTTCAGACGTTTTCTCGACTCTTTCCTGAGTCTCTATCCTGAAAATAAGGATTTGTTGGCTTCCATACCTGCTAAGTTTTCATTCGGTGTGGATTCCGGCTATGGTTATATCGCAGCTCCAACCACAATTTTGAAGAAAAATGAAATCGTTTATCTTTGTGGTCGCAGAGAGGCTGCGCCTTATTTGAGTTTGCTCCTGCTGGACAGTCCTGCGCAGTAGGATTTAACATAGTTTGACCAATGGTCCTGTCTTGATTGCCATATGTTATTGTAATGCAAATATAAATGCTAACCGTCTACCTGTCGTTTAATGATTGAGAGAAGTGCTAACAACTTTCGGGCGGATCCGACAATTCTATTTGCTATCGGCTCTTTAGGTCTTGGTGGAGCTGAAAAACAATTGGCGTTGGTGATCAAGCATCTTGATTCGTTAAATTTTAACTGCCATCTTTTTGCCTTAGAACCGAAGGGACCCTTGAGGGATTATTTAAGAACGACGCAAGTGCAGGTTCACAGCGGCGGTTACTCTTCGGAAAAATCATGGACCCAAAAAGTATTCTTTTTAATACGGAGCCAGCTTCGACTGCAGCGACTAATCAGGCAAATACAGCCCCACATTATTCATGCCTTCTTGCCGCTTACCAATTTTATGGCGTCCTTTGCCGGAAGAATTTTCAATGTCCCCTTGATAATTACCAGCAAACGGGCCTTGGGAACTCACCAGGATCGCAATTTAGGCTGGCGAATTTTTGATGTGGCGTCTTTTCGGCTCAGCCACTGGGTGACAGTCAACTCAAAAGCAGTGGGTGAGGATACCCTCCGGCGGGATCTCGGCAATGCCGGCAAAATTCGATTGATCTACAACGGTCTGAGCTTTGAGGCGCTTGCTACCAATATCTCAAATAAACGAGATGTCCGTGAGACGCTGCATTTAGGTCCTGAACACAAAATCGTTATTACTGTTGCCAACCTCATTCCCTATAAAGGCCACGCTGAATTACTTAAGGCCGCAGCCCTTGTCATCCAACGGTTTTCCGACAGTATATTTCTTTTGGTCGGCGAAGACCGCGGTATCCAAACGGCTATTGAACAACAAGCCCAGGACCTCGGGATAGCACGCAATATCATTTGTTTAGGCCAAAGAAAGGACATTCCCGACCTAATGGCCGCCAGTGATATATCCGTATTGCCTTCGCACGAGGAGGGATTTTCAAATGTTATCCTGGAATCGATGGCCGTCGGACTTCCGGTTGTTGCCACAAACGTGGGTGGAAACCCGGAGGCGATAATGGATGGTGAAACCGGGTGGCTGGTGGAGCCTCGAAATCCTCAAGAACTGGCAATGAAAATCGTGGATCTGCTCGAAGATCCGGGAAAAGCTACAAAATGGGGAGAGGCAGGAAAGCACCGGGTAGTGCAGAACTTTTCTTATGAAAAAATGGTAGCCGAACATCTAAAGCTTTATAACCTTCAACGGCTTCAGGGTTCAGCCCAGCCGCTGCCCAGAAAAACGACCAGTCTGATCAAATAGAGAACTCTATATTTTGAAAGAAAAGAGGAATGGATTCTTAATTCAAAGAAAATAATTGGACAGGATCAACAGGATCGTCAGGATAATGCGGCCTTCGGCCGAAAAGCCACTCGCCGCAGGCGAAAAAATTCCTGATAATCCTGTAAATCCTGTCTAAATAAAAATATTAAAAATCGAATCCATTCCTCATCCCTTCAACTAATTGAAGTTTCATACGAGGGTTAAAGGTTTAAGACAGGACACAGATTTCCACAGATGAACACAGATAAAATAATTGTATACATATCTACCGATAGCAGACTACTTTTTTCTGCGACAGCAGCAGATAGTCATATCGATCCGTGTATTCCGTGCTTATCCGTGTCCAATTTGGGAAAAGCTAAAATTTTACAAATATAACCACAAACCACAAGCCACAAACAACAAACACGTTAGTTATGTGCGGTATTGTCGGATTTAGAGCCCGAGATAATTTCCAAAATTTAAAAGAGATGCTGCCCGCGGCCTGTGCAAGCTTGGCCCATCGCGGTCCTGATGACACAGGCCTTTTTTTTGACGAGCGCGCCGGAGTCGGATTGGCCCACCGGCGGCTGTCGATTATCGATCTTTCCCGTGCCGGTCATCAACCCATGAAAAGCGATGACGGTCAGGTGCATATATCCTACAATGGCGAGATTTACAACTTCAAGGAAATTGGCAAGCGTCTTGAAGCGTTGGGCCATAAGCTTCACAGCGCTACCGACACCGAGGTTGTTCTGAAGGCCTACATTCAATGGGGAACGGATTGTTTGGATAAATTTATCGGCATGTTTGCCTTTGCCATCTGGGACAATCGCCAACAGATCCTATTTCTGGCAAGGGATCGTTTGGGTATTAAACCGCTGTATTACCACCTCAGCGACAATCAGACGACCCTGCTATACGCATCCGAACTCAAAGCACTTATGGCCGTTGGCGGATTTGCCAAAGAAGTCGAGCCTGAATCTATTCCCCTATTTCTGCACTATCAATATATCCCCTCCCCAAGGACGATTTTTAAGAACACTTTCAAACTACTGCCGGGGCATTTTCTGATATATAACGGCGACAATGTCAAAACAAAAGAATACTGGAGTTTGCCCGATCTGCCCGTCAATGAGAGCGGTCCAGAGCCTAATGAAGAGGAATGTCTTCAACAGCTAGATACTTTGCTTACGGAAGCCGTGTCTGATCGGCTGATCAGCGATGTGCCACTTGGAGCCCTGCTGAGTGGGGGGATTGACTCATCTGTGGTAGTAGCCCTGATGCAAAAAGTCAGCGCAAACCCGGCCAGAACCTTCAGCATCGGGTTTAAAGAGCAGGGTTATAATGAGGCACCCTGGGCCGCAAAAATCGCCCGGCATCTGAAAACGGAACATACCGAGTTATATGTCAGCGCGCAAGACGCCCTTGATGTCATTCCCCGGCTGCCGGATTTTTATGATGAACCCTTTGCCGATTCATCATCCATTCCAACTTATCTGGTCAGCCACCTGACGCGTCAAAAGGTGACCGTTGCGCTTTCGGGTGACGGCGGTGACGAACAGTTCGCCGGCTACGTTCGGTATTGGAGCACCCAAGCGATGGCCGATGGTTTTCACCGATTTCCTCTGCCACTTAAAAAAGCGCTGGCCCGAATGTTGGCGTCGATACCGGCCCCGTGGGTTGAAAAGTGTTACCGTCCCTGCCACCGTTTTCTGCCGCAACGCCTGAGAGTAGCAAATTTTCCGGATAAATGGCAAAAATTGATTAAATTGATGGACCAGACCCGAATTTCCGAGCTGTATCGCATGACCATCTGTCTGTGGTCTGCTCAGGAGATTTCAGATATATTGTTCAAGGAACTGCCAAAGAGCCGGTATGAAGAGGCTTTCGAGGAAACGGTTGACTGGCCGCTGCTCACGCGTCTGATGCGCGTTGACCAGCAGACCTATTTGCCGGATGCGATGCTGACGAAGGTGGACCGGGCCAGCATGGCTACCAGCCTGGAGGTACGCGTACCGTTATTGGATCACCGGGTGGTGGAATTCTCGGCGGCCTTGCCGGAATCTTTCAAATACAGAAACGGCACCGGCAAGTATCTGCTTAAAAAGCTGCTGGCGAAGTATTTGCCGCCCGAGTTGTTCGAGCGACCTAAAATGGGTTTCGGCATCCCGATAGACCTATGGCTGCGTTTGGAGCTAAAAGAACTGCTTTTGGATTATTTGTCCGCTGAACGGTTAGATCGAGAAGGCCTTTTTAATTCCACCCTGGTTGAAAAAAAAATAAAAGAACACCTCAGCGGCAGAACAAACCATCAATATCGACTGTGGTCGTTGCTAATGTGGCAGATGTGGCGGGAAAGGTGGTTGGGTGTTTGACTCAGATATAGTTGATTGGGTAATTAGATGATTAGCTGACTGGTTGATAATCTCTTGTGAATCTACATAAAAAAAAGGTTTCAGGTTTCAGGTGTCAGCAAATCGCTGGTGCGAAGGCGGCCAGCAGCCGTAGGACGTGTCTCCGTAACCGCAATTAAGTTGATTCGGTTGATTCGATTGATTAAGCAGTCAACTCGATCAACTGTGCGGAAATCGACCTTACGTTAGCACATGATCTTAGTTTCTTTTTTTGATCAGACTGGCCGTTTTTTGGCCGGCGGCGGCCCTGACAACTGATTCCCTTCAACTCACAACATACAACTCACAACGTGTATTGAGCGTCTCTATCTCAGCTCCGGCTGAACTCCAACAAAATCCACAGTATGTCGTCGGCATGTTGGCTAGCCTGGTCACTTAGCCCAATCGATATGAACAAACCTACAAAAATTCTGCGGCTGATTGCGCGGTTGAATATCGGTGGGCCTGCTATCCAGGCAATAGATTTGAGCAGTGCACTATCCGGCAAACATTATGAAACCCTGCTGGTGTGTGGAAGCTTAAGCCCCGGGGAAGGCGATATGTCCTACCTTGCCTTGGAAAAAAACGTCGAACCTTTGGTGATTAAACAACTCGGACGGGATATATCCCTGCTGGACGATTTAAAATCCTTTTTTACCATTCGAAAAGTTATCAAACGCTTTCGGCCCGACATAATCCACACCCATACTGCCAAAGCCGGAACTATAGGGCGATTGGCGGCTTTGAGCCTAAGAATTCCATTTGCCCCAGCCAAGAAAGTTCGTCTGGTGCACACGTTTCACGGCCATACCTTTCACAGCTACTTCAGCCCGCTGAAATCCTTTCTTTTTATTAAGGTGGAAAATATACTTGGCCGCTTTACTGATATAATTATAGTTATCAGCAAACAGCAAAAAAAAGATATTTGCAGTATTTATAGAGTAGCGGCTGGGGAGAAGGTGAAAACCATTCCATTGGGGTTTAATTTGGCCGGGTTTGGCGAAATTAAACCTGCACCGAATAAAATAGTTGAAACAGATCCCGATGACCAGGATTCTCGCCCGCTTCGGATAGGCATTATCGGACGGTTGACCGAAGTGAAAAACCATTTTTTGCTGCTTGATATCATGATTTGTTTGAGGCTTTCAGGCAAAATTGATAGATTCAAATTCTTTATTGTCGGTGACGGTGAACTCAAAAAGAAACTCGTCGCAAAGGCCAGTGAATTAGGTCTGCTGGATGCCATTGTTTTCAAAGGCTGGCAGAAAGATATGCCATCCGTCTACGCTCAACTGGATGCTGTTGTCCTGACCTCCAACAACGAAGGTACCCCGGTTGCCATTATTGAGGCCATGGCAGCTAGCCGGCCGGTGATTGCAGCCGCCGTCGGTGGGGTAACGGATTTGCTGGGGCGGGTCAGGGAAAATAATGCCGCTGGTTTTCAAATCGCGGAAAGAGGCATGATGGCCCGGGCGGGAGATGCCAAAGCTTTGGCACGGGCGCTGTTATATGCGGCGGAAAACAGAGACACCATGCTGCCCATAATTCAAAAGGCAAAAGAATATGTGCTTACGAATTATGGCCAGAACCGGTTGATAAAAGATATCAAGACCTTATATAGTGAGCTGCTGGGCTGATGAAATTATCTGTTGTCATACCGATTCGGATTCGAACCGGAAATTACCGCCAAGGTAGCAAAAGGCGGCTTTCGAATTTATGAAGTCGTGATCTCCTACTACGGCCGAACTTATGCGGAAGGCAAAAAAATTGGTTGGCGCGATGGTTTGCGAGCTATATATACAATATTGAAATATAATTTCTTCGCTAAATCTTAGCGATTTGAAATATTGGACACAAAATTTCACAGATGATCTAAACCGAATAAGCCGAACAAAGTCTAAAGCTGTAATGTCGCTTTGTCTTTTTTGTAATCGTCCTATATGTTCAGGTTGATAATTAAGAAATCAGTAAGTGGATTTGTTCTGATTATTGTATTGTTGATGCAAAAGTCGGAATAAAGCGGAATAATATAGTTAGAATTCTATATCTTCAATCTTCAATTCCGGCTTGTCCGGGTTGGGAGTATTTATGCGTGTACTAATCACGGGCGGCGCTGGATTCATCGGCTCTCATCTGGCAGAATTTTATCTGGAAAAGGGAGATGAAGTCTACATCATAGACGATCTTTCTACCGGTTCCTTGGAAAATATCGAGTTTCTTGAAAATGATGCCCGCTTTAAGGAAAGATTTTTTGTTCAAGTCGGTACGATCCTCAACCATGAAAGCATGTTGGAATTGATCGGTATTTGCGATACTGTTTTTCATCTGGCTGCCGCTGTGGGCGTCCAATACATCCTGGACCATCCACTGGCCTCGATTAAAACCAATATCCAGGGAACGGAAAAAGTTCTTGAGTTATGTACAAAATTCAAAAAAAAGGTGCTCTTAGCGTCGACTTCGGAAGTTTATGGTAAACACACGCATGCTCCCCTGGTGGAAACTGATAATATTGTTTATGGTCCTTCCAGCAAGTTCAGATGGAGCTATGCTGCCGCAAAACTTATGGATGAATTCACGGCACTGGCATACTATCGGACCGAAGGTCTCCAGGTTACCATAGGCCGCCTGTTTAATACGATCGGGCCACGCCAAACCGGCACTTATGGAATGGTAGTTCCCAGGTTTGTTGAGCAAGCCTTAAAGGGTGAACCTTTGACGGTATATGGCGATGGAACACAGACTCGGACTTTTACCGGCGTGAAGGATGTTGTGCGGGTATTTACGGGAATGATGGACAATGACCAATCATTCGGGGAAGTATTTAACATCGGGGGTACAGAAGAGATATCGATCCTGGATCTTGCCAAAAGAATTATCGCCATAACCGGATCTAAATCCGAAATTATCATGATTCCTTATGAGGAAGCTTATGCCGCGGATTTTGAGGACATGATGCGCCGGGTGCCGAGTGTTGAAAAAGTTCACGGCCTGCTGGGCTTTAAACCTGAAGACAATCTCGATAATATTCTTCGAAATATAGTGGCCGGCATGAAAATGGAGCTTTGAAGGACTCCCTTCCGTTTTAACATCCGCAACCCATAAAGCGATACCCTTTAATTATCCGTACATGCGATATTTGATACCATTGTTTTCCTTCCTGCTGTGTCTGACGGCAACTCTGGTGGTTCGGTCTGTCGCGCAGAAAAATGGCTGGGTTGCCCATCCTTCAGAGGAGCGGTGGCACAGAAGGCCGACGGCTCTGTTGGGAGGAATTGCCATTTACCTCGGCATTTCAATACCCCTGCTGCTGGTTTCCGATTTTAACTCCATTGTCCCTCATTTTTTCCGCACATCGGCGACGTTAAATTTGCCATCTTTGGGAGCGGTTGTCTGGCTCGGGATAACCTTTTTATTTGTTCTCGGATTACTCGATGATTTTTTACATATTAAACCTCAAACCAAACTGGTCGGGCAAGTTCTGGTTGCATCCCTGGTTACTTTCTTGGGCTTTCGGCTTCACTGGTTTAACTCCCTGACGCTGGATACGATGGTAACCATGGCCTGGATCCTCGGCATAACCAATGCGTTAAATCTGTTGGATAACATGGACGGGCTTTGCGCCGGCATTGCATTAATCGCTGCCGTGTTTTTGAGTTTTCTATTTTGGGGCGTTATGCCGGGGGCAGCTCTGATCACCATGGTCCTTGCAGCCTCGTTGGCCGCCTTTCTGATTTACAATTTCAATCCAGCGTCAATTTTCATGGGTGATTGCGGGAGCCTCGTAATCGGTTTTATGCTGGCTGTGCTAAGTCTTTATTTGTCAGAAACACAGCCGGCAATGAAGTTTTCTAACTTCATCGTCCCGGTGATGCTGCTTCTGGTGCCGATTTTCGACACGACACTGGTTACCTTTATTCGGCTTTTAAGTGGCCGCAAGGCCTCCGTTGGGGGCCGGGACCACACATCCCACCGTTTGGTTTTGATGGGCCTCAGCGAAAAACGGGCGGTGCTGTCCCTTTATGGTATCGGCAGTATTGCCGGCGTATCTGCTGTTTTTGTCAGCAGAAGTGATACCCTAACTTCGCCGGCGGTTATTATTCCGGTGATCGTCTCGATCGTTTTGATGGGGGTTTATCTGGCTCAGCTGCGAGTATACCCTGAAAAAGAATTTTCACTTCTGCGGGATCAACCTTATACGCCTATTCTGCTTGAGTTAACCTACAAACGTCAAATCCTGCAGGTGATCCTTGATCTGGGATTGATCGCATTTGCCTATTATCTTTCCTATCGTCTTCGTTTTGCCTCTGACGTATTCCCATATTATTTTGGAATCTTCTTAAATTCTTTACCAACGGTGATTGCCTGTAAACTGGTCGCCTTTTTTACAGTGGGTATCTATCGGGGGCTCTGGGGGTCGATGGGGTCCAGTGATATCATTGTCTCGATCAAAGCTTCCTCATTGGCGACCATCCTGTCTATTGTTGCGGTGACCTTTATTTATCGATTTACCGATTTCTCCAAAGGGATTTTTATTATCGATTGGCTGCTGACCAATGCATTTTTATTAGGGACCCGCGGCTCTTTTCGATTTTTTCTCGACACGGTCAAACGAAAAGCAATGGCAGGCGATAAAACCCTGATTTACGGTGCGGGGCGTGGCGGTGAGCTTTTGCTGCGCGAGATCTTGAATAATGAAAAACTGAAAATTAAGCCGGTAGGCTTTATTGATGACGATGTATTGAAAATCGGCAAACGCCTGCAGGGATTACCGATACTGGGTGCTTTTAATGACCTGGATACGCTTGTAAAAAAATATGATATCGGAAGCCTGCTCATCTCATTTAATCACAAAGATTCAGATCAACTGGGTAAGATTAAGAACACCTGTCGAAAACATCATCTGACCCTAAAGCAATTCTCGCTAAGTGTCAACGACATCAATTTGGAAATCTAACTTTTCTTGTCTATTAAAAATAAGATAATAGAAATTCTTACCAGCGGATATTGGCTGCTTGCTTGCTTGACCGGAGCGTTTTTCTCATTTTTTGCATTAAACCGGGGGGGGGTAGTTGTATTCATCGAGGTGGGGGCGTGTTTTGTTTTGCTAAATCTGGTGGCAGGACAATATAAGCTGAAACATATTCCCTTGACCTATTGGGTTACCCTGGCCATTGCCTGCTATCTGATAATTATCGGAATCTTTTTCGCGTCGCATGAAGTCAAAACCAAATATGTCATGTATCTTTTTAGGATGATTTTTATCGTATTTACGATTCACTGCCTCAGCCTGAAGGAAATCGATGACCGGGGCTATAAGTTGCTTCCGATTGTTTGGTGCGCTTCTATCTGCTGGCAGTTTGCGGCAGTAAAATTGTTCAATATGCCTTATGGCACTTACGGCAACCCGCACTATCTATCGAATCTGATGATTTCAACCTTACCGCTGCTGGTTTACTCTTTTTGGATTAGCGGTCATAGGTACAAATGGATATTTATCCTGATAGCGCTGATAGCCATTGATATGCTCGTGCGAACCGGATCTCGCACCGCATTTTTGGCGGTTTCGTTTTCAGCGGTGTTTTCGCTTGTTTTTTTCGTAAAAAGCCGAATTAAGTGGACAGGCCTTTTGCTGGTAGCCCTTTCCCTTATGGTCCTCTATTTCAGCAACTACACCGGCGTGGTCGACCGGGTGAAAGAGCTGCTTGTAAATTTGACTGAGGAAGAAAGAGTCTATTTCTGGAAAAACGCCTTGCAAATGCTTGAGAAAAATGATGCCGTTGATTGGATATTTGGCAATGGAATCGGAAGCTATCGTGTTGTCTATTCTGATTCCGCATCTCCTCAAATGCAGCCCTTTTGGTTCGCCCATCTGCATCCCTTAGAATTGTTGTATGAAAACGGGGTAACCGGATTGCTTCTGGTTTATGGTGGGCTGACCGGATTGTTTTTTGGGGCCATAAAATCGATGAAAGAAACCATTTATGAAAATGCAGCTACCCTGATAAAATGTATGCTCGTGATATTTTTGTGTTGGATGATTCACAGCAATTTGACCTTTCCATTTTACTCTAAATACGCCCAGTATCCATTGGGATTCATTCTCGGGACAATGTTGGTTTTAATCGACCGGTCCAGCCAGTCTGCTATAAATCGAACAACTACCGCAACGGACTAAATTTATCAGATCGGACCTGTGATTATAATCTGAATGTCCATGCCCGGTTATATTCCGAAGTGACCGGGCCTTTTCTATTTGAGGACACAGATTAACTCCGATGAACACAGATCACCCACATGAAGTACATACAGCCACTCTTCGAGCATTCAGAATTTTAGGATATCACAGCTGTAGACGAAAATATTTCCTTGACAGGCAGAACTCGTAGTATATATTTAAAATATATACTCACGAGAGGAGGAAACAATGAAAACAGCAAAATTATTTAAAAACGGGCAAAGCCAGGCGGTCAGGTTGCCAAAGGAATTTAGGATGACAGGCACTGAAGTGTATATCAAAAAGCAGGGCGAAGCAATTGTCCTGTTACCTAAAGATCAGTCATGGCGTCCTCTTTTTGACAGTTTGAACCACTTTGCCAAAGATTTTAAAATCGAACGCAATCAACCCCTAGAAAACCAGAAACGTGAGCCGATGTTCAAATGAAATACATGTTGGACACCAATATTTGCATATATATCATAAACAAAAAGCCGGACAAGGTTTTGAGAAAATTTGAAAATTATCCCGTTTTTGAGTTTGGTATTTCTTCAATTACCCATGCCGAGTTGCAGTACGGCGTTGAGAAAAGCAAAAAGAAAAATACCAATCAAGCTGCTCTTGATGAATTCCTGCTGCCACTAACGATTCTTCCTTTTCAAGGCCAAAGATTGGTTGCATGCTATGGGAAAATACGAGCATCACTGGAATCCAAAGGACAAACGATTGGCCCGCTTGATATGCTAATCGCCGCCCATGCTTTAAGTTTGGATCTAACAATTATTTCAAACAACATCAAAGAGTTTTCGAGAATCCAGAACCTCAAAAGTGAAAATTGGGTATACGGCAGTTAAATAGTTGATGAAAAGCTTTTTCTTCTTTTTTATGAAAGACGGCCGATTAAAAAATTAAGCGTTTGCGACCCCTGCGGGTTCTGTTTTGCAATCGACGTCGGGTGGGAGTTCCAAAGACAAATAAAAACGGAATTATAACCCAAAAAAAGGCTATTTTTAGCAAGCTTTGGAAGTAATTGGGCTGAAGATGCCGCCTTTTTTTGATCGTCGGATCTGGCGTCCCAAAGCTCGACTCAATAATGAATAAAGCAGCTCTAATACCGGCATGGCAATCATTACTATTTTTTTTGTCCCTTTTTTGG
>Ga0209339_1000123_pt1 | contig 32514 bp, 32 predicted proteins | sample OlaalgELextract3_FD_187376 | JGI IMG/M metagenome (GOLD analysis project Ga0209339, IMG submission 187376) | Olavius algarvensis symbiont microbial communities from Tuscany, Italy - Type A ELBA extract 3 (SPAdes) (version 2) | ecosystem: Host-associated > Annelida > Digestive system >... | reverse complement strand
TGACTATTTTAGTTAGAATTAAATCGATAGAATACCTTACTTCGAAATTCATGATTCCTTGTTCGATATTCGATATTCGCTTTTTCGAAGTTTCTTTTATTGATCAGACTGGCCGTTCTTTTGGCCGGAGGCAGCGCTCTTTTGAAACTACCATGAAATGACTATTGAAAAATGAATAATGAAAAATGATGGATTCGCTTCGCTCAGTCGATTTAAAATAGATAGAATACATTAAATCCAAAATCCGCATTCCAAAATCTAAAATTTGTTTTTTAAATGGATCCCGTTACGTCGAAAATTACAACACCGGCCGAACTTGCCGAACTTGCCGGGCATTATCTCGCTGAATTCTGCCGGCAGTCGTCCTTTCCATCCACGGTGGATATTCGCATTGACCGTCATCGAAAAGATATGGAAAATTCCGCTGTTCAAATTCGGCCCGTGCACGCTGCGCTCAAAAACCAGCAATTGACCATTCATCTGTACGAAGAGCCCCTGATGGGCATATCACCGTTGGCCCTGCAGGGCTTGTTGGATATGGAATTGGCCCGCTGCCAGCTGGAGCTGGAACCGGCTTTGTACCGGGTCAATTTCAAGAAGCAAATCCGCCCCCTTTTCTCTGTGTCCGGTTCCGGTCTGAACCTGGTGCGCCACCTGGTGGTACACCTGGAAACCGGCGTAAAAAACCTGATCGCCGCCCGGCTCGTCATGGAAATCGGTCACGGTGAGCCGCTGTTGTATGCTTGCTACTATGAAATTACACCTTCAGTGGTCGAAAAGGAAAACTATCAGCGTCTGGTTCCCCATGATTGGATACGGGCCGTCTTTCTGGCAAAAAAAAGCAGGGAATTTTCACCGATGGCCTTATTGGCCGAAAGGGGGCCTGCGGCCGAACTGGAATCCTTTTGGTGGCACTGCCATACTTATATAGTGCCGGAAGACAAGCGTATTTTGAAAACCCTCTTTGATCTGTCCAAGCAAAACCCGGTGAAGCATTTCTCAGAAACGCTGGTGGAAATGTTTAAATTGGTGAGGTCGCAATTATTGATGAATTCGTAAAAACTCGAATTCATCAGATGTTTGGTGTTTCGTGTTTGGTGTTTCGTGTTTGGCGATATACTTCGTACCTCATATCTAGAGGAAGTACCCCGAAACACGAAACACCAAATACGAAACACTCGCGGAATCAGGTCGATTTTCGATCTTTTACGAGGCTATCAATCATTGCTAAATCAAAGATATCCGGCCCGCGGTATATCGAGTATATAAATATACCCATTATTTACCTGTATTTATTCCTTTACGCATCCGACTACCTTGTGTCATAAAATATCCATTCAAATCGGTCAATCTCTTCTAATCAACTTTTTTTCGAATTTAGCAACACCGGAGTGCAGCAACCGCAACTCCGCCTCCGGTGCATCAATCATCAAATTTCAATTATCCGCTTGCGGCGGATCCGGCTAAAGGGGGGCGGCATGAAGATAACGCAAATCGCTGGATTTTTAGGGTGCGGCAAGACAACGTTCCTGCTGAAACTCGCCCGGGAAATTGCCGGCGAAGGTGAACGTAAAATTGCCTTGGTCGTCAATGAAATCGGCGAAATTCCCGTTGACGGCAAAGTCATGGAGGAAAGCGGCATGCAGGTCAAAGACATTGGCGGAGGCTGCATATGCTGCGAGGTGGCGGCGACCTTTGCCAAAACCATCTACCGCTTATACAAAGATTTCAAACCCGATCATGTTCTGGTCGAACCCACCGGGGTGGCCGTGCCGCATCAGGTTAAACTGGCGGCCAGAATGGGCGGCCGCGATGCTAAAATCTCCATTGGCCCGGCCATCGTTCTTTTCGATGCCACGCGACCAAAAGAGCTGTTGGACATGGACATGCTGGGTCAGTTGGTCACCACCCAGATAAAAGATGCCGACGTGATTGCCATCAGCAAAGTGGACGCGGTGGACGAGGCGGCAGCGGCGGATTCGGCTGATAAGGTGCGTGAATATAATGCCAAAGCCGCGATCTTCAATTTATCGTCCTTTGCCGGGGTCGGCCTGGATCAATTGGCAGACACTGTTCTCACATGGGAGGCTTGAAAATGGCGGAACCGACATCTTACGACGGGCAAGGCTGCTACACCGAACACGGGGTCAGCGGATATGGTGTGGCCGCCAAATTAAGCCGCAAGGAATCGATGAACGAGGATTTTGTTAAAAATATGGCGGAATCGATGATGGTTGCCATTGCCCAGAACTGTATGGATCTGGGGGCGCGCTGCATCGGCCATATCAAATCGCATATCCGCACCGCGGCCGGAACCGTCAAAGCGGACACCATCGGGACAACCCATGGCTCTTATTCCAAAGGCCATCTCAGCGAACCGGTGACGGACCTGTACATCGCCATTAACAGCATTGTGCAGGGGATACCGGAAGATGCCGTCAAGGCGGCGACCCTGGAAGGCATGCATGTGGTCTCCGAGCAGCGCGGCCTCTCGGTTCTGAAAGAAAAGGAACACACCTATTTCGATGAATTCGACTTTGTCGCTTCCAAGCAGGACTATATCAAACAGCTTGAAGAACAGTTGAAGCAGGACGAAGATAAAAATACCTCAAATGGAAATTAACGAATGCGTCTGATCTGTGTTTCCGGCATAAAGGGCAGTGGTAAGACGACCCTGATCAAAACGATGGTTCGCAAGTCGGCGGCCCTTGGAAAACCCTCGGCGGTGATTGTCAACGAAAGCGGCAAGGAACCGTATGAAGACGCGTTTATCAGCAACCTGCAGGTGCCGGTGAAATATCTGCGGGGCGGATGAGTGGGGTGCAGCCTGGCAACCAGTCTGGTTGATCTGATAAAAAAAATCAAGCGCACCCACAATCCGGAATTTCTGTTTATTGAACCCTCCGAGATGGTCGTGACCCAGGAACTGCAGAATGTGACCGCCATGGGACATCGGGATGTAAGGTATCAGATCGGTCCCCTGATCACCCTTGTGGACGCTCAGCGATTCCCGTTCATGTGGGCGGAAAGGCAGCAACTGATGATCGGCCAGATCAACGGTGCGGACATCGTGGTGTTGAGCCGCATCGACAGGATTGAAGATTCATCCACGGAAGACATACGCACGGTGTTGCGTCCTTACTGCAGCGAGATTGGTCTGCTCAATGTCCATGATCCCGACAGCGTGGACAAGATATTGATGAAGGTGTCTGAATTTACAGAAGCCTGATCAATTTATTTGGTCGCAGAAAACCTGGTCCTCTGGGCCAGGTCAGAGCTAATCGGCTATGCCGTTACTCTGCTGCAAGCGGGGGCGGAATGATGGAATACTGGAATGCTGGAATGCTGGGTTTAGTGCAACGGGATCTATTCATATAAGGATGGCACGGATTAGTTTGTAAAATCAGACCGTCATCTGCTTTATATTCCCAATATTCCATTATTCCACCATTCCATTATTCCATTGGGAGTCCGAGGTAAACTCCACCCCTCTGGGCTGAACTCAAAGCCGGTTCCTCTGGGCCCGGATCTTTACTGGTCACTAACCGGTGGAGCTGAATGCCGGACAAATGTCCATCGAATACAGACGGCAAACCGCTCTCACCCACGCACACACAAAGGAGGTATTACATGAATGGATTGGAAAGAATTGGTACAGTGCTCCAAGGCGGTATTCCGGACCGGGTGCCCGCAGGACCCCTGGTATGCGGGGCCTCCCGGCGGGTTTACGGCGTCACTTACGAGGAGTGGTCGCAGGATGGTGAAATCATGGCCAAATCCCAAATCCAGGCCCAAGATCTGATCGGCTATGACGGTATTTTAGGACTGGTAGACCTGTCGGTCGAAGCCGCCGATTTGGGCCAGGAAATGGTTTATCCCATTGAGGACACCGCCCATCCCGATTATGACAACCCATATATCAAAACGCCGGACGACTATTATAAAATCGAACCGGTGGATCCCACCAAAGCACCGCGGATGAAAGAAGTTCTGACATATTATGACATTATCTGCAACGAAAAAGCCGCCACCACAGCCATTATGGGTTTTGTCTATGCGCCTTTGGGCATACTGTCCATGATGCGCGGTGCGGAAAACCTGTTCAGGGACTGCTACAAAGCCAAAGAGGCGGTTATCCACGCCGAGGAAGTCATCAACGGTATGCTCATCGAATACATCAAAGCCATTGCCAAAACCGGCTGTCATGCCGTGGTGCTCGACACACTGTTTGCATCCCAGACGATTATGAGAAAGGAAATGTGGCAGGAGATCGAGGGCCCCTTTACCAAAGTGCTGGCCGACACGATCAGGGACTGCGGTATGATGGTCATCGTCCATAACTGCGGCAACGGTCTCTATTTTGACGCCCAGATTGAGGCGATGGATCCCATTGCCATCTCCTGTGCTTACCCGCCGGACGATTGCGCCGACTGGATAGAAACCAAAAAGAAATGGGGCGATAAAGTAACGATTATCGGCTATGCCAGCCCGGCCCAATACGCTTTTTTAGGTACCGCCGAAGAGATGAAGCAGGAGTGCAAAAAAGAGATCGAAGAGTTGGCGGAGGGCGGCCGGTTTATATTGGCCACCGGCTGTGAATACCCGCCCAACGGCTCTTTGATGAATGCCATCGCCATGATGGAAGCCGCCGAACTCTATGGCAAGTATTAGGAAAAATGGGAGCTGCCGAGCTTAATCGAATTTCTTGAGCAAGTGAGCCCTGAAATGGTTGTTAATTTCGGGGCTCCTATTTTTTCCCGTCACAACGAATACGGAGCTGCCATGAGCAATTCACCAGCCTCAAACGGTATCGCCATCGAAGATTATCACATTCAGTCGGAGCCGTTTTACCTGTCGGCCGGCGATGAGGTTCAAATGTTTGAATCCGCCTACCGCCTTAAATTACCGGTGATGCTCAAAGGCCCCACCGGCTGCGGCAAGACGCGCTTTCTGGAACATATGGCCTGGAAACTCCAGCGGCCTCTGGTAACCGTTGCCTGCCATGAAGATTTAACTGCCTCGGATCTGGTCGGCCGCTATTTGCTCTCCGGGCAGGAAACCGTCTGGCAGGACGGCCCCCTGAGCCTGGCGGTCAAACACGGGGCCATTTGTTATCTGGATGAAGTGGTCGAAGCGCGCAAGGATACGACAGTGGTCATTCATCCCCTGACCGATGACCGCCGAATTCTGCCCCAGGAAAAACGTGGTCTGCTGCTCGAGTCCCACTCAGATTTTTTGCTGGTGATGTCCTATAATCCCGGCTACCAGAGTGTCATGAAAGACCTGAAGCATTCAACCCGTCAGCGTTTTATTGCGCTGGAGTTCGGCTATCCGTCGGAAAAAATCGAGCAGTCGATCATCGCCCAAGAATCCGGCCTAGATGAGGATACCGCCGGCAGACTGGTTCAGCTGGGCAATATGGTTCGCAACCTGCGGCAGCACGGACTGGAGGAAGGCGTCAGCACCCGGTTGCTGGTGTATGCCGCCCAATTGATCGTGGACGGCGCCTCGCCGGCTTCGGCCTGTGAGGTTGCCGTGACCCGCTGCATGTCGGATGACCCCGAAATGCAGGAGGCCATATCGGAGATTGTAAGCGGTATATTTTAATCAAGACAATCGGTGCCATGCAATTAAGCCCTTTTTGGATTTACGCTTATTTGGCGTGCCTCACCATCGGAATAATGGAATGATGGAATACTGGAATGTTGGGTTTAGTGGACTGGGATCTATTTTTAAAAGGACGGCACGGATCAGTTTGTAAAATCAGACCGTCATCCCTTTTGTATAGCCAATATTCCATTATTCCATAATTTCAGCATTCCAATATTCCATACTGGCGGGCTGATAGCAGCGGCTTTAAAGGACACATGATTTAACACTGTAATCGAACAACCGAGACCTTCCCTATGAGCTCCGTCCAAGAATTTATAGGTGAACACCCCGATCTTCTGCCCCAACTAAGCCTGGCCGGCCGGGACGCATTTTTAAATATGGGTGAATCCATCGCGCATTTGAGGTCCCGCAAATCCCGCCTGTTTTTCTTTGAAATGTTCAATCATCTGGAAAAAATTGACACCCATCCCTTGCGCGACGCCTATTTGAGCGGCGGCGTATTGCTCAGCCGCTGCAATTGGGCGCTGGTTGAACCTTATTTTTCCTCGGTGACCGAAATTCCGCCGGAAAGCCTCGACATCAAAGCGTGGACCCGCTTTGCCGATGAGCTGGCCCGGCGCGACATCGATGCCGGCTTGACCTTTCTGGCACAAACGCCGGCGGCCGCAAAAAGCCTGGGTGCCGAGAATGTCATGGCCTGGGGCCGGCAGGCTCTGAAGGCCCTGGACTACGGATCGGGAATTTGGCTGGCGGTAAAAGCCTATCTGCAGGAAGCAGCCGATTCCCAATGTGCCTATCCTCTGGCGCAATGGAAGTTTTTTCTGAAACAGGCCGCGTGTATTGCCGAAGTTTCCGCGCCGGCGGCCGAAGCATTTATAAAGCTGGGCAATCGGGTATGTCTGATGCTGCAGGATCAGGAGACCGCCGATTGGGTTGCCCAGGGACTTGCCGACAACCCCGGTGAAGCGGAGCTTATCAATTATTTCAGCGGAACCGCTCTCAGCGCGCTTGAAAAACGCGATCGCCTGGTCTCCGGCGTGGCATTGAAAGACCGTCGTCAAACCCTGTCGCTGATTTGTGAAGCCTTGCTGGGCCATCCGGTAAAAATACGATCCAACGCGACTCTGATGGGCCACAAGGGGTTTAGCGGGGGGGGGCGGCCACCGATGGGCGGACAATATTTCTGCCGGACATGGTACCCGATTTCGGTCTGTTCAAGCTCATGGCGCTGCATCAAAGCATGGTGTTGGCGGGCGGAAAATTTTTAGAAGACTTCGGCAAAATAATTTTTGATCCCATTCAGATTCACCTGGCGGCCGATCAGCGCCTGCTCGATAAACTGCCCGGCCTGCGGTCCGCCATGGTAAATTACCTTCCCGACGGACTGCCGGCCGATTATCCGCGAAAGTTAAAGACGATAAGCCGGGCCATGCCCTGGTGGGGCGATATATTACCGGATCTCATCAATGAAACCCATGCCACGATCGAGGAAATTAAGACCCGGGCCGACGATATCGGTGATTTGCCGCCGGAATTGGTCGAATCGCTGCTATCCGCCATGATGGCTGATGGCCAGCGCGACACCGATGAGTTGTGGAAACTGTTCAAAGATATCGTCGACAATATGGAGTTTGCATCCCCGGACCCGGAGGATCTTCAGGAGAACTTTAAAACCTTTTTCTACAAGGAATGGGATAACAACCTGTCCGATTATAAAATGGAATGGTGTCTGGTCCGGCAACGGTTTGCCAAAGACGATCCCAATCCCTTTGTCGACGAGATCCGCGAACGACTGGACGGCATTATCAAACTGATCCGCCGGCAATTTATGAAATTGAAGCCGGAGCGGTTTCGCAAATACCGGGCCCAGCCCACCGGAGACGGTTTGGACATCGACGCCCTGGTGCAAGCTGTGGTGGATATGCATTCGGGAGCGTTTTTGACCGAAAACGTCTACATTCGGCGCGATAAGCGCATTCGGGATGTGGCGGTGCTCTTTCTGATCGACCTGAGCGCATCGACCGAAGAAGAGGTCAATGGCCGGCGCATCATCGACATTCAAAAAGAGGCCATGGTATTAATGGCCGAAGCCCTGGACTCGCTGCAGGATCCGTATGCCATCTATGGATTCAGCTCAGACGGCCGGTTCCGGGTGGATATGTTCAACATCAAAGACTTTAACGATCCATACGATGAACGGGTTCAATATCGCATCGGGAATCTCGCGCCACTGGGTTTGACGCGCATGGGGACCGTGATTCGGCATGCCGCCCACAAACTCGACAGCGTATCGGCCATGGTCAAGCTGATGGTGATTATGACTGACGGGCGGCCTTATGACCTGGAATACGGCAACCTGGATTATGCCATTGCCGACACCAAAAAAGCCATCCAGGAAGCGCAACGCCAGCGTATTCACCCTTTTATCATTACCTCCGACCAAAAAAGCACGGACTACCTGCGGCGGATCGCACCGCAAACCCAGAGTATCATTTTGCCGAAAGTCGAAATGCTGCCGACCTTGATGCCGGCGCTTTACAGACGTTTGACATTGTGATCAAATTTAGGGATTGAGGAATTAAGGAATTGAGGGATTGGGGAATTGAGGGATTGAGGAATTGAGGGATTGAGGAATTGGTGAATTGAGGGGTTGAAGAATCGAGGGGTTGAAGAATAAAATAGATAGAATTCCTTCAATCCCTAAATCCCTGAATCCCTAAATCCCTGAATTGCACCATTTCCTTAATTCCTCAATCCCTGAAATTCAGAATGAATGACGATGTCTGATTAGAAAGCAAAGGTAGGCTAACTTATGGAAAAATCATTTGACGGCTTGGTGAAGAAAGCGATCGCCGCGGGTGCTTCTGAGGCCAAATTGATTGATGCCGAGAATATCGTTTTCGATCCCCGCGCTTACCTGAAGTGCCGTTTCGGCTGCAATCGTTGGGGCCAATATTGGACCTGTCCTCCGAATCTCGATATTTCACCGGAAAGTTTCATGGAGGCCTTTGAGCGCTATTCAAAAGCCATAATTATTAAAACGACCGACCCTAAAACCGGTCAGGCGGTAACTCTGGGCATTGAAAAAGAAGCCATGCTTGAATTGGGGTGTTCCTTTGCATTTGCCATGGTGCTGTGCGTCGAATGTGAGGAATGTGCCTGCCCCGACCCCTGTCTGTATCCCCATCTGGCGCGTCCATCCATGGATGCATACGGTATCGATATCGGTAAAACGGTAGCGCCTCTTGGATTCAATGTCGAACTCGATCCCGCCGGCCAACTGCTGCCGGCCTGGTACAGTATGGTGCTAATCGATTAGGATACCGGTGCCCGCCGCTCGGGATGAATGTCCGGTCTGATCGTCAAAAGAAACTACAAAAAGGCGAATATCGAATATCGAACAAGGAATCATGTATGTCGAAGTAAGGTATTCTATCGGTTTAAATTTCGCTAAAATAGTCAGAGCGAAGCGATTCCACCCTTCATCATTCGATATTTCTTGTTCGATATTCTGCGGTTCGCTTTAAAGGTAGTTTCATAAGAAACTTCGCAATATTCCACCGCGCCGTTCTGAAAACTTCAGTCAGCGCCCTCAGCCACGCATTGCCGGAACTGCGCCAGAATCTGATCCCCATCGACATCCCAGCCGATAAATACAAGTTGGGTGGAACTTGCCTCGTCCCAAGGCCGGATTTCCGATTTGCCGCCGACATGGTTGATCATGACCGTGCGGTCGCTGAATCGAACCGGGCCTTTGATGCGAAACACCTCCCCGGGCAGCTGGTCCATTATTCGATTGAAATGCGTTTCATCCAGGGGACCGGATTCCTGGAAAGTGAAGCTGACAAAATGACCGGACGAGCCGGATTCGGTGGGGTGCCCTTGATGGTTGTTATCCGGTGCCGGATCGATAGGGGAACCAGCGGCCCGGCCAAAATCGTCCCATTGCAGGGGGCGGTAGGATTCCATCGGTTTTAAACCGACGGCCCGGGGCCGGACATCTGCCCAGAGGGTTGCGGGGTCAATGCCGCATTGGATGGTCGGAACCACCCGGGTTTCCGGAAGAAGTTCCTGCAACTCTTTCAGGTACAGCGGGATTTTTTCCCTGGCAATCAAATCAATTTTGTTGAGCAGGATCAAATGCGCCGACTCAAGCTGATGGTAAAAAAGATAGCCCCACATTTCCCGCGCTTCCCAAAAATCCGCATCCATGACGGTAATGACTTTGTCCAACTGCAGGCATTCGGCCAGATCGGCGGCGCCCAGCACTTCTAAAATCGATGTCGGATCGGCCACGCCGGAGGATTCGAGTAAAATTCGGCGGGGATGAAAGCGCCGGCAGATGTCGGTCAGGGATTGGTGCAGATCAGCGCTCAGCGTGCAACAGATGCAGCCGCTGGTAAGCTCGATGACATCCGATCCGCTGTCTTTGAGCAAGGCGCCGTCGATGCCGACATCGCCGAACTCATTGACAAGAATTACCGTATCGGAAAGATCGCGTTCCCAGGATATAAGTCGTTTCAGCAAGGTCGTTTTACCGGCGCCGAGAAATCCCGACAGTAACAAGAGCCGGGCTTTTTCTGTTTCCTGATTATCGGTTCGCTGCGTCATAATCCATCCCTTTTTTTGCCGTAATGCAGAATTGTAGATTTGCAGTAAGTGGAAAATATAAGCTCAGGCGACCGGCATGTCAATTTTCAAACCGGGCTGGATTGAATGGTTAATTTTAGATTCCAATCATGCCGGGCGTGTGTTATGATCCGAGCTTCGATCCGGTGCAGACGACGCTCGGCAAATTACGCGACGGGATTGACGATAAACAATAAAATGGTCTAAATCTTTTCGCAACACAATATTCCATTTTTCTATCCGATCCGCAGGCTCTACGAGCCGGAGGCCACCATTCCATTATTCCATTCGATTTGAACTGACTTGAGGCAGCCAATGGTAACATTTGACTGGAAAAGTGAACTGGCCCGGGAGGGCCACAAGGTAATTTTATCCGGGCAGCCCGTGGCAATGCACTGCCACCACTACAACATCAATCTGCAAAAGACCATCGAAGATAATCTTGGCCGCGACGCTGAAAGGCTTTTATTCCAGGCTGTCGAAGAAGCCAGTTATATGAGTTTTCAGGATCTTTTTCACCAGTATCCCCAGATCAAAACCATTAAATCCAAACTGGAGATGGCCGGTATCTTATTTCAAAATTGCGGTCTGGGCGTCATTCAATTTAAACGTATTCGACCGGGCGGCGGTTATTTTGAAAGTCCCTCCAGCCACCATGTCACCGGTTGGCTTGCCAAGCATGGCAAACGGGACACGCCGGGCTGCCATTTTACCCGGGGCTGGACCGCCGGGGCCCTGGAAGCGATTTACAGCCGGCCGCTTGGATATTACGCGGTTGAGGAAAAACACTGCAAAATGATGCGCGATGACGTTTGTGTGTTCCGCATCAAGGAGGCCTGATTGGCGATCGACGGCACCAAAATAGTTCATGCGGTCATGGAGGGCAGCCAGATAAGGGAATCCAAGGGCATCATTCCCCTATTCGGCGTCTACCTGTCTTTTTTCCCCGTCCAGTACTACAATTCGTTGAGCTTTGATTTTGAGCATAAATTGGCCAAAAACAGCAAGGCCAAAACGCTTCTGATCGAAGCCGCCCAGGAATGCGGCTATGCCACTTTTCAGGGAATTCGCAACTCCTGGGAGTGGGAGGAAATCGTCAGCCCCATGATCGACCGCAAAGAGGATCAAATATCCGGTTTTGCGGCGGTCGCCGTGGCGTTTGGCTGGGGCGATCTGCAAGTGGTCGATATTGTGCCCCAAAAAACACTGCGGCTGCGGGTGAGTGATTCCTATGAAGCAACCGGCTACCTGAATCGATATGGTGTCGCCGACTCGGGCAAATGTTATATGCTGCGCGGTGTCGCAGCGGCTTTCATGGACCTGATCTACGGCGCCGCCTATCCCGATGGATGCTACGATTTTGCCGCCGAGGAGCCACTGTGCCGCGCAAAGGGAGATCCTTATTGTGAGTTTGTTGCTAAAAAATCATTTAACCAAACTGACGCTTGAGCCCGGGGATTCTGCGGAAAAGCAGAGCTGCTGGCAAATATTGTCATGCGCCAACGTGCTCTGCTCGGCCCATGGCAAGCCGCCCACGGCCTGCTGGCTGATACCCCGAACACATTGCGCCGGTGACACGGATGCGGACTTTTTTCAAAAGCTGTCCTCTTGTCTGACCTGTTCCTATTTCAAAAAACAGGGAGAACGGCATCCCAAAGGCTGGAATCATTTTTTGTCGGAGCAGCTGCACCAATACAATACCAAAGCGCTGGAGCGAATTTACCAAAAAGAAGAAAGCTTTGTCGAAATATTGAAGCGGATTCCGGACGGACTTTTCACGACCGATCACGAGTGGCGCATCACCTATTTTAATCCGGCGGCCGAAAAAATCACCGGCTTTGCCGCCCGGGATGCCGTCGGCATGTACTGCAAGGATGTGTTTAAAAACTCGGTCTGCGAGACCGACTGCGCCCTGAAACGGGCCAGCGCCGAGGGATGCAACATTCATAACCGCGAGTACACCATTACCAACATCGACGGCGATCATGTGCCGATCATCTGCTCCACCTCCGTATTCTACGACCAATCCGGCAAAATCGCCGGCGGGCTTGAAATTTTTAAAGACATTACCGAACTGAAGCGGCTGCAGGAGGAGATTTCCAAACGCGAAAAAAAGTTCCGCCGGATTTTTGAAGGCAGCCACGATATGATATATACCTCCAATTTGCAGGGCAGCATGCTGGATGTCAACCAGGCCGGGGTCGACATGCTGGGATACCGCTCCAAAGCGGACTTGCTGAATATGGGATCGGCAAAAAAAATGTATCGCCGAACAGAAGACCGGCTTAAGTTTGTGGAGCTGATAAACCGGGAAGGCTTTGTCAAAGATTACGAGGTGGAATTCAAACAGCGGGATGGATCTCCGATCCATGTGCTGATATCAAGCCGCAGGTATGAAAACACCCAAACCGGGGATATCGAGTATGAAGGGATTATCAAGGACATTACCCGCCGCAAACAAACCGAAGAAGAAATCCGCGAGCGCAACCGGGAGCTTTCCATTCTAAACAGCCTGGCGGTGGCCTTAAACGATGTCACCGAAATTGAGCAACTCCTTAAATTTACACTGGAAAACGTGCTAAACGTCCTGCGGCTAAAACGGGGTGCGATCTTCTTGATCGATGCCAAGGCGACCAAAGCCGTTCTCCAGGCCAAATCCGGACTGCCCAATCCATCGGAAACCCGCAATGACCAGGTCATCTTCAAAGACCAGCTGCTGCAGCAGCATTTGCTTGAAGCGGATACCTATCTGGCCCCCATGCCGACATTTCCGTCATTTCAGGTTAGATATCGCGCACGCAACGGCAAGAGAGTACCCTGGCTTTGCTGCTATTTGATCACCTTCAAAGGCCAGGGCGTCGGTTTCTTTGGACTCGATATTCCCAAATCAAGGGTTCTCAGCCGCCATGAAATTCATTTAATCGGTTCACTGGGCAATTTTCTGGGGGGTGCCATTGAAAATACCAAACTCATGGCCACCATTCGCCAGCATCGCAAGGAATTGAGCCAACTGACGGAAAAGCTCTTCCAAAGCCAGGAGGAAGAACGCCGCCGCATCGCCCGCGAGCTGCATGACGAAGCCGGCCAGTCCCTGACGGCGATTAAACTGAGCCTGGATCGGCTGGAGGAAAATCGTTCTGCCGATGAAAACGCTCTCAAGGATGAGATCGGTGAAATCCGTAAAATGATCAAACGCACTTCATCCGAGATCCGCCGGCTTTCCTACCATCTGCATCCGACCCTGCTGGTCGACCTGGGACTGGAGCCGGCGCTGGATTTGTACTTCAAGGAAATCGAAAATCATTCGGATTTGGATATCGAATTTAACATGGTGGGTTTCGACCGGCGCCTGGAGCCTGATATGGAAACCGCCATTTACCGTTTCAGCCAGGAAGCCCTCACCAACGTTCTCAAGCATTCCGGGGCCGAGATATTCGTCCTGTCGATTATTAAAAGCTATCCCAGAATCATCTTTCAGGCTGAAGATGACGGGATCGGTTTCGACACGAACATCGTGGGCCTGGACCGACGCAGTCTGGGTATCATCGGCATGCGGGAGCGGGCCTCGCTGCTGGGGGGGACTTTTCAACTGCGCAGCCTGCCGGGCCAGGGAACCCGCATCCGAATCGAAATCCCCTATTCCGAGGGAACAAGCCATGAGTAGCGCCATCAATGTCCTGGTTGTCGACGACCACACCATTGTCCGTCAGGGACTGGCCCGGCTGCTTGAAGAACAGGCGGACATCAAAGTCGTCGGTGAGGCTGTCAACGGCCGCAAGGCCATTGATCTGGCCAAGGAACTGAAACCGGACGTGATTGTGATGGATATCGCCATGCCCCGCATGAACGGTATCGAAGCCGCCAAACGGATTCGCAAGCATTTGCCCAAAACCAAAATTTTAATTCTTTCCATGTATTCCCACGAGCACTATATTCATGAGCTGCTCGAATCCGGGGTTTCCGGTTATCTGCTCAAAGATTCCAGCGGCCGGGATATAATCCGCGCCATCCACGCCGCCATGAAAGATGAAACCTATTTGAGCCCTTCCATCTCAAAAGTTCTGGTGGAATCCTATCGCTCGCCGCGCAAGGTTTCTTCCCAGGCCGAGCGCTACAAACTGCTTTCCAACCGGGAAAGAGAAGTATTTCAATTGATTGCCGAAGGGCATTCCACGCGTCAGGTCGCCGACATGCTGTGTGTCAGTATCAGCACCATCAAATCTCATCGGGTCAAGATCATGGACAAACTCGAGGTCGACACATCGGTCAAATTGGTTCATTTTGCCATACAACTCGGGTTGGTCGATCCGGAGGTTTAAATCCCTATAGGTCTTATAGGTGATATAGGTCCTATAAGTCGTATAGGACCTATAAACCCTATAAGACCTATAGGTGATATAGGTCCTATAAGTCATATAGGACCTATAAACCCTATAAGACCAATAAGTCATATAGGACCTATATTTCCTATAGGACCAATAAGTCCTATAGGACCTATATTTCTTATAGGACCAATAAGTCATATAAGACCTATTTTATTCACTCCCGTCCAAATTCATCTACTTCTAGTAAAAAAATCAACCTTTAGACGATTCTCAAACCCCGTTAGTTTGCGTATTAGAGTGTGTAATTATTCTGCCGTAATTTTTAGGGGATGATCAAACGGCTCCATTTTAAATTAACAGCATGGGGAGGTAAGAATGTTTCAATTAAACACCGAACAAAAGGTTTGTGAGGTCGGAGGTGTAAAATTCGGCGGACAGCCCGGCGAATATCCCTGCGTCTGCGTCAGCTCTATTTTTCAGAAGGGCGACCGGGTGTTTACGGGAAAACGCAAGGAAGGTTTCAACGAGAAGCGGGCCGAGGAGCTACTCAAGACCCAGGAGCGCATCTCGGAAGAAACCGGCATTCCCGGCATGGCGGACATCGTTGCCAACACGGGCAAGGAATTCGAGCTTTTCATCGATTTCGTCGCCGAGACCAGCGATATGCCGTTTTGCATCGACGCCTGGGTCATGAAGCCCAAGCTGGCAGGCGCAGCTTACTGCGCCGAGAAAGGGCTGCTGGACCGCATGTTTTATAACAGCCTCACCGTCTGGGAGAAGGACCTGGAAACCGAGATCCGGGAAATATCACAAATGGGAGTCAAGCACGTCCTGCTGGTGGCTTTCGATCAAGAAGATCAGATGCACACCGGTCGTATCACCGGCACCCAGAGACTACTGGACGCCATTGAAAAAGTGGGGGCCGAGTTTGAAAGTATATTTGTAGACTCTTCGGTGATGAACGGCCCGGCAACCGGTCTTTGCTATGTTGCCAACCGGATGATCAAAGAAAAATGGGGGATTCCGACCGCCAGCGCCCCCAGCAACGGATCATACATGGATCTGGAGCGCTTCAAGGAGATGTGGGGATTCAAAGGCTGGTCGGCCTCGGATTCCGCCCTGGAAGCAATATCTGCGTTTATGTTTCACGACATGATATTTTCCGGTCCGATGGCAGGCGCCACCCGGATTATGCCGGCCGTGGCCGAGGCCGAGGCGCTTTTGGCGACCGTGGCGTTTACGGAGACCCAACAGCTTCCCAAGGACCCCAATCATCCGCTTTTTAAATTATTTCCCGATTTTGTTGAAATGCTTAAATCTTCGTTGGATTAATGCAAGAGAAATGCTGCAATTAATTTTGGAATATCAGAAAGGAGGACAGACGATGTCAGAGATGACTCCGAAGCAACGAGTGCTGGGGCTGCTACGCAAGGAGCCCATCGACACCATGCCTTTTTTCAGCGGAATGGGGATGGTGGTCATGCCGGGAATTCAAAAGGCCGGTGTTAAGTTTGCCAGCATCCACACCGCTGCCGAACGCATGGCCTGGTCGGCGATCTGGTCGGCCCGTTTGATGGGTTTCGACTGCGTGGTGATTCCCTACGACATGACCATGGAATCCGAGGCCATGGGCAACAAGATCAGCTTATATGAAGATTCCGAAGACATCCTTTATCCGACGATTCCCGAAAAAATGTGGGCCACAATGGATGAAGTGGTGATTCCCGACAACATCGAGGAACTTGGACGCCTGCCGATGCTGCCCAAGGTGATTGAGATCATTAAAAAGGAAGCTCCGGAGCTGGCCATCGGATGCTGGCAACTGGGCCCTTTCACCCAGGCCGGACAGATTCTGGAACTGGACTTGATCCTCAAAGGGATCTTCAAACAGAAAGCCAAGGTTGAAGACTTGCTCGACAAATTGAGCGAAATGATTACCAAGCTCGGCAAACAGTGGCAGGCGGCCGGCTGCGACTACATCGTATTGCGCGAGCCGGGTGTGGCGGCCGACCTGTTAAGCCCGCGCACCTTCAAAGATATTATTCAGCCGCGGCTGGCCTGTATCCTGGCGGGCTGGGAATCACCCAAATTGCTGCATATCTGCGGCTCGACGGACCCGTTGATCGAAATGATGAACCAGTGTGGTGCGGACGGACTGACCGTAGACATCAAATGCAATATTGCTGAAGGGCGGAAAAAATTGGGCGACGATGTTTTGCTGATGGGAAATGTGGATACCTACGCGATGACCTGTGATCCGGAAACGCCGCGCGAAGCCACCGTTGCCCACATCAAGGAAATCATCGACAATGGAGTGGACGCAGTGATGCCCGGATGTGACCTGTGGCCGGACATTATCGAGGATAACATGAAGGCTGCGGTGGACACGACGCACGAATACGGGAAGAAGTCGAGCCCGGCCGTTGGCAGGCTTTAGCCCATAAAGACCCGGACTGCTGTTTCTATTATTATCAACCCGAAAATAAAAGGAGATATGAATCATGGCGACAAAAGAAGAATTATTGGAACAATTAAAAAATGGCGTGGTTGAATACCAGGAGGACGAAGTCAAAGAAGCTGCCCAGCAAGCACTGGATGACGGCTATGTAGCGCTTGACATGATCATGGACGGCCTGGCGGCCGGGATGGAGATTGTCGGGGAGCTGTATGACAACAACGAATATTTTGTCCCTGAGGTTTTGATGTGTGCCGATGCTCTCTATGCCGGGCTGGCCATTCTGCGACCCCATGTGCCTGAAAAGGAAGACGGTATCAATGCCCAGGTCGTCATCGGCAGTATTCAAGGTGACGTGCATGACATCGGCAAAAATCTTGTCAAAATGATGTTTGACGTGGCCGGCTGGGAAGTTTACGATCTTGGCCGTGACGTGCCGCTGGAGAAATTCGTGGAAGAGCAATTGCGGACCGACTCCGAGGTTGTTGCCATGTCGGCCATGATGACAACGACCATGCTGGGCATGAAAAAAGTTATCAAGATGATCAAGGAGAAAAATCCGGATGTGGCCATCATGCTCGGCGGCGCACCGGTAACCCAGGACGTCGCCAACCTTTTTGGTGCTGACGGCTACGCCGAATCGGCCGGCAATGCGGTCTCGGAAGGCATCAAGATGATCGGGCGGCTGAGAGAAATGCGAAATAAGTAGGGACAGATTATCGGATTTATTTTGCAAAGCCCCGGGCCACTGAACGGCTGGCAGTGTTCGCGGCCCGGGTCTGCGCCGCTGCAGATTTGGAAGCTGAATTGAACAACAGGCTGCCGGGATGGATAGACAAATCCCGCGCAATCCAACCGGAAGAAGGAGTTTAGGTAATGTCTGAAGATAAAGCAATGGTAATTTTCCAACCCTCGGGCCGCCGCGGTGAAGTGCCGAAAGGTGTCACCATTATCGAGGCCTCCCGCCTGCTGGGGGTGGACATCGAAGCGTTGTGCGGTGAAAAAAAAGTGTGCGGCAAGTGTGTCGTGCGCATTGAAGAAGGGCATTTTGAAAAATACGGCATTCAATCCCAAATGTCCCATGTCAGTGCCTGGCAGGAGGAAGAGGAAAAATATGTCAATGCCGAACGCCGGGAAAAGGGCTTTCGGCTCGGCTGTGTCGCGACGGTGGAAGATGACATTCTGGTTTTTGTGCCGGAAGAATCCCGGGCCGGCAAACAGGTCGTCAGCAAGGCCGCCCGCGACATTTTCATCGATCACAACCCGGCCATCAAACTATATTACGTCGAAGTGGATCCACCCACATTCGAAGAGCCCACCGGCGATTTTGAACGGATCTGCCGGGGGATCGAACGGGAATACGGGCTGAACAATCTTTCAATCGACATCTTCGCCTTGCGGCAGTTGCCCAATGCCCTGCGTGACGGCGGTTGGGCGGTGACGGTCAGCGTCTGGAACGACAAGGAGGTCGTGCGGATCCAACCGGGTAAAAAGGAACACGCCTATGGCCTGGCCATCGATGTGGGCACCACCACGGTGGCGGCCTATTTTTGTGATCTGACCAATATGGAGGTGATCGACACGGTCTCCATGATGAATCCCCAGTGCAAGTACGGTGAGGACGTCATGGCACGGATTACCTATCATATGACAACCCCGGACGGCCTGCAGCGCATGAGTGATGACATTATCGAGGGTATCAACGAGCTCATTGACAAAGCCGTCGGAAACACATTTCCACCGAAAAAGAAGGTCAAGAAGAAAAAAGGCGAGGAAGGCCCCGACGAATTCGTGGAAGTGCCCGAAGAAGGCAAAACCTACCTGCGTCTGGCCCGGGAAGATATCGAAGACATCACCATCGGCTTCAACACGGCCATGCATCATATCTTTCTCTCCCTCGATCCCGAGCATGTGGGCATGGCGCCTTTTCCGCCGGTCATTCATCACAGCCTGGACATCAAGGCCCGGGATCTGGGCATCAAAATCAATCCCTCATCCTTCATGTTTGTGCTGCCCATCGAAGCCGGATTTGTGGGGGCGGACAACGTCGGCGTGCTGATCGCCGAAGAACCTTACAAGCACGAGGAGAATCAGCTGATTATCGATATCGGAACCAACGGGGAGCTGGTGCTGGGCAACCGCCACAAACTGATTTCATCCTCCTGCGCCACCGGTCCGGCCCTCGAGGGCGCTCAGCTGGCTTTCGGCATGCGGGCCGCGCCGGGTGCGATTGAACGCATTGAAATCGATGCAGAAACCAAGTCGGTCGACTACAAAGTCATCGGCCGGGATGCCTGGCGCAAGTTTTCAGAGCCCAAAGACATGAAAGCCAAGGGTATTTGCGGCTCCGGTATTCTGGATTTGCTGGCTGAACTGTACCGTGCGGGCGTGGTTGCCAAGAGCGGCGTGTTCAACAAAAAAGCGCTGGCGGATCACGAGCGCTTCCGGGTCAATCCGGACACCAGACAACCGGAGTTCGTTTTAGCCTGGGCTGAAGAATCCAGCATTGACAAGGACATCGTGGTCACCCAGAAAGACATTCGCCAGATTCAGCTGGCCAAGGGCGCCCTGTATGCCGGCTGCAAGCTGATGGTCAATCGCATGGGGCTGGACAAGGTCGACAAGGTCAAAATCGCCGGAGCCTTCGGGACCCACGTGGACCGCACCAAAGCGCTGGTCATGGGCCTCTTCCCGGATTGCGAGATCGAGATGATCGAAGGCGTCGGCAATGCCGCCGGCGATGGCTGCCGCGCAGCCCTGTTGAATGTGAAAAAACGGGTCGAAGCCAACTGGTGCTCCCGCAATGTGGAATACATCGAATTGACCGTCGAGAGTAGCTTCCAGCAGGAATTTATGGAGGCCATGCAATTGCCTCACATGAGCGATGAATTCCCGCACTTGGAGGGCATCGTGCCGGATGAGATCTTGAAACAGTAGACCGTATAGGTTTCAGGTGTCGGGTGTCAGGAACATTTGAAATCTCCTATGAAACTACAATTAAAGCGAACCGCAGAATATCGAATGTCGAACTGCAGAATGTCGAAGTGTGGAATCGCTTTGCTCAGTCTTTTTAATAAGATAGATAGAATACATTCCTTCGACATTCGATATTCCTTGTTCGATATTCGATATTCGCCTTTTCATAGTTTCTTTTATTGATCAGACTGGCTGTTTTTTTGGCCAGAGGCAGCGCTCGTGTGAAACTAGGTCTAGATTAACCCCAGAACAGGAGTATTTAAATCGTGCTCGTCCTCGTGCTCGTCCTCGGGTTGGAAAGCGGCTCAAAAGCTTCGAGGACGAGCACGAGCACGAGGACGAGGACGAAACGGCCAATGAGTTCATAGGAACCTGCGTAAATTTGGCACAGAGGGCAGTTTCGGATACGCTGACACCTGAAACCTTTTTTTTGGAATTATCGAATTATGGTCAATCAAACCGCTGCTAAAAGTCCGCCGGAAGCCGCAGACCAGCCAGCCGCTACCTGTGTCACCGTCGATTCGGGTATTTGCGGGTTTGCCTGTCGGATTAAAGCCTGGAAAACAGAAAAGCGGGCGGTAGGCCTGGCAATCAGCGAATCGGAATGCCGTCAGATTCAGCAATTTTCCCAACGCCTGGCGAACCTCACGTTAAGGGATGTCTTTGCGCCCATTAGCAGGAACCCGGTGTATCTGGCCGCCGAAAAGACGGGTTGCCATCCGTCATGTCCGATTCCGCCGGCCGTGCTCAAGGCCGCGGAAGTGGCGCTGGAAATGGCGTTGCCCCGTGATGCCGCGATTCGATTCGAAGCGTGTCAAGAGAGTGTGGATTAATGCAAACTAAAAAAGTTGTTCCCTTCCGGAATCAGGACGGCATATCCTATACGTTGACCCAGCGTATGCTTGCCAAAGGCCGGGAATACGGCCTGACTGCGATCTTTCCCTTCAGTATCGACAAGATCGAGGTCGCGGAGTGGGTGCGTTTAAAGTGTCACTATGGTTGCAGCCGATTCGGATCGAACTGGACCTGTCCGCCGGCGACCCCTGGCCCGGAAAAGGTGCGTGACATCCTGGCTGAATATGAAACCGCCCTGTTGCTGGTCGGGACGAAAAACTGCTCGGATTTCTACCTGGACAACGGGCGTAAAAGAATCAGCCAGGTGCGCTGTTGGAAGGGCACTATCAGTCTGGAGCGCATGCTTTTTCTCGAGGGTTACTACAAGGCTTTCAGCCTCATCGGTGAATGCTGCGCCCTTTGCAAGCAGTGCTCCTATCCCCAAGGCTGCCGGTTTCCCCAGGAAAAAAGACCGTCGGTTGAATCATTTTCCATTGATGTTATCGGAACCTTGAATAATCTTGGCACAAGCACGAAAATCGCCACCCAGACCAGTGACACCTACAATTATTACGGCATGATTTTGTTGGAATAAAAGGTTTCGCGCCTATAAAGTAAAAAATGAATCTTGACAAATTTAGTCGGGAATGTTGATTTAATGAACGACGAATACCGTATTGGCTGATCAATTCAGCCGCACCTGACCGTATGCGTTAGAAGTTTCAAATCAAATTAGCCAGTCATTCGGCAGCAGGTGACGAAAGGAGGTGATGTATTCATCGGCAATCCTGTGATTTTTTGTAAATTTGACATGACACTTTAAAAGAAAGGAGATGATCAATGGCCAAGCAATTGCTGATTGATGCTTACAGGGGCAAAATGACCCCTAAAGCCCCATGGGTGCCATATGCCGGCGTACATTGCGCTTTTCTGATCGATGAACCGGCAGACAAGATGCTCCAGGATGCGGAGCTCTTAGCCAAAGGGGTTGTAAACGCTGCAACCCGCTATAAAGCAGATGGAATACCCCTGCTTTTTGATCTGTCGGTGGAGGCCAATTCGATCGGATGCGAACTGAAATGGTGGACGGACAATGTACCGTCGGTAACCACCCATCCCTGCTCGGACAAAACACCGGCGGAAGCCGGCCTGGCGTTTCCCACCAAGGAATCGGGCCGTTGGCCGGTGCTTTATGAAGCCGCCCGGATTGCCAAACCCCAGCTTGATGAAGCCGATTGTGTCATGATGGGACTTTTTTGCGGCCCCTTGACCCTGGCTTCCCACCTGGCCGGTGTCCGGATTTTTACCGACGTTTATAAAAACCCGGAATTTGCCCATGAAGTCATCAAGTTTGCCGGTGAAGTCGGCGCCCGCGCCGCTGAATTTTATGCGGAAATGGGTTGCGATATCATCGCGATCGTGGATCCTGTAGCGTCCCAGATTAAATCTGAGACCTTCAAGGAATTCGTGACACCCAATTCACAACCGGCGATCAAGGTGATTCATGATGCCGGGAAAACATCATCATTCTTTATCTGTGGCGACTGCACGAAGGTCCTCGAAGATGTGTGTCAGATCGGCACCCACGGCTTTGCCATCGATGAGCAGCTGAACATGGTGTTTGTCCGCGATCTGGCCCGCAAATACGGTGTCGGCTTTGGCGGCAATTTAAAACTGACCCTGGCCTTGAGCCTCGGACTGCTGTCTCCCAAGGAGGACGCCATTGTGAGCCTGGCGGCCGGTGGTCAGCACGGGTATACATTCGCCCCCGGCTGAGATATGCCATACGATGTTCCGGTGGAACATATGGATCAAGCAATGGAAGCCAAAGAATGGTATGAACAATACTATGCCAAGTATCCGGAATCTTGGTAAAAAAAAGAAAGGAGGCTTCGGATCATGGCAGACGAAAAAATACATATAGATGTGTTGACTCTGGACAGCATACAGTGTGCTGCCTGTGGTTACATGATGGAATCCATCGCCGCGTTGCCGGGCGATGTCCAGGATATGATCGAATATACCGAGTGGTCCATCAAGAACAAGGATGGCGTCGGTAAATTTCTTGAACTCCAGGGAAAAGTCTTACCGACGATCTGTATTGAAAAAGACCTGGTATTCGAGAGCATCATTCCCCAGTACGAGGAGCTTATCGATGAGATGGCCAAACGGGCCCCGACCGACGCCATGCGGGACCGCCTGGTATCACTGCGCGAGCATGGGTTTGAGTTCGATAAGATCCAGGAAAACCTGAAAAAAGCAGGAGCGGGGCAATCCACCCGCTCTGATTCAAGTGTAGAACAATAACTAAAAGATGCATTATCGCCGGGCTCTACGAAGAGCCCGGCATTTTCCACTTTAATCGGGAGCTGCGCCAATATTGAATATTTTCGATTGAAGATTGAAGATTAAAAGAATTCTGGCCATTTAAAAAAGACGGAGCGCAGCGACATCAACAAATATTCAATTTGCAATCTTCAATCTTCAATTCTCGATTTTGTAGGTTGGGTTGAGTTTAACCAGACTTTGTTGGGTTTCTCCACCTGCGGCGGATCGGCCTGCATTTTGCCGGTGTTTTTGCAATACATTCGAAACCCAACAGGGTTGAATCCTGCGTATGGTGATTGTGATATTAATCAAACCTGAGATTTCCGTACCTATCTCACCTGCAGAAACGGCATGATAAGCCAAAGAAAAGACAATTTTCACGACAATCGCCAGTTGAGGGCAGCCTTGAACCTCTGAACCCTTGAACCCCTGAACCCTTGAACCTCTCACCGTAGGTGACGCTACCATGAAAATCGAAATCCTAGGCACCGGCTGCAAGCGCTGTGATCAACTCTATGAAAATGCTCAAAACGCGGCCGCCCAAATTGACGCTGCGGCGGACATTGCCGTCGAAAAAAACGGCGATGTCAATTATTTCACTAAGATGGGCGTTTTCATGACCCCTGGGCTTCTGATAGACGGCCAGGTCATCTCAACCGGCAAAGTGCCCAGCGCCAACGAAATTAAGAATATGATTGTGGAGAAGCTCTAAACCATGTCCGCAACAACCCGTGTGTATTTGATTACCGGCTTTTTGGGTTCCGGCAAAACGACGTTGCTCAATCGAATCATCGATGCTTTCCCACCGGACAAGAAACTGACGCTTCTGGTGAATGAGTTCGGTGAGATCGGCGTGGACGGCACGTTGGTTGAAGGGGATGAGATCGATATGATGGAGATCAGCAAGGGCTCCATCTTTTGCGTTTGTGTCAAAACCGATTTTATCAAGGGTCTTTACGAACTCAACAGCAAGGTGCAGCCCGATGTACTGCTGATAGAATCCACCGGGGTGGCCAATCCCTCCGACCTTAAAAAAGACCTGAAGCTGCCCATCTTCAACGACCGTTTTCACTTTGCCGAGCAGTTTTGCGTGATCGATGCGGAGCATTTCATCGATGCTTATCAGGTTTATGCATCCTTGGAAAAACAGATCGCATCTTCCACCGTATTTATCATTAACAAAACCGACCTGGCATCGCCGGAGGCCATTGACGAAACCAAGAAAATCATCCGGCAATTTCACCCGGACCCTTCTTTTATAGAAACCACCTATTCCACGATCCCATTGGAACCCTATTTCGAACCGACCGGGCCGGCCGCACCCGCCGCTGACAGACAACACCTTGAAAAAGCTGGCGCTGCACGACTGACGGACAAAGAATTGGAGCAATTCATCGACGATCTTCTCGACAGTCCCGATCTCGAAATTACACCGCCTGACACCCTGGTGTCGGTCGCCTACCACTGGCAGGGAAACGACCTGGCGCAAATCAGGGCCCTGGCTCAAGCCCTGCCCGCTGCCGTCGTGCGGGCTAAAGGATTCGTTGAAGAAAACAACCGCATGTATCTGTTTAATTATGTCATGGGCACCTGGACGGTGGAAGAAACCGCCGTGCCGCATGATCGCATCCATCACAAAAACATTGTAGTGTTTATCGGACCGCCCGAATCCATGGACGGTATCAAGCAGGTGGCCGGAACGGATAATTGGTCCGGCCAGGAAACCTTTCAACCTTACTCCGAAGACTGATTTTAGATTTCGGATTTCGGATTTTGGATTTATTGTATCGCTCCGCTCTATCCATAATATTAAAAAGATAGAATTCCTTAGATCCAAATTCCGCAATCCAAAATCAAAAATTCTTCATTAATATAGCAATCATTGATTAAAGCAAAAAAAATGTCTGAAAACAAATACGATGTAATGATAATAGGCTCCGGTCCCGCAGGTTTGACGGCCGCATTGTACGGTTCGCGGTTGGGGTTGAGCGTCGTCGTATTCGGCGATATCCCGGGTGGCAGTACCTATATGATCCAGCACCTGTCGAATTTTCCCGGATTCCTGACAGAGATCTCCGGCACCCAATTCGGTACCATGGCATTCCAGCAGGCCCAGCAGGAAGGCGCTTTTTTTACCATGACCCGCCTCAAGAGACTCGGCCATGAAAATGGGCTGTTCAGCGGAATCGACGCCGACGGGCAACAATATACGGCCGATTGCGCGATCGCCGCCGGTGGCCGGCTACCCAAAAGACTGGCAGTCGCCAATGCCAACCTCAAGGGCGTCCACTTTTGCTCTATTTGCGATGGGCCTTTATACCGGGGTCAAAATGCAGTCCTGGCGGTTGTAGGCAGTGACAACACTGCCGGTCAGCATGCCGTTACCCTGGCCAGAGTTGCCAAAAAGGTTTTGCTGATATCGAGCCGTGACAAGCTGACCATGGATGCGGCCCATATCCGTTTGATTGAAAAACAGGAAAATATTGAACAGCTGTTGAATACAGAGGTTACCAGGTATAAGGGCGCCGAGGTGATCGACGGCATTGCGTTGTCGACCGGAAGCGGTAAAGCTGAAAATTTGAATATTGATGGAATTTTTCTGGCCATCGGCTGGCGGCCGAACACGAAGATGCTGGACGTAGAGGTCGAAAAAACCTCGGAAGGCTACCTGAAGACGGATCAAAAACTCATGACATCTTTTCCCGGTCTCCTGGCCGCAGGCGATGTCCGAGAAACCGACATGTGGCAGGTGCTGACCGCCTGCGCCGACGGCGCCCGGGCCGCCAAGTACGCCGGGGAATATCTCGAACAAAATTGAGGGATTCAGGAATTGAGGGATTTAGGAATTCAGGGATTTAGGAATTCAGGGATTCAGGGATTTAGGAATTGAAGGAATTCTATCAATTTAAATTAATAGTTAGACCGCTAATCCCTCAATTCCCCAATCCCTCAATTCCCCAATCCCTGAATCCCTCAATTCAGCACCGTCAAAACTTCTGTTCCCGGATACCGGAATACACCGCCTTGCATATGCCCGAAACGCCGCCTTGCAACCCTTCGGGATTTTTGAATCCCTCTGAGCCTTTGAGAGCTTCCCTGTATTTTTCAGCATCCGCAAAATCCCGGCCGACCTCCCCGATCGCGGCCGCCGGATTGATGCTGAAAAGCCAACCTTTCCTGTAGGGATCTTCCGAAATTAAGGCAAGATTTTGCTTTAACTCCGGGTTAAAAGAAATGTTTCCTTCTACAGGCGTGTCGATATACATAATTTTACCCGTGATGATAAATACGACATCCTGGCCCGGCTTGACGGAGGCATTATCGTCGACGAGCCAATCCAGATCATTGACGCCGCCGGCTAAGACCAAAGCCGGCTCGGTGAAACCAAATACCATCGTTTCGTCCATCACTTTGGCCCACAGTCCCAGTTTGGCAATATATTTTCGATCCTCGGGAATCTCGACCCGTTTTCCTAAAAACTTCTCTATAACCGCCATATAGATGCCTCCCATTGGCTTAAATGCAAGGTTTGAAGAAGTGACTTAATACAATCCTGTAAACGGCTATAAAATTTCAGATTTTGGATTTTAGATTGTCGGTTTCGCTCCGCTCTATCCAATTTTAAAATAGACAGCATACCTTAAATCCCAAATCCGCAATCCGAATTCCAAAATCCTCCATCGGACAGGATACCTTAAATCCTAATTCAGCAATTCAAATTCCAATATATGCTATACCGTCAACAATCGTATCTTTTCAACCCCTTAAATGCCTATCGACGGCCAGTAACCCAAAAATCAACTTTCGGTTGATTGACTGGATAATATTTAAATATTATACAAGTGGAATTCACTATTGGGTAGAGAGATCTGATTTTCGTAGGGTGGGCTGTGCCCACCATTACTAAACAAATTAATCATAGCTATGGGGACTGCCCCACCCCGGGCAATTTGATTTTATTTTGGATAAGAAATTGTCCGAAGCTTATCATTGAACATATACTGATCAGGAGATATCCCAATGCGCACTCCAGCCAGGAAATTGATCGTCGAGAAACCCGTAAAACTGATTTTTGCCGGTGGATTTTTAGGCTCCGGCAAAACGACCGCCCTGGCCGCACTTGCCAAACGCCTGATAGAAAAAGGAATGCGGGTCGGATTCATTACCAATGATCAAAGTAGAAACCTGGTTGACACCGTTATCGTCCGGCAGATGCTGGCGGATCTCGGTGTGCCGGTGGAAGAAGTGGTCAAAGGGTGTTTTTGCTGTAAATTTGACGAATTGATGGAGCATGTCGAAAAAATACTGACCCACGAACCGGACGTGCTGATGGGTGAACCGGTGGGAAGCTGCACCGACTTTGTTGCGGCGGTTGCCAATCCCATAAAAATTCAGTACCGGGATGCCTTTCGCTTCGCCCCGTTTTCGATTATGGTGGATCCGGAACGGGTAAGATCCTTGATATTGCAGGAAAGCCAAACCGATTTTCCGGAAGATGTGGCCTACCTCTTCGGCAAGCAGATTGAAGAAGCCGATAACATCGTACTCAACAAAATTGATCTGTTAACCGAGAAAGAGACGCATCGGCTGTTGAATACCATCGGTGATCGGTATCCCGGGAAAAAGCTGATGGCCGTCTCCGCCCGGCAAGGCATTGGAATGGATGAATGGCTCGACGATCTCATTTCGGGCCGGCCCGGGGCCAATACCGTTTTAAGCCAGATCGACTATGATCGCTATGCCACGGCCGAAGCGGTTTTAGGCTGGCTGAACGCTGCTGTCAAACTGTCCGCGGACCAGCCGTTCGACGCCGTCCGGTTGCTGACCGCTCTGGCACTGCGGCTGCAGGAAAGATTTAAAATCGAAAAAGGCGAAATCGGCCATCTCAAGTTTGTGTTCACCAGCGCGGGGCACTCGGTATGGGCCAACCTGACCCAACTGGGGTCCGAACCCGACATCGGCGGCGAGAATCTCGGTGAATTATCCCGGGGGACGCTCATCGTCAACGCCAGGGTCAGGCTCGATCCCACGGTTCTGGAAACAATTGTACGCGATGCTATAAGCCGTGTGTCGGAAGAAATGACGCTGCAGGCTGAAATCGACGACTTGCAGTGCTTCAGCCCCGCCTACCCCGAACCGCCGCACATTATACGGGAAACCGTGGAGTGATATTATAGAGAAACGGAGTCGAATTTTGATACACATTGAAGTCATCGGTCTCGACCCACCCTGCAAAAAGTGCAACGAACTTTTAAGAAATTCAAAGCAGGCGGTCTCTGAGGCGGGGATTGAAGCCGAAGTCGTTAAAAAGTGGACCCTTTCCGAGGAAATCCGCCAAAAATACGGGTTGCTTCTCAGCCCGGCCCTGGCAATTGAAGGGGTTGTGGTCGCCCAGGGCAAAGTTTATAAGCCGGAGCGAATTGCCGGCCTACTCAAAGGATAATGGGCCTTGCGGGACATTGTGAAAAAATCGCATAATTCGAATCATTGTGCCGAAGAATGGCTGGATGAAGGCAAGCGCCTGAAAAGTGAAAACCGCTACCCGGAAGCCATTGAAGCCTTTAACCTGGCGATACAGAAAAATAGACGGTATGCGGAAGCCTATTTTGCAAGAGGGGCCTGCCATTATTTGATGGGCAACTACCGCCAGACCGGCGATGATCTGGATGCCGCCGCCCTGTTCGGCTGTCGGGATGCTCAAGTATGGAGTGTTTTCGGCCCGAAGCCAACCGGGAAACGGGCCGAAGCGGATGAAGATGAAGGTGACGACATTCGCACCTGAGCCGATGCTGCGAACTCCTTGAAAATCACCCGCCGGTTTTTCCGCCCGCAACAGGACAGCTTGGGTTTTTAGGGTGCTAGTAAAGCCGGATTCCCAACGCATTCAATATCCCGGATTAGAAGTTAAATACTTTTCCATCGGCCATCAAATCAATCAAATGCGGCGCGCCCTCGAGCAGCATGTTCGGGTAAAAATTGGTCTCGTCAACCTGACGAGCATTCGCGCACGGCGGTCAAACCCCGATTGGAACCTCGTTTTCGACCAGGTACGGGAAGTAGTCATCCGGCATATCCCCGGTTATGGTCTTTTCTTTCAAATTCCGGGTGTTGTCGGCCCACAGGGTGCCGTCTTCAATGAAAAAAATATTAACCTTGTGTCCCTTTTCGTGGGTGATTTTGGCAAATTGAAAACATCGCGTTGCCAGGTTTATATCATTTTTACTGAGTGTGTAGACAAAATTTGCCATATTTTCCTCCGTTTTTTTAGCTACGATTTCAACTAACACCTTAGGCCTCGTCATTCCACCATTCCATAGTTTTCATGCAACATTGTTCAGGTGTCAGCCTAGCCGCCGGCCAAACCAACGGCCGGTCAAATCGAAATAGAAACTTTGCCAAATCGGTAAAGTATCACATATGAGCATCCGATGTTTCGTACTCGTGCTCGTCCTCGAGGCTTTTGAACCGCATTCAGTTTCGAGCACGACGACGGGCACGATTTAAACTCCCTTTTTTGGGATTAACAGGTGAAGTTTTTACGAGAGTTGCCTCTGGCCGCGAGCGTCCAGTCTGATCTAAAAAAAGAAACTAACGAACGTCGAACATCGAACGTCCAACATCGAACATCGAATAAGGTATACTGTCTATTTAAAACGACTGAGCGAAGCGATACCATCATTCGTCAATCGTCATTCGACATTCGTCATTTCCGGCTTCCCAGGGTCGGGTCATCTGCGTTCGAGGCCGGTGATCACGCCATGACAGCGGCAAGCCGTGCTCACGAGGACCGGTCCCCGGGCGTGTTCCACGTTTTCCCTCAACGCCAACAGCTGTTCAGGGCGATACCCTCCGATGCCCGGCCCCAGTTGCCGGCTCTGAATGTTCAGTGACGTAAAGGGTTTGATAGCCATGTTGCCCAGTAATTCAAACATGTTCTGCTTGCGCGCTTTGCGGGTGATGGTGCAGATATTGCGTGGTTCATCGCAATCCTCGGGACATTTGAAATCGGCATGGCTGACGTAAACGTTTCCTTCGGCCCCGAAAAAAGCATTTGGCACGGCCTGCGCGAGTCCGGCCGGCAGCGGAACCCGCCTTAATCTTTGCGGTCCCAAATGCAGCAGGAGCCACTCGGCTGCCAGATGAACCGGCAGGGCCGGGATGATCCAGTCCGGTCGGCGGCCCTGGGCCAGATATTTCTCCAGAAACGCGATGCCATCCGATATTTCAAGTTTGGCAGATGACGCCTTGCAGCGCCGAAGTTTTTCCCCGGCGAGATCAACCAGGACGAATTGCCGGTCCTGAAGAGCCTCAGACAAGCGTTGAAAAGCAATATAGCCAAACTGGCCGACACCGATGATCCAAATTTCTTCCATGATGACAGATATAACCGGGTCAGGAAGCCTCCGGTTGGTGATGGGTTTCTGTTATTCTTTCATCTTTTTGGATGGTAATAAACCGTCCGCCGCAGTCCTGGCATTTGCGCAAATACCCCTTCTCTTCCCGGTCGCCGATACGACAAGAAACATTAAAAGTAACTTTAAAGCCGGTTCGATTACCGCAATGGGGGCAAAACCTGCTTGGCATGCAATCACCCCGCTTTCCGTTGAATTAGGTCAGCTCTGTATTCGTCTGAATTGCCCGGCCGTTGAATGATGATGCCCATTTTACCCGGCTGCCGGGCGGCATGAATAGTTTGCCCTTGCTGGGGAATTATGTCATTCTGGCCTAAAAGACTCAAGACCTAAAGATCATAATTATTGTTTGATCCAAAATAATCCAATGGAAATCAAGAAATTTAAACGAAAATTCAGCATCACGCGCTCAAATGAGTTCGCCCGGAAGAAACTGGCTACCCATGCCCTTAATGTCGGCCTGCTTTGCGGCCATGGATGTCTCTATTGCTCTACACCGGCCATGATGCGTACTCAAAAAAAAGTGTTTAAAGACATCAAAGGCACATCGTTTAAAGCTTTTCAAGCGGGGATTGCCGTGGTGGATCCCACGACCCCCCAACGGATCGCGCCGGCTGCCCGCCGTCTTCAACCTTCAGATACAGTGATGTTCTGCACCTATACGGATGGTTGGAGTCCTGAAGCTCAAAAATTCGATCTGGGCCGCCGATGCCTCCGGCAAATTCTGACCACGGCCGGATGCAGGGTGCGAATCCTGACCAAAAACGCGGCCGTCAAAGGCGATTTTGATGTCATGCAGCAATTCGCGGATCGGGTGGAGCTATCTTTGAGCCTGACGGCGCCGCCATCCAAGGACCGCATCATGCGGGTCCTGGAACCCAATGCTTCCTCGGTTGAGGATCGAATTGAAGCACTGCAGACCGCCAAACGAAGGAAAATCCCCCTTTTCGGCATCCTCTGCCCCTGTCTGCCCGGGATTGCCGATACATCCGCTGACTTTGGTGAGCTTTTGGATGTCATGCTGTCGCTGGAACCAACGGCAATTTGGACCGAGCCGGTCAATCCGCGGGGACCCGGGCTTAAAAATTGTGCCGAACAACTCAAACGTCATGGATTTTGCCACGAAGCCGGGCAGATCAATGCGGTCCGCAAGCGGGAAACTTACCAGAAATATGTCGACCGTTTCATTAAAACCGCCACCAGCGCGGCCAGGCACCGCAATTGCCTGGACCTACTAAAAATACTGGTCTATGAAAACGGCCGGAATTTCAAGGGCGACGATCAGGCGGTTGTTTGGCTGAAATGACCCCCCAGACTGGAATTGAATATTGAAGATTGAAAATTGAAGATTTAAGGTATTCTATCTATTTTAATTTATCTCATATAGTCAGAGCGACCTGTCGGGTTGTAGCCGAAGGCGAAGCCTGAAGCGATTCCACACTTCGATATTCGACATTTAAAGTAGTTTCACAAGAGCGTTGCCTCTGGCCAAAAACCGGCCTGTCTGATCAATGATAGAAACTATAGTTTGATGCCATCGTAGGGGTCGGCCACCGTGCCGACCTCAATTTGGCGGGCACGGTGGCCCGCCCTACTGTTGTTGGGTTTCGCATTTCGTGATAGCACCGCAAAAATGTAGGTTGGGTTGAGTGTAACGAAACCCAACAATGCCTGGAGTTGGCTCAACCCAACCTACAACTGCTTGAGACAATGTAGTGGCGGGGTTTATCCCCATAAGCGCTAAGTTATTTTTCTTGACTTTTTATTAATATTAACATATGCTTCCATCAAAATACCTGGTGGAGGTAAAAAAAAATGTCAGAGGATTGGTCGCTTTTACTTTGCTTTTTTCCAAGTAATTGGGTTGAGTTAGCTGCCGAAACCGATGTCCTTAAAAAATTGCGTAAAGATAAAGATGTCGAAAATTACTTAAGAACGCTGC
>Ga0209339_1000122_pt1 | contig 32532 bp, 23 predicted proteins | sample OlaalgELextract3_FD_187376 | JGI IMG/M metagenome (GOLD analysis project Ga0209339, IMG submission 187376) | Olavius algarvensis symbiont microbial communities from Tuscany, Italy - Type A ELBA extract 3 (SPAdes) (version 2) | ecosystem: Host-associated > Annelida > Digestive system >... | reverse complement strand
AGTTTTAGGGAACTAGGCCTATAAAAGGAGTGATTTTAGTAGTACTTATATCAAAAAAAGTCAAGTAGTATTTTATCTTATCATGCTGATATAATGAGAATTTTTACGTTTATGCGTCCACTCTATAGGCTACAATGATAGAAAAATATTTCCAACTGATCCTTAGCTATCAATTACCAAAATGAGGGTAGAATCAAAGATGTTACCGACATAATATTGACGTTTTGGTCACCGGCTGCATTTGGCATTGCAAATTAAGGTCAATAAAAGTTTGATGACAACACCCAACCGATGAGTCCAGTCTTTTTCCGGGTCGCGATTACCTTTCTAAACAACCCTGAACCTATAAGTCACAAAAGCAACTCGTGAACATTTGCAATACCGTCTACCGCTTCCGGGGCACCCTTTATTCCTGCTTGTTTCAAATCGACTTTTGGTCCTTTAACAGCTGAAAATTATTTTAGACATCCCCAAAAGTGCTCAATTTTTTCTTGACACTCCCGGGAATCTGTCCTTTAATGGGGATTAAAGTGGATAAATGTGGATAAATGTGGAGTAAATGTTTCGCGGCAGCTCAAATCATACAATTGACCCAAAGGGGCGCATTATTATACCGGCCCGGTTTCGCGACACCATAAAGTCCAACGGCGGCAATGGAGTCATGGTAACGGTTATGGACAACTGTCTGTTCGCCTTCCCCTTTGATGCCTGGTACCGACTGGAAGACAAAATTATGTCGTTGCCCACAACCAACGCCGCCATGCGCCGTTTCAGGCGGGTGATCGTCGGTGAAGCATCCGAATGCAACTGTGACAAGCAGGGTCGAATCCTCATACCTCCTACTTTAAGACAATATGCCAAACTTGAAAAGGAAATTGTTCTGGTGGGTGTGTTGAAACACTTTGAAATCTGGTCCCGCGAACAGTGGACAACCGAAAAAGAGGGTTTGAACAGCGATATCTTAAAGGAGGAACTCAGTACCGATATTGCCATGTTAGGGCTTTAAATCGATGGCTTTCAGACACACGCCGGCCATGTTGAATGAGGTTATTTTCTACCTGAATTGCCGCCCCGGCAAAATCTATGTCGACGGCACATTGGGCGGCGCGGGACATGCCCGCGCGATTTGCGATAAAATCACACCGGATGGTATATTCATTGGATTTGATCAGGACATCGATGCCATCAACCAAGCAAATACCATCCTGCAAAAATATGACATGCAAGTTCATCTCCGGCACGACAATTTTATTCACCTGCCGGAGTTTTTCTCACAGTTAAACATTAATGCGGCAGACGGTATCCTCCTGGATCTTGGCTTGTCGCAGAATCAACTCGAACGCAGCGGTCGCGGTTTCAGCTTCAGAAAAGATGAACCTTTGGACATGCGGATGGATATCCAAACTCCCCGGACCGCCGCGCAGCTCGTCAATGATTTGGCGCAGGACAAACTGCAAAAAATTTTCAAAGATTTTGGCGAGGAACGCTGGGCCAAAAGAATCGCCGGCCGCATCGTGCACATCCGGCGCCGGGACCGGATTCAAAGCAGCAAACAGCTGGCACAAATCGTAGCCGATGCGATTCCGGCGGGTGCCGCGGCCAAACAAAAAATCCATCCAGCCACCCGGGTATTTATGGCGCTGCGCATCGCGGTAAACCGGGAATTGGACAGGCTGCAAGAGTTTATGGAATACGCCGTGGACTACCTGAATCCCGGCGGTCGCCTGTGCGTGCTTTCTTTTCATTCGCTGGAAGACCGCATCGTCAAACATCGGCTGAAAGCCCTGGCGCAAGGATGCACCTGCCCGCCCCGGCTGCCCCAGTGCGTCTGCGGGCAAAAACCGCAGGTTCGCATTTTGACGAAAAAGGTGGTCCGGCCGAAAGATGCGGAAGTCGCCGCCAATCCGATGGCCAGGAGCACCCGTTTGCGGGCGGCGGAGAAGATTTAAGAAAAAAGGACTGAGGACTGAGTGATGAGGACTGAGGTAGTTGGAAGCAGAAGTTGGGAAGATGAGAAGGTGAGAAGGGGAGATTTGTTTGGAGCGGCCTGGCGGCCTTGACGAGCGCTTCGCTTGAGGAGCACTTCGTTTTAGGAGCGCTTCGCTTTAAGAATAATTTGATCAGATTGCGTTATTACTAATCAGCTTGTTAACCAATGAATTATTTTCTGACTTATGAACTTTTGCACTTAAAGACTTAAGAACTTAAGAACTCACGAGCTCACGAACTTATCAACCTAAGAACTTAGGAACTTATCAACTCATAAGGTAATGGACTAATCTTTGACTAATCAACGAATTAACTCATTAACTATTCAACTGAATTTATCGTGGCAGCCAAAAACACCAAAAGAAGCAAAAAAAAACGCATAAAACGCAGTCCGGCATTGACTGCGGTTTATCTGTTGTTGATGGCGGTTTTCATTGGTGAGCTCTTTTTTTCAGCCTGGTGCCGAGAACAGAGCCGAATTATTGAAACCGACATCATCAGACAAGCCCAAATTGCAGAGCGATTATCGGATCTGCAGGACAAATTAAAAATTGAGCTTGCCGTACTCAAATCACCCAAACGCATAACCAAAATAGCCAGGGATCGGCTGGGCCTGATCACACCGACCCCGGAACAGACGTTGGTAATACCCTGAAGTTAATGAAGATTGAAGATTGAAGATTGAAGATTTGAGGAATCCTATCATTTTAATTTTGTATGTTTGCTAATATGGCACAAATCCATATTAACAACCAATAAACCAATTCACTAATCATCGAATCAACTATATCTGGGATGAATAATAAATATCTGAAATTACGAATTTTGCTGGTGGGCCTCTTATTTTTTGTGGCCTTTATCGGCATTGCCGCCAAAGCAATCCATCTGCAGGTTTTTCAAAGCCAGTGGCTGTCTGAAGCTGCATCCGATCAGTATGAAAAATCCTTAACCATCTCCGGCCAGCGCGGAAATATCTATGACCGCAATCAGCGGGAGATGGCGGTCAGCATCGATGTGACGTCAATTGCCGCCTACCCGGCCCGGATATTAGACGCGCAAGGCACGGCCGAAAAACTGGCCGGGGCATTGAAACTGGATTTCCGTAAAATCAGGCAAAAGCTGGACTTAGACAGATCATTTGTCTGGATCAAGCGTAAAACGACTGCCAGGGAAACCCAACTTTTAAAGGAGCTTAAACTGTCGGGTATCGGCTTTGTGCCGGAATTCAACCGCTTCTATCCGAACACGACGCTGGCCGCTCAGGCCCTGGGCTTTACCGGAATCGATGGTAAGGGGCTCGAAGGAATTGAGTTTTACTACAATCGACAACTCACAGGCGCCGAGCGCAAAATCACGATCTTAGAAGATGCGCTGGGCAACGGGTTTAGATCCAAAAGCAAGCAGGTGACCGGCAACAGCGGCCATAACCTGGTTTTGACAATCGACAGCAACATCCAATTTATAACCGAGAGCAGCTTGATTGAAGCAGTGAACCTGTCATCAGCCAAATCCGCCATGGCGATCGTGATGCAGCCTGGAACGGGCGCCATACTGGCAATGGCCCATTACCCGACCATCAATCCGAATTCCTATCTGAATTTCGACCGGTCCCTGTGGCGCAACCGAACGATCACCGATCCCTTTGAACCGGGGTCCACGATGAAGATCTTCAGTGCCGCAGCAGCGCTGGAGTCCGGCGGTATCAACCACAATGACATCTTTTTTTGTGAAAATGGCGCTTACCGCATCGGAAAAAACATCGTTCACGATACCACTAAACACGGCTGGCTGTCGTTGCAGCAAATCATTAAATATTCAAGTAATATCGGGGCAGTAAAAATCAGCAAAAAAATCGGAGCCAAAACGCTGTATCAAACATTTCAAAAATTCGGGTTCGGCGCCAAATCCGGCATAGATTGCCCCGGTGAAACGCCCGGCAGTCTTTCGCACCACTCATCCTGGTCGGAGATTGACATCGGCGCCGTTTCCTTCGGCCATGGCCTGGCCGTTTCAGCGGTACAATTGGTTACGGCCGTTTCAGCGATTGCCAATGACGGCGTTCTCATGAAACCCTATATCGTCATGGAAGTCACCGATCAAAACGGCCAGACAGTCAAGCGCTTTGAACCGCAGCAAGTCAGAAGGGCCATATCCAGCCGAACCGCCGGCATTGTCAAAAATATTCTGAAGACGGTTACCACCGAGGGGGGTACCGGCACCCAGGCTGCCCTGGACGGCTATACCGTCTGCGGTAAAACCGGTACGGCCCGCAAATTGGATGAGGATGGCCGGTATTCGAACAGCAAGCACGTCGCGTCCTTTGTCGGATTTGCGCCGGCCGACAAACCTGAAATAGCGGTGTTGGTGATCATCGATGAACCCCAGGGTAGTTACTATGGCGGGGTGGTGGCGGCACCGGTTTTTAAAAATATTGCCCAGCAGACCCTGAGTTATCTGAATGTGCCCCCCACCGGTGACACGACGAAGTTCAGGGTGTCCAGGGATAATGGAGCCAACGGGTGAAGCTCTCAGAATTAGTACAAGCAGTTGACCCACAAAAAATATTCAGTCTTCAAGCCGAGGGCCGGGCGTGGTGTCAACTGGACCCGACGAACCTGCCGGTTCGGGAGATCAAATCAATCCATTACCGGGCCCAGGAAGTTCAACCGGACGGAATGTTCGTGGCCATAAAGGGGCAAAAGGCGGATGGCCACAAATACATCGAACAGGCATTGAAAAAGGGTGCTGCGGCGATCGTGGTCCAAAAGAATCCCGGACCATCCTTTGTGTCGGAAGATTTAGCCGGCGCGGAAGATAAAAACCCAATTATGATCCGGGTGCCGGATACCCGCATGGCGCTGGCTGACCTGGCAGCGTGTTTTTACCATAATCCGTCGGAAAATTTATACCTGATCGGAATCACCGGAACCAACGGCAAGACCACCGTCGCCTATTTAATCGAGAGCATCTGGTTGGCCGCCGGCTTTCAGGTGGGGGTGATCGGCACCATCAATTATCGGTATGCAAACAAGGTATTTCCCAACCCGATGACAACGCCGGAATCGCTTGATCTCCATCGCATTTTATCGGAAATGCTGTTGGCAGGTGTCACCCATGTCGTGATGGAGGCGTCCTCGCATGCCATGGATCTGTACCGCATAAAAGAATGCCGGTTCGATGCGGCGGTCTTCACGAATTTAAGCCAGGACCACCTTGACTACCATGGCGACATGCAGTCGTACTGGTCCAGCAAAAAAAAATTGTTTACTGAATATTTGACCCGCGAATCCTCAAAAAACAATTTGGCGGCCATCATCAATTGCGATGATCCCCGGGGAAAGGAACTGGCGGACGTTTTGCCGGTTAAAGTCATTAAAACCGGGTCGGCTCCCGAATTTGAAATCAAGGCCGAAACCTCCCGCTATGAATTGGTGGGCACCAATGGGAGGATCTCGATCCCACAGGGGAGTTTTGATTTCAAAACTCCCCTCGTGGGAACTCATAATCTTGAAAATATTCTCAGTGCCAGTGGTGCTGCCGCAGCAACGAACATTGCGCCGGAAACCATAAAAGCCGGCATCGCGGCTCTGGCGGCCATACCCGGCCGGCTCGAAAGCATTGAGAATTCAAACGGACGCTTTGTCTATGTGGATTATGCGCACACCCCGGATGCATTGGACAATGCCGTATCCGCCCTGAAAGCGATTGCGCCGGCCAGAATCATCTGTGTCTTTGGCTGTGGCGGTGACCGGGACCAGGAAAAACGCCCGATGATGGGTGAGATCGCGTCCCGGCTTTGCGACCTGGCCGTGGTAACATCGGACAACCCCCGTTCCGAGGACCCCGCAGCTATAATCGACCAGATTTTACCGGGGATCACAAGGTCTGCTGAACACTGCTACACGGCAGAGGATCTGGAAAACGGCTTTAAAAAAAAGGGCTACACGATCGAACCGGACCGCCGACGTGCCATTGAACTTGCGATCAGGGCTTCCAAACCGGATGACGCCGTCCTGATTGCCGGCAAGGGCCATGAAACGTATCAGATAATCGGAAATGAAAGATTAGATTTCGATGACCGGGAGGAAGCGCGCCAAGCGCTGGCCGATTTGAATAATTGATGTGCCAAATATGACAAAGGGTCGATGAGTCGTAGGCAGTTTTTTTTTACGCTGTAGCTCATAGCTCAAAGCTCATAGTAAAATCGAGTGAAATCCTTGGAGCTAACAGCCATCAGCTATGAGCTATGAGCTACCAGCTTCAAACATTACTTCCAACAAATAGGTATAAAAAGAAGAAATACCAAACAAGTAAAATATAATGAGCAGCGACAATCCCATACCCTGGACAACCGCCGACCTCATCGCCGCCACTTCCGGCCAACTGGTGTGCGGCGACTTGAAACGTTCTTTTTCAGGGGCGTTTATCGACTCGCGCAACGCGTCAGCTGACGGCGTTTTTGTGGCCATTGCCGGGGAGACCCATGACGGTCATACATTTTTGCCCCAGGTCGTCGACCAGGGCGGTAGGGGTTTAATCGTCGACCGGAAAAAAATCGGGCAACTACCCCATGCCGATTGGCAAACAATGGGGGTGGCGTGTATTGCCGTGGCCGACACTACCCGGGCCCTGGGTGACATGGCTGCTTTTAATCGCCGACGTTCCGGGGTGTCCGTTGTGGGGATTACAGGATCCAACGGCAAAACCACTACCCGGCAATTCACCGCCGCCGTTGTATCGCAGCAATATAGGATGCTGGCGACTGCCGGAAATTTCAATAACGAAATTGGATTGCCTTTAACCCTGCTCGGCCTTGCGTCCGTTCACCAGTGGGCCGTATTGGAATTGGGAACCAACTTTCCCGGAGAAATCGCCCGGTTGACCGACATCTGTTCACCGGATATCGGTGTCATCACCAATATCGGTAAGGCTCACTTGGAAGGATTGGGCTCCATCGAGGGCGTGGCACGTGAAAAAGGATCACTGCTCAATGGTATTCGCCCAGACGGCAAAGCTGTTCTCAATGCCGATGATCCGCGCGTATTGCAGTTGGCCCGCCGGGCCCGCAACGAGGTGGTCCTGTATGGGTTGTCGGCGGATGCCGCGGTCAGGGCCGGCGATGTGTACGAAAATCAGACGGGAGTCAGCTTTGTACTGTCCCTGCCCGGAGCAAGCAGTTCAATCCGCCTGAACAGCCCCGGCCGGTTTATGGTTGCCAATGCCCTGGCAGCGGCAGCCGTGGGATACAACTTGGGATTATCCATCAGTACGATTAAGGCGGGGTTGGAAGCGTTCACCCCGGTGAGTGGCCGGCTGAATATTCTGCATCCAGCCGGCGGAATCCATATTATTGACGACACCTACAATGCCAACCCGGAGTCCATGCGAGCCGCCCTGGAGACGCTAAAAAAAATGCGCGCCGGTTCCCGGGCAATCTTTGTCGCCGGTGATATGCTTGAGCTCGGCGATCAGGCGCCGTCGCTGCACCGTGCCATCGGGGCCGCAGCCGCTCAATCCGGCATCAGCCGTTTATATGCCCGGGGTGATTTTGCCGACCAGGTGGCATCCGGTGCCCGGGGTGAAGGCATGCCGTCGGAGCATACGATGATCGGGTCGCGCCGGGAAATCATCGCCGATCTGACCGACTGGCTGCAGCCCGGAGATTGGCTGCTGGTGAAGGGATCGCGCGGCATGGCCATGGAGAAAGTGGTGCAGGCGATTAAAGCCTGGGCGGAAGAAAAGTAAAGTTGAGGGTTATTTGTTATTCGTTATTGGGCTGGAAAACAATATCGATTTAAATCGCGGCTGAAAGCCGCTCCCACGGGACGGGAAGAGATGATCGTCAAAAATTATTAGGCTACGGTGGGAGCGGTTTTCGGGCGCGGCTTAAATCGACAATACCCCCGAACCGACAACGAATAACCAACAACTAATAACCAATAACCAATAACGAATAATTATGCTCTACCACCTGCTATATCCTTTACACACAACCTTTTCGGTGTTTAACGTATTTCGCTATATTACGTTCCGGACCATTTATGCCAGTTTGACGGCCTTTTTTATTTGCTTTCTGCTGGGCCCCTGGATGATCAGGAAATTGGCAAATATGCAGGTGGGGCAGTACATTCGTGAAGACGGCCCCAAATCCCATTTTGACAAGGCCGGCACGCCCACCATGGGCGGTACCCTGATCATTTTATCCCTCACGGCGGCTATTTTCCTGTGGAGTGATTTGACGAATTACTACGTTTGGATTGTGCTTTTGGTCATCGTTGGGTTCGGGACGATCGGGTTTGTTGATGACTACTTGATGCAAGTCAAAAAGCAAAGTAAAGGCTTGACGGTGCGCAACAAGCTGCTGTTGCAGACGATATTGGCCCTGGTAACCGGATTTCTGGTGTATGTTACGCCGGATTTTTCGACCCAGGTCACCATACCTTTCTTTAAAAATATCAGGCCTGATCTCGGCTGGGGATACATTATTTTTGCAGCATTTGTCATTGTGGGAGCGTCAAACGCTGTCAATCTGACCGACGGTCTCGATGGGTTGGCCATCGGTCCGGTAATCATTGCAGCCTCAACCTATATGATTTTTGCTTACGTGACCGGGCATGTCAAAATAGCCGGATACCTGCAGTTAAATTACGTACCCGGTACCGGGGAATTAACCATTTTTTGCGGCGCACTGGCGGGTGCCGGCCTGGGCTTTTTATGGTTTAACTCTTATCCGGCCCAAATTTTTATGGGTGACGTGGGCTCCCTTTCCCTGGGTGCCTTCTTAGGCACGATCGCTGTCATCACCAAGCAGGAAATTTTGCTGGCTCTGGTGGGAGGAATCTTCGTCATCGAAGCCCTGTCCGTCATTTTCCAGGTTGGTTTTTTCAAGATGACCAGCGGTAAAAGAATATTCAAAATGGCGCCGCTGCACCATCATTTCGAATTAAAAGGCTGGCCGGAGCCCAAGGTTATCGTTCGCTTTTGGATTATTGCCATCGCCCTGGCCCTGCTGGCCATGAGTACCCTTAAACTACGTTGAAGGTTCAGGGTTCAAGGTTCAAAGGTTCAAGGTTGGCAATGCTCTAAAGCTTTATTTCAGCAAAACCGAATGGGAGGAAATCATAAAAAATCATTTTACCGACTATAAAAAATTTTGAGTTTAAAATTCACGAACCTTGGAGCCTTGGACCCCTATGGTTTTAACCTTGAATCTTTGAACCCTGAACCTTGAACCTCTGAACCCTGAACCTTGAACCTCTGAACCTCTTTCCGGCCGCCCCTGCCCTTGCTCAGGTCCTGCCCTCCTGCCAGCAAGGGCGGGGCGGCCGGATGGGAAAATAGGGAATATTTTTTCGGCCAAACTAAACGGATCACTGGGATGATTGATGTCGCGCAAAAAAACGTTGTTGTCGTTGGACTCGGTGTTACGGGCATTGCCGCAGCCCGCTTTCTGAAAAACCGAGGGGCGGCTGTCGTCGCCACCGATCAGGCATCCGCAAGCGAATTGGGATCCAAGGTTCGGGAGTTTTCGGCACTGGGCATTCCCCTGGAACTGGGCGGGCATCGATCTGAGACTTTTAACCGGGCGGACCTGATCGTTTTGAGTCCGGGAGTTTCGCACACCATCGCACCGGTACTGCAGGCCCGGGACCGGGGTGTACCCGTCATGGGTGAAATAGAGCTGGCCTCCAGGTACATCCGGCAGCCGGTGGCAGCCATGACCGGCACCAACGGAAAAACGACGACCACAGAGCTATTGGGCGATATGCTCGAGCGCTCCGGGTTGAATGTCTTTGTGGGAGGCAACATTGGCAATCCCTTGATTGACTATGCCGGCGGCAAGCAGGAAGCGGATGTCATCGTGGCGGAAATCAGCAGTTTTCAGCTGGACACAACCGCAACTTTTAAACCCCACATCGGGGTGCTGCTCAACATCACGGCGGATCATCTGGATCGCTACCCGGACTTCGAAGCGTACGCCGCTTCCAAAATCAGATTGTTCGAAAATCAGCAAGCCGATGATGTCGCTGTCTTAAACGGCGCCGATCCATTAGTCCGCTCGCTGACCCAAAAGATGACAAGTCGTATATTGATATACCCGAATCCTGAAGGAGAAGAAATAGGCGCACGCCTCATTGATCGCGACATCGAATTGGATCCAGATGCAATCAGCGGGACCGCATCGGAAATCCGCAATCCGCACGCCGCAATCCGCAATCAATTTGCGTTAAATCTCAGTGGATTTAAACTTGCCGGCCGGCACAACCGTGAAAATGCCTGTGCCGCGAGTTTGGCGGCCCTGGCGGCCGGGGGACGGCCGCAGGCGATTCAGGACACACTGAACCAATATCGCGGGAGTGCCCATCGCATGGAATATATTGCAACCATCGCTGACATCGATTTTTACAATGATTCCAAAGCGACCAACGTGGCGGCGGTAATGCGGGCCGTGGAATGCTTTGACAAACCGGTGGTGCTGATCATGGGCGGACTGGATAAGGGTAGCGATTTTAAAGAACTCAGGGACATTTTTACCCGGCATGTCAAAAAGTTGTTCCTCCTGGGACAGGCCGCGGATCTGATCCGCCGGGCTCTGGATGATACGGTGCCCACGGCAACGGCAACTTCAATGACGGCCGCCGTCAGCCAGGCGTACCGGGACAGTTCCGCGGGTGATGTGGTGTTGTTGTCACCCGGGTGTGCCAGCTTTGATATGTACGACAATTATGCCCAGCGCGGCAATGACTTCAAAGAATCTGTGACAAAACTCAAACCGAAGAACCCGGCATGAATTCAAACGATCAAAACGCAAATAACGGTTCATATGATATCGGGCTGCTGTTTCCGGTGCTCTTTCTGGTCGGCATCGGAATCGTTATGGTTTATAGCGCAAGCTCAGCCGTGGCGTTGCAAAGATTCGGCTCGGATTATCTCTTCTTGGAGAAACAGGCGAAGTTTGCCCTGGTAGGATTGATCGGGCTGGTTGTCTGCCGCAATTTTCCCTATCGCTGGTATCGCCTGTTGACTTACCCGTTGCTGGCGCTGTCCCTGGTTTTTCTGATAGCGATCCAATTCACCGACTATGGGTTTACAGCCGGCGGTGCGGCCAGGTGGCTGCGCTTCGGCGGATTATCCTTTCAGCCGTCTGAGTTTGCCCGCCTGGCCCTGGTCATATTTTTGGCCTATTCATTGGATAAAAAAGGCGATCGGCTCAAGGAATTTAAAATCGGATTTGTACCGCATGTGATCGTTTTAGCGGTCTTTGTTTTTTGCATAATCGGCCAGCCGGATTACGGGACGGTGGTGATCCTGGCGGCCCTGACCTGGCTGATGATGTTCGTCGGCGGTGTGCGGTGTCTGCATCTTTTCGGGACACTGCTGCTCCTGTTCCTGCCGGTAGCCTATTGGCTACTGACAAGCTCTCAGTACCGGATGAGCAGAATTACGGGTTTTCTCAACCCCTGGCAGTATCCGGCCGGTGAAGGCTACCAAATTATTCATTCGTTAATGGCTTTCGGCACCGGTGGTTTGTGGGGCGCGGGCATCGGCCAAGGTTATCAAAAATTATTTTATCTGCCAGAACCCCATACTGACTTCATCTTTTCAATTATCGGGGAGGAATTTGGGTTGATGGGAGTTCTGGTAATCATCATGCTTTACGCCTGGATTTTGTTGAAAGGCATCAGAATTGCGCGCAATGCACCCGACACCTTTGGATCTTTGGTGGCAATCGGCCTGACGGCTGCCATGGGCATGCAAATCTGCGTTAACATGGGAGTCACCCTGGGGCTGTTGCCCACCAAAGGTCTCACCCTGCCCTTTTTAAGCTATGGCGGAACGTCCCTGCTGCTGAATATGGCATCCGTTGGGATTTTGTTGAATATTGGGGCGGCACGCAGGGCGTGAAGGTATGGGTATTGGGTATTGGGTATTGGGTATTCGGTATTCGGTATTGGGGATTTAGGGATTCAGGGATTCAAGGATTCAGGAATTGAGGGATTCAGGAATTGAGGAATTGAGGGATTCAGGGATTCAGGAATTGAGGAATTGAGGAATTGAGGAATTGAGGAATTGAAAAATTGAGGAATTCAGGGATTGAGGAATTGAGGGATTGAGGAATTGAGGGATTCAGGGATTCAGGAATTGAGGGATTGAGGGATTCAGGGATTCAGGAATTGAGGGATTCAGGAATTGAGGAATTGAAGGATTCAGGAATTCAGGGATTGAGGGATTCAGGAATTCAGGAATTCAGGGATTGAGGGATTTGGTGCCTAATTATTGAAATCACGTTATTATTGCGAAGGTTTTATCATAAGAGGGTTTCGCCACCAAGACACGGAGTTTTTTTTCAATTTTTTTTCTTTGTGCCTTTGTGCCTTTGTGGCAGATATTCCGGTTTGTCCAGGTTAGGAAATAGTTATTGGGTATCGGGTTATTCATTTGAGCCCTTTTTGGACAGTCGGTAAAAGCCGCGATCCGATAACGAATGGCCTATAACCAATATCGCATAACTGGCGATGACTAAGCGAAACAACAGCGGGATATCAAAACAGTTAACATGGTCGAAGCAGTGGACAACCGCCCTTTAAAAATCGTCATCGCCGGCGGCGGAACCGGCGGGCATCTTTTTCCGGGAATTGCCATCGCCCGTGAATTCGAAGCTCGCAATTCAGCATCTAAAATAATTTTCGTGAGTACCGGCAATCCCATGGAAAAGTCAGTGCTATTTAGGACGGACTATGAACTGCGCTGTGTTACGGCCGCCGGAATAAAGGGACGCGGCGTCTGGAATCAGCTGAAATCCGCCTTTAATATTCCCAAGGGGATATTTGAGTCCCTGCGGATTATCGGCGATTTTGCACCTGATCTGGCGATCGGGCTCGGAAGCTACTCGGCCGGCCCGGTCATCATCGGTGCCTGGCTGCGGCGCATCCCCATCGTGATCCATGAGCAGAATATATTACCGGGAATCACGAATAGAATTTTAGCGCGCTTCGCCGACCGCGTATTTATTTCGTTCAAGAATACTGAATTCAGCCTGAATTCAGACAAAATCCGGTGGACGGGCAACCCGGTGAGACAGGAACTTTTAGATTATTCCCCAGACTCTGACGCGAAAAAAAACAATGGCACCGCAACCGGGGTGTTGACCGTGCTGATCATCGGCGGCAGTCAGGGGGCTCACGCCATAAATATGGCGATTATCGACGCGTTGGGAGGCCTTAAGGATAAAGATCGCCTGCATTTTGTTCATCAGACCGGTGCAGCGGACGAACAACAGGTGCATGAGGCCTACCGCCGCCACAATATTCGATGCACGGTGCAGTCATTTTTCGACGACATGGCCGAACTTTACAGCCGGGCCGATCTTCTGATCTGCCGGGCCGGGGCCACCACGGTTGCAGAAATAACGGCCCTGGGCAAAGCGGTTATCTTCATCCCCTTTCCCCATGCCGCCGACAACCATCAGGTGCTGAATGCGGACATGCTGGCCGACGAAGGTGCCGCCGAGGTAATCGAGGAAAAAGATCTCAGCGCAGAATTTCTCAGCCGGAAAATTGATTACTTTCTCGCTAACCGGAAGGCACTAAAGGATATGGCTGACCGAGCCCGGCAGTTCGGCAACCCGCGAGCGGCCGGCAATATCGTCGACGACTGCTATGCTTTGATTGATGGGTCTAACGGTTGATATAGATGTAAACCATGGACTCTGCTCATATAGTGGACAAAGTCGAGGGGAAACGCAGAAATGACTAAAATTGCAAAATGACTAAAATGACTAAAATTGAGGTATTCTGTCGGTTCTAATATACGGGGCCGCACTATCGGGCTATAGACGCAACCCGCAACTTGCAACCCGGAACGCGAAACCCGAATCTCGTAACCCGTAACCCGTAACTCGTAACCCGGAACGCGAAACCCGAAACCCGAAACCCGTAACTCGCAACCCGCAACCCGAAACCCGAAACCCGAAACCCGTAACACGCAACCCGTAACGCGCAACACGCAACCCGTAACGCGCAACCCGTAACCCGTAACCCGTAACCCGTAACTCGTAACCCGTAACTCGAAACCATGTATTTAAAAAAGTATCACATCCACTTTGTCGGAATCGGCGGCATCGGTATGAGCGGCATTGCCGAGTTGCTTCTCAATTTGGGTTACAAGGTATCAGGCTCAGATCTGAACACCTCCGACATTACCGAGCGCCTGCGGTCTCTGGGCGGCACTGTTTATAAAGGGCATCAGGCCGATCAGATCAAGGGCGCCGATGTAATCGTGACTTCATCGGCCGTCAAAAATGATAATCCGGAAGTATTGGCGGCCGAACTGGCATCGATTCCGGTGATCCCCCGCGCGGAAATGCTGGCAGAACTGATGCGCTTAAAATACAGCGTTGCCATCGCCGGTGCCCACGGCAAGACCACGACCACCTCGATCGTGGCTTCAGTGTTGGCCCATGGCGGACTCGACCCGACGGTTGTTATCGGGGGCAAATTAAAAGGCATCGGATCCAACGCGGTGCTTGGGCAGGGCGATTTTATCGTCGCCGAAGCCGATGAAAGCGATGGATCGTTTTTGAAATTTTCTCCCGCCATTGCCGTGGTTACCAATATAGACCGGGAGCACCTCGATTTCTACCCGGATATGGATGCCATAAAATCCGTGTTCTTGAACTTTATCGACCGGATACCGTTTTATGGCCTGGCCATTCTCTGCCTGGACAACGAGCCGATACAGGATCTGATACCCGCTATAAAAAAGCGCTATACAACCTACGGCAGGAGCACTCAGGCGGACTACCAGATCCGGGATGTCGAGTTTGCCAAGCGCCAAAGCCGCTTCACAGTCATCAGGCGGGGCCGCAAGTTAGGCCGCATAACTCTGAATCTGCCGGGTATGCACAACGTCTACAATGCCACGGCCAGCATCGCCGTGGGCATCGAACTGGATGTGCCCTTTGCGGCGGTCAAAAAAGCGCTCGAAACCCTTGAGGGCGTCCAGCGCAGGATGGAAATCAAGGGGACCGTCAGCGGAATTACGGTAGTCGACGATTATGGTCATCATCCGACTGAAATAAAAACCACCCTGGATGCCCTGCAGAAATGCTGGCCGGACAAGCGCAAGGTCGTGGTATTTCAGCCTCATCGCTATAGCCGGACCCAGGCCTTGTTCGATGATTTTACCCGGGCATTCTACCAATCTGATGTCTTGCTGGTGCTGCCGATTTATGCCGCCAGCGAACCTGAAATCGAAGGCGTCTCCGGGCGGCTTCTATGCGAAGGCATCCAGGCCCACGGCCACAAGGAAGTTAATTTCGCCGGCGCCATGCAAGATGCAGTTAAGGCTTTGAAGAAAAATTTAAAATCAGGTGATATCCTGCTGACCCTGGGCGCCGGTGACGTCTGGAAGGTCGGCGAGTTGGTGTTAGAAGAACTAAAATAAATTCGGTAGTCGTGATGCCCAAGAAGGACATTAAAAGAGAATACGAAAATTGATTGCGGATTTTGGATTTCGGATTTGGGATTTAAGGATGATTTGATTGCGGATTTTGGATTTAAGATATCCTGTCGATTTTATAAATGGACAGAGCGCAGCGATACCACCAATCCGAAATCCCCAATCTAAAATCCAAAATCAACACCGGGGTATCAGCAATAATGAGCTGAACTTTTTTTGACAACCATTAATTCTTAATAACCCAACTCTGAAGGAAATTAGGTGTTTCCATTGGCTAAACGCAAGAAGCCGCGCAAAAATTATCGCAAGGGTCAAAAACCAAAGGCATGGCGCCGGTTGCTGGCCCGCCTGGCCCTGGGATTCAAGGTCATGGCCGCAGTGTCTGCCTTTGCCGGCGTCACTGTCTTTTTTATCCTGGTGCACGAAATCGTGATCCAGAGCGATTATTTTGCGGCCGAAACCATAACCATTGAAGGCAACCGGCGCCTGACTCATGAGCAGGTCGCCCGGCAAGCCCGGGTCCGCGCCGGCGATAATATCCTGTCGGTCAATCTCTCGAAGGTCAGGAGAAGACTGTTGGCTCATCCCTGGATTTCCGAAGCCGAGGTCACCAGGGAAATTCCGTCGCGACTCATCATTCGAATCAAAGAGCAGACTGCGCTGGCGGTGGTCGATTTTGGAGAAAAATTTTTAATCAACCTTCAGGGTCGCATCTTTAAGACGTGGGATCCGACAGAACAGCCTGGTCTGCCGGTGATCAAAGGCCTCGATGTCTCGGACCTGGAGGTCTACGGCCGCCTGGCGTCATCTCAGCCTGGGGAACCCATGCCTGATTCGACCCCTTTTCGCGCCGTGATGCAGGTATTGGAGCTTGGCCGACAGCAGGGCAGCATCCTGCCCAACCATTTGATCCGGCAAATAAGTGTCGATCGGCAAATCGGACTGACGATTCACGCATTTGACCACCTGAAGGCCATCAGTCTGGGCTACAGTGACTACATCAGAAAATACCATATGCTGGCTGAATTATTTTCCTATCTCAAACGGCAGCGAAGCATTTTTGATTTCGATCGGGTTGATTTGAATAATCTGCAGCGTATCGTGGTTAATCCAATTAAAAAGGAATCCCCCCAACAGGGAGACTAGGAGGGCAGACATGCGTCGACAAGAGGACATTATCGTAGGTCTTGATATCGGAACGACCAAGATCTGTGCGGTTGTCGGTGAAGTATCCGGGTCGGATATCAACATCATCGGTATTGGAACTCATCCCTCCATCGGTTTGCGCAAAGGGGTGGTCATCAACATCGAATCCACCGTCGATTCGATTAAAAAAGCCGTGGAAGAGGCGGAACTGATGGCAGGCTGCGAAATTTCATCGGTGTGTGCCGGCATCGCCGGCGGACACATCACCGGATTCAACAGCCGTGGCATCGTGGCCATCAAGGGCACGGAAATAACGGAAAACGATGTCGAACGGGTAATCGACGCAGCCCGGGCCGTGGCGATACCCATGGATCGGGAAGTCATTCATGTCCTGCCCCAGGAATTTATGGTTGATGATGAATCGGGAATTCAAAACCCGGTAGGGATGGCCGGGGTTCGGTTGGAAGCGAAAATTCACATTGTCACCGGTGCGGTTGCTTCGGCCCATAATATCGTCAAATGCGCCAACCGGTCCGGACTCGATGTTTCGGATATCGTGCTGGAATCCCTGGCATCCGGTGAAGCGGTGCTGACCGATGAGGAAAAGCAGCTGGGAACGGCCCTGCTGGATCTCGGCGGCGGCACCACCGACCTGGCCGTGTTCGCAGGAAAAAACATCAAGCACACCTTTGTGCTGGCATTAGGCGGCAACAACCTGACCAACGATATCTCGGTCGGCCTGCGAGCCTCCCAGGCTGAAGCCGAAAAAATAAAAAAGAAATACGGCACCTGCCTGGCCCGTGCCATCAGCAGTGACGAAAGCATCGAGGTCTCCGGCATGGGGGGGCGGGAGCCCCGCAAGCTGCCCCGCCAAATTCTGGGAGAGATTCTTGAGCCCCGTCTGGAGGAAATTTTCGAGCTGACTTACCGCGAGCTGTACCGGGCCCGCATGGAAAATGCGATCCCCTCCGGCGTTGTCTTGACGGGCGGAACATCCCTGCTGGAGGGTGTATCGGAGGTGGCCGAATCGGTTTTCAAGCAGCCGGCCCGCATCGGCAAGCCCCAGGGAATCAAGGGCCTCGTGGATGTGGTCAACAACCCCATGTATGCCACCGGCGTGGGCTTGGTCCTATTCGGTGCGCGCAATCAGGATGCCAAAAAGTTCAGAATCCGGGATAAAAACATTTTCAACCGGGTGATGGCCCGGATGAAGAAGTGGTTCAGTGAAGTAGTTTAGATATCAGAGAACAGACGACAGAGGTCAGAGGACAGAAGACAGATGTCAGAGGACAGATGTCAGAGGGCAGAGAACAGATGACAAAGAACAGAAGTCAGAGGACAGAAGTCAGAGGACAGAAGACAAAGAGCAAAGGACAGAAGAAGGGTAAGCTGGGAAGTCGGAGTAAAGGGTAAGCATGGGCTCATTGATGAAGATGACCCAATACCCAATACCTAATGCCCAATACCCATTACCAAATACCTAATAACCAATAACAAATAACCAATAACAAATAACCAAAACCGGTAGGAGGGCAAACATGTTTACCTATGTTGACAAGGAAAAATCAGCGAAAATCAAGGTTATCGGAGTGGGAGGCGCCGGCGGCAACGCCATCAACAACATGATTTCATCCAATCTCCAGGGGGTTAAATTCATCGCGGCCAATTCGGATGCCCAGGCCCTTGAAATTTCCAAGGCCCCTGTGCGCATTCAGCTGGGCGAGGCAATCACAGAGGGGCTGGGTGCCGGGGCCAATCCCCTGGTCGGCCGGGATGCGGCCCTGGAAAATGAAGATGAAATCCGGCAGGCGCTGGCCGACAGCCACATGGTATTCATCACGGCCGGTTTCGGCGGCGGTACCGGCAGTGGCGCGGCTCCGGTCATCGCTGAAATCAGCAAAGATCTTGGTGCCTTGACCGTTGCCGTCGTGACCCGGCCATTTTCGTTTGAAGGCAAGAAGCGGTCCAAGGTGGCGGAAGAAGGCATTGAAACCTTGAAAAAAGTGGTCGATACGGCCATCACGATTCCCAACGACCGGCTGCGCGGCCTGGCATCCAAAAAGGCGACTTTGATGGAAATGTTTGTCAAGGCAGATGAAATCCTGCTGCATTCGGTAAAAGGCATCACGGACCTGATCATGATGCCGGGTGTTGTCAATCTGGACTTTGCCGATGTCAGGACCACCATGTCCAAAGCCGGTATGGCGCTGATGGGAATCGGCATCTCGACCGGCGAAAATCGAGCGGTGGAAGCCGCCGAAAAGGCAATATCTCATCCTTTGCTGGAAGACATCCCCATCAATGGTGCCAAGGGCGTCTTGATGAACATCACGGCCACCAGTGATATGGAGTTCGAAGAGGTCGCCGAAGCATCCGAATTCATTCACAGCGAAGTGGGTGAAGAAGCCGAAATCTTCTGGGGCACCTCGGTCGACGACAGCCTGGGCGACGAGATGCGGGTGACGGTGATTGCCACCGGAATCGGCCAGAAACCCGCTGAAGCCGAAGAAGAGATCGTACAGCCGCTGCGCGGTGTGATCAGGGATATCACGCCGGAAGATAACATTATCGATTACGATGAGCCGACCTTCATGCGCCAGAAAAAAGCGGTGGGTGAATCAGCCGGCGCCTATTACCGGGGCAACAGCGGCGTGATCATTGACGACACCGAACTGGATGTGCCTACCTTTCTGAGGAGAAAGGCTGATTAAGAACGTCCGTTGTTCCGCCGCAGGCGGATCGGTTGTCAGTTGTTTATGGGTTCACAACAAGTGAACGCTCCGCCCACTGATTTGAACGTTTTGAACATTCGGACATTCGAATTTTAAATTTGTTTCGGATTTCGAAATTCGGGTTTCGTATTTGTTCCTGCTCGTTCGACTCCCACTGGATCGGTAGAACCTTTTCGGGTACACCACTGGTGGTAGTTGACTTTGTTCAAAACAGCACCACTATTTTAAATAACGACGACCTGTGGTGCAGACAACCGATCCGCCTGCGGCGGAACAACGGACAACCGACAACATGCCGCCTAAGTCTCACAAATTGCCCCCCCCGGATATCAGCTCCGAAATCGGAACCATCCGCAAGTCCTGGCGCGCTAGCGTCAGGATTGCCCTGGTCTATCCCAATCGCTACAACGTGGGCATGTCCAATCTCGGGTTCCAGACCCTGTACCGGCTTTTCAACAGCTACGAGCAGGTGGTCTGCGAGAGGGCCTTTTTGCCGGAGGACAACCAGCCGCATCCCGGCCGGCTGAAAACCATGGAATCCGGCCAACCCATCGCCGCGGCCGATATCGTGGCCTTCTCCCTGTCCTTTGAAAATGGCTATCCGCATTTGCTGGCCATTTTAGACAAAGCCGGCATTCCGTTGCAATCCGGTGATCGCAGTGAAAACCACCCGCTGGTCATCGCCGGCGGTGTGGCCAGTTTTTTAAACCCGGAGCCTATTGCAGCTTTCATCGACTGTTTTCTGATCGGCGAAGCCGAGGGCATCCTGCCGCAGTTTTTTGAAATTCTTGATACTGATGCGGGTAAACAGGATCGGTTGAAAGAATTGGCGCGCCATGTCCCGGGGGCCTATGTGCCGTCCTTGTACCGCACGCACTACAAAAAAGACGGTACCGTTGAAAGCGTTGAGCCCCTGGAAGATGTCCCCGCTAAAATAGAGCGCATCTTCATGGATAATCTGGCCCAGGAACCCACCTGCAGCACGGTCATAACGCCCCACACCACCTTTGGCGATACCTTTTTAATAGAAACCGGGCGCGGATGCCCCCATGGCTGCCGATTCTGCAGTGCAGGGTATATTTACCGGCCGCCCAGATTTCGTCCTGTCGCGCAGCTTGAGCAATCCATCAGGCAGGGGGCCGAGTTGACCGATCGCATCGGCCTCGTGGGGGCAGCAGTATCCGACCTGCCCGGAATCGAGCAATTGTGCGAAACATTCAAGGATGAAAATATTCGAATTTCATTCAGCTCGCTGCGCGCCGATCGGTTAAACGACAGCCTGTTGGCGGCCCTGACGCAAAGCAGCGTTAAAACGGCTACCATCGCGCCGGAAGTCGGCTCCCAGCGCATGCGCCAGGTGATCAACAAGGGGCTCACTGAAGATGATATTCTGAATGCCGCCACCACCCTGGTCGCAAACGGCATACCCAATTTAAAGCTCTATTTTATGGTCGGATTGCCGACTGAAACCGAGGCGGACGTCGACAGTATTATAAGTCTGGTCAAACAGATCAAACACTGCTTCTTAGCCTCCAGCCGGGCCCGCCGTCATATCGGAACGATTACCGTCAGCCTCAATTCCTTTGTTCCCAAGCCGTTTACCCCCTTCCAGTGGGCGGTTATGGATGAAGTCGGCGAGTTGAAAAGAAAAATCAAAAAAATCAAAAATGGCTTGCGGAAAGTCGCCAATGTCAGGATAAATTCGGATGTCCCCCGCTGGGCCTTTATCCAGGCCTTATTATCACGCGGCGATCGCAAAGTCGCCGATGTCCTGGCAATGGCCCATGCCAACAACGGCAACTGGGCCCAGACGCTCAAAAAAGTGCCGGTAAACCCGAGCTTTTATGTTCACCGGGAGCGCGAACTGGATGAGCGGCTTCCCTGGGATTTCATCGACCACGGCATCAAAAAGTCCTATCTCAAAAAAGAATACCAACGCGCCCATCAAGCCCGCACAACCCCCGACTGCCAGGTTGAGTCCTGCAAAAGGTGCGGGGTGTGTTGAATATGGTTGATTGATTCGATTGCGGATTGCGGATTGCGGATTGATGGAATCGCTGCGCTCTATCAATATTAACCTCCTTTCGATCTCAGTCCTGATCCGGACAAACCGGAATTGAATATTGAAGATTGAAAATTGAAGATTTATGGTATCGCTTTGCTCTGTCTTTTACATTAAAATCAATCATTTAATTTCTATCGTGTTTTGAAGTTGACGCCAAAATTTTTCTTCATAAACGCCTGTATACCAGTGATTTACAAAGATAATGAAAAATATTTTTTGCATTTATTGCAGAAATTAAAGTTGATAACTGTCTAAAGGCCTAACTGCCCAGACCTCATCACTCAGAACTCAGTCCTGAACTTCATTCCCAGCTTCCGACTTTCTAACCTTCTGATCTTCTCACCTTCCGACCTTCTCATCTTCTTCCTTTCCTCAATCCAAAATCCGAAATCTAAAATCCCCAATCAATGCCTTGCCTGTGCCCCCCTTCATGCATCCCAGCATCCCGGCATCCAAGCCGTCTAGTTTTTCATCAGGTTCGTTTGTTTAAACTTGAAATATTAAACCCATAGTGATAAGGTAGCCCCTTTTAAAAATCGAAAGAATTCCTTAAATATTCAATATTCAATCGAAAATATTCAATAGTTACTTGAGGAGCGGGTCTATGGTCGAAGGAACAATTTTTATGCTGGGACTGGGAGCGGTTTGCGGAATTGTGCTTGGTGCGGCTTCACGTATTTTCTATGTATGGGAAGACCCGCGCATTGCCCAGGTGGAGGCGACCTTTGCCGGGGCCAATTGCGGCGGCTGTGGGTATGCCGGTTGTTCGGCGGCGGCGGTCGCAGTGGTTGCGGGAACCGCGCAGCCCAGTGTCTGTGTGGTGGGAGGGCCGGAATCCGCCATGGGTGCGGCCGCCGTGATGGGCATGGAAGTCGGCATGGCCGAACCGCTTAAATCCTACAACACCTGCACCGGCGGCAACCGGGCTGCCAACGATTTTATCTATCTGGGGGTCAATACCTGCAGCGCCCAGTCGGTGATGTCCGGTGGTCAACGTGAATGCAAAGTCGGTTGTCTGGGTCTGGGTGACTGTGTGCGGGCCTGCATGTTCGATGCTTTGGACATGGGCCCGGATGGCTACCCGGTCGTCAACAAGGAAAAATGCGTCGGCTGCGGTGTTTGCGAGCAGATCTGTCCCAAGGACATCATGAATGTCCAAACGGCATCCCAACGAATTTTGCATTTCAATCAGAGCAATGACCGTCTGGCGCCCTGCCGCCAAACCTGCCCCGCCGAAATCGACATTCCCAAGTATATCACTCAAATTCGCGAGGGCGACTACGAGGGCGCCGTCAACACGATCCGGGAGCGTAACCCGTTTCTGTTGGCCTGCGCCCGGGTCTGCCCCCATCCGTGTGAGGACAACTGCCGTCGGGGCATTGAAGACGACCCGGTATCCATCAACCAGCTCAAGCGCTTTGCCGCCGATTTTGAAATGAACCGCGGCCAACGCTTGCCGGTCCCGGTGGCGCCGCCGACGGACAAACGCGTGGCGGTTGTCGGTGGTGGCCCGGCCGGACTTACCTGCGCTTTCTTTTTAGCCCGCCTGGGGCACTCGGTAACCATATTCGAAGCCATGCCCAAATTGGGCGGCATGCTGCGCTATGGGATCCCGGAATACCGATTGCCCAAAAAAGTGCTGGATTGGGAGATCCAGGGCATTCTCGATTTAGGGGTTGAAGCGAAAACCGATATGAAATTCGGCCGCGATTTCGATATGAGTTCCCTGGCCGCCCAGCAATTTGATGCGGTGTTTCTGGGGATCGGCGCCTGGCAGGACTCGAGTCTGCGGGCGGAGGGCGAAGATTTAAACGGCGCCTACACGGGTATCGACTTTTTATCGCGTCTGGCCGGTGGCGAAAAATTCCCGGTCGGCAAATCGGCGGTAATCATCGGGGGCGGCAACACGGCCATTGACTGCACCCGCAACCTGCTCCGGCTGGGGGTTGAAAATGTCTATATCGTCTATCGCCGAACCCGCAATGAAATGCCCGCCAACGAAGTCGAAATCGATGCCGCTGAAGAAGAAGGCGTGCAATTTCAATTTCTGGCCGCACCGGTGCGCATTGTCGGCGACGAGAACAATCAGGTCACCCACCTGGAATATTTAAAAATGGAGTTAGGGGAACCGGATGCCAGCGGCCGGCGAAGGCCGGTGCCGATTGAAGGCAGCGAGACCCTGATTGAAACCGACATGGTGATCACGGCCATCGGCCAGTCGCCGGAAATCTCGTTTACCGAAGGGATTATGGAACAGGTGATGGAGCTGAAGACGACGCGCTGGAACACCATCGATGTTGACCCGGCCACCCTGCAGTCGAATATTCCACACCTGTTTGCGGCGGGCGATGCAGCCACGGGCCCGAGCCTGGTGGTGACGGCAATCGGCGGCGGCCGGCGGGCGGCCCGCTCTATCCATCAATATGTCATGGAACAGGAGGTCAACGCAGATCCCAGAGAATTGAACAAGGACCTGATTGCCGAGACGATTTTCGACATGGTGCCGGGCGTCGTTAAAAGCGGGCGGGCACCGATGCCGGAGCTTTCTATTGCAGCGCGCATGGACTCGTTCGTCGAAGTGGACCAGGTCCTGACCGAAGAGGCGGCCCATGGAGAGAGCAACCGTTGCCTGCATTGCTGTCTGACCTGCTACGACCCGGACAAAGCGTACACGGATCAAGTATCGATCACCGATAGGCGTCAGGAATCGGAAGCCGTTTGAGATAACCTCAAAACCGGGCGTTTATAATGCCTGCATTTTGCAGAAATTTCTTGAAAGCTGGCCGGCATTGTGGTAGTCGAACGGAGACTTTTTTGCACGCGGTGCTCCCGTTAAGCCGAAATAAGGGGCGACGCCCATTTGGAACAGAGCAATGATGGAAAGGGTCAATGACAGGTTGGATGGATGTAGATCATTATAAGATCAGATTATTTCCTTTCAAAACCCAATATTCCATTATTCCAGCTTTCCAACATTCCATGAGCCAGGTGCCTGCTGATTGCTTAAAAAATATTCTTTCACCATCAGCTGCATAAGGACCTTAAAACGCTAACTTAATGGTATGGGTAGAATATGTTTTCAAAAAACGAACTAAAGCTGGCATACGGGTTGATCATTTATTTTCTGTTCGTGGGGGTATTGTGTTATGCGGCGTTTCCGCCTGAATTGCCGCGAGAACCGATCCGGATGAAATTTGAAGTCACAGCGGGAAATGTCATATTCGAGCACAAGAAGCATACCGATATCACCGGTTATGGGTTGTCGTGCGGTGATTGTCATCACACCCTGGCCGAAGATGAGTACGCGGATGCCCAATCATGCAGTGAGTGCCATGAACTGGATGAAGGCGATGAGGAAGTTCCGAAACGGGCCGATGCCTTTCATCAGCAATGCACCGGGTGTCATGAGGCTTTTGAGGCAGGCCCGCTTGAAAAAGAATGTACCGCCTGTCATATCCGGTAGACCGTTGGATTAAGGTGGCTGCCGTATGCACGCTAGAGCTGTTTAATCCCGCAGGAACACCAAAAAGGTTGAGCTATGCTAAAAAAATCGTTCTTTGGTTTAGTCATTCCGCAGTTTGAATACGAACGGCTTCCGGCCCTCCTGCCCGAAGCGGATAACGTGGCGGCAACAAAATCGGTAACACTATTTCATGAGAGAAACAGTGACCAAAATCAGTCGGCCTCGATTCAAGTCGGTGACAAGGTTAAAAGCGGCCAGAAAATAGCGCTTTATGCCGATGATCCGAATTATGTCATTGCCAGTGTCACCGGCAAGGTATCCGCCATATCGCCCCACACCGGTGATTTTGGTAAAACCTACACGGCCATTACCATCGACATCGCCCAAGAGGAAATTATTGATGATCAGTTCGAAGCCCAGGCCCAATCTCCCACGCTGGAGGGCGCCGTCGACTATCTGGCGGCCGCACCCGGCGCCGCGCCGCTGAAAAGCCTGTCAGAATCTGACTCCCCCATTAAAATGATTGTAATTTCCGGCGTCGACAGCGATCTGCTGATCGGCACCCGCCAGTATATTACCAATACCCGCCTGAACGACATCAAGGATGGGATAAAAATATTAAAAGCAATATCCGGCATCGATCAAATCATCCTGGTTACCGGCCGCGACACCATTCAGGGCTATGGACATATCGGTGCCGATGTCAAGAGCATCGACAACACCTACCCGGCCGCCCTGCCCGCGATGATCATGAAAAATGTCGTCGGTGAGGCTGTCCCGGCCGGCCAAAGCTTTCAGGATATGGGCGTTTGCTTTATGAGTGTCGAAGGTGTGGCTTCCATCGGCCGGGCCTATGCCGACCGCCGATTGCCGACCCGCAAAACGCTCACGTTTATCTCGAAAGACGGCCGTCAACATTTGATTGAAACCGCCATCGGAACCCCGCTCAAAGATATACTGAGCGTCTACGGTGTCAGCATCAACGAGGAAGACCGCATTGTAATCGGCGGACCCATGACCGGAAACGCCGTTTACTCACTGGACCAGCCGGTTTTGCCCGACACCGATGGGATACTCGTGCTGGATCGGGCCAAGGCCGCCTATTCTTCGGATTATCCCTGCATTAATTGCGGTGACTGTGTGCGCACCTGCCCGGCTCAGATCGCGGTCAACATGCTGGTCAGATTTCTGGAAGCCGGGCAATACGAAGAAGCCGCCGACAACTACGATCTGCACTCGTGTATCGAATGCGGTCTGTGCAGCTATGTATGTGTATCAAAAATACCGATATTTCAATATATCAAATTAGCCAAATATGAATTGGACCGGGCTAAAACCGCGGAGGCAACGGATGTTTGAGCAAAAGAAATTGATAGTTTCACATGCCCCATTCTGGCACATCGGAAACCGTGTCACCGAGCGTAGCTATCATACGATGCTGGCCGCCTTACCGGCGACGCTCGCCGGGCTGGTCTACTACGGCGTGCCGGTTCTCGGCGTCATCGGCCTGTCGGTGGCGTCGGCCATGCTGTGGGAGTTGCTGATCAACAGGGCCATGAAAAAACCACCCGCGATCGGCGACGGCAACGCGGCTCTGATCGGACTATTGCTGGCCATGGTGTTCCCGGCCACGATGCCGTGGTGGGCGGTGCTTACCGGCACGTTTATCGCCGTGGTGATCGGCAAACAAATTTTTGGCGGTATCGGCAGCAATGCTTTCAGCCCGGTGGCGCTGGCTGTGGCCATTATGATGATCTCCTGGAAGGATCTTTTCGACTTCAACGGAATGCTGCTGCATTACGATTTTCAATTTGCCGCCGCCTTCCCGCTGGCCTCCGCCAAGTATTTCGGATCGGCCTCGGTGGAATCATTCAGCTTGGCGGACCTGCTCATGGGCCGGCAGGTCGGTGCCCTCGGCTCAACCTTCGGATTGGGTCTGATCATCGGCGGCATTTATCTGATGATCCGGGGGTTTGTTCGCTGGGAAATTGCCATTTCGTTTCTGGCCGGAGTCTACGTCACTGCAATGTTGTTTAACGTCGTGGATCCGGTTCGGTTTGCCGACCCCAACTTTCATGTATTTACCGGATACACGCTGATCGGGGCCTTCTTTCTGGCTACCGACGACGCTTCCTCTCCGGTCTGGTTTGCTCCCATGCTCATTTATGGGGCGGTCGGCGGTATAATGACGGTTTTGATCCGCAACATAGGCGCCTATATCGACGGGGTGATGCTGGCCATTCTGGTTGCCAATCTGATCAGCCCCCTGCTGGATAAGATTAGGCCAAAAGCTTTGGGAAAGGTTGAGTAACATGCGTGATATGATTAAAATGGTCATCGTTCTTACCCTTCTTAGCTGCTTCTCGGGGGGGGTGCTGGCCTATTTACACAACGGAACCAAGGAACAAATCGCCAACCAGGTGCTGGAGTTTGTCAAAGGTCCGGCTTTGCGGGCCATTTTCGAAGAGGCTGAAAACAACCCCGTCGCCGATCGATTCATCCTGAAGGACGGCGATGTGGAAAGAACGGTGTTTGTCGCAATTTACGAAGGTAAACCCCGGGGAATTGCCCTGGAGACTTTCGGCAAAGGGTACGGCGGCGATGTCGGACTCATGGTCGGCATAAATTTGGACGAGAACAAACTGATCGGGGTCGGTGTCACCACCCACGCCGAAACCCCGGGCATGGGTGCCAAGGCCAAATCGGATCCGAGTTTTGCAGCACAGTACGAGGAACTGTCGGTTGACGAACCGATAAAAGTCACGAACGACGGCGGCAGCATCAATGCCATCAGCGGGGCAACCATCACCTCGCGCGCCGTTTCAAATGCGGCCACCGAGGCCGGCGAGTTATATACCAGGTTGAAGGACCGGATCACCACGGAAGCCAATAAGATCCAAAAAACGGAAGCAACAAATTAAACCAATAGGAAGGCGTCGATGGCGAAACCACTTGCACAAGAATTTTTCAAAGGACTATGGGATGAAGTGCCTCCGTTTCGGCTGGTACTCGGTCTCTGCCCGGTTCTGGCGGTTACCAAGGCGGTTGAAGACGGAATTGGTATGGGCCTGGCGACTACATTTGTCCTGGTTGGTTCAAATGTACTGGTATCAACTCTGCGGAAAGTCATCCCGCCGAAAGTTCGAATTGCCTGTTATATTGTTATTATCGCCACATTTGTCACGATTGTGGAACTTCTCATGCAGGCCTATGTATATGGACTGTTTTTGAAGCTCGGCATATTTATCCCGCTGATAGTTGTCAACTGTGTCGTACTGGGTCGATCCGAGGCATTTGCTTCCAAAAACGGCGTATTGCGCTCGTTGCTGGACGGTCTCGGCATCGGGATCGGCTTTACGCTGTCATTGGCTGCCCTGGCCGCCGTCCGCGAGCTGCTGGGCACCGGTCTGCTGACGGTCTGGAAGGACTGGGGTCTGGCATTTGACATTTTCGGTCCGGCCTACAAACCATTTACTTTTATGGTTGAGGCCCCCGGGGCTTTCGTGGCCCTGGGGTTAATGCTTTGTCTTATGAACCTGGTACCGAAGAAATAGGAGATCACCATGGGCGATTTGGTCGTTCTGGCAATTAGCTGTATCCTGATAAACAATATTCTGCTGGCCCAGTACCTGGGCAACTGCCCTTTTCTGGGGACATCCAAAAAAATGGAAACCGCCATCGGCATGGCCATGGCCGTGGTCTTCGTCATGGTAATGGCCGGCGTTATCACCTGGATAACCAACAAATTTTTCCTGGTAAAATTTGACCTGGTCTACCTTCGCACGGTGGCGTTTATCCTGGTGATTGCCTCACTGGTGCAATTTGTAGAAATGTTCCTAAAAAAGAGTATCCCGGCCCTGTACGCCGGACTGGGGATATTCCTGCCGTTGATCACCACCAATTGCGCCGTGATGGGCGCGTGTCTGATCAATGTCAACGAAGAGTACAATTTTATTGAAGCCCTGGTGGCGTCTTTTGCCTATGCGGTGGGATTTGGTCTGGCGCTGATTCTGTTTGCCGGTGTGCGGGAAAAAATTCTATTGGCCCGTGTCCCCCGCCCCCTGCAGGACACCTCCATTGCCCTGGTTACCGCCGGTATTCTGTCACTGGTTTTTATGGCCTTTAAAGGCATGGTGTAAAAGAACGGCGTTCGGTATTCGGCTTTCGGCATTCGGCCGACAACGGCGGATCTAAGATCGAGAGTATAAGGTTACAAGGTATAGGGTTTAGGGTATAAGGTATAAGGTTCTGGATTTAGATTAGAAGAATCATGTCACTTTCCTCCGGCATCTGATCAGGTTGCGCCTCGCTCTGACCACTGCGCTCAACTTCCCAAATGTCTATCATTGTTGCGGCCGTTTGCCCGCTAAGCACAATGTCCTCTGCGCTGTTCACCCTGCGCTTTCAATCCGCAATCCCATATCTGAAATCCGCAATCGAACCATTGACACCCCCCTGATTTAAACCTTATATTTTCAAATAAATTAATGAATTAATCTATTGGGAATGGTCAAACCGAAGATTGTTTTGAATAAGACGGAGCGTAGCGACATCCACCAATATTCAATCTTCAATCTTCAATATTCATTTCCACAGGGGGGTAGCAATGTATCAAAAAATCATGGTTCCATTGGATGGCTCGGATCTGGCCGAGTGTGTGATGCCGCATGTTGAGGCCATCATCGCCGGCTCCCAATCCAGGGAAGTCGTTTTGGTAAGAGTGGTGAATCCCGTCCGGCTGCCGGTCAGCGTGCCGGCCCAGGGCGAATTTGGGTTCACCGAGAAAGATCGGCATCAGTTGAATGAAAACCGCAAAAAAGCTGCTGAAGAATACCTGGCTGCGAAAGCGCAAAGCCTTGCGATAGCAGGGACCACTTTTCGTTATGATCTGCTGGAAGGGAGCCCGGCTAGTCAATTAGCCGACTACGCGACTGAAAATGCAGTGGACCTCATCATCATTGCCAGTCACGGCCGTTCGGGAGTCAGTCGCTGGGTAATGGGCAGCGTAGCGGAGCGGCTCATGCGCACATCCTGTGTACCCGTTATGATGGTCCGTGCTCCGGGGTGTGAGCCTAAGCTGAAGCATGGTTGACCAGATGGTAGAGGGCTGAGGACTGAGGACAGAGGACAGAAATCAGAGGACTGAGGTCAGAGGTCAGAGGACAGAAGACAGAGGACAGAAGACAGACAAAGTTATTTGTTATTGGTTATTCGTCATTAGAATCAAGAGACAATCGATAAAGATGTCCCACCCGTAACTTTATTTTGCGTTCTCTAATCTGCGGCCTCGATCATATATCCCGGGTACTTCAATAAAGCAATTCATCTATCAACTGTGCTCGTTCAAACATCAGCCCATTAAACTCGACGCCTCCTTAAAATCACTTTTTCTTTCCGCTAAGCGCCAGGCGCCCTGCCATCTGCGCTATGCCTCTTAATCCGAAATCCCTAATCTGCAATCCGCAATCGAAACGCCCCGCAACTCAAAAGCCGAATACCTGCCAGCTTTCAGCTTTTTTCACAATCCGCAATCAAAACACCCCGCACCTCGAATACCGAATACCGAACACCGAAGGCCTTTCAGCACTAAGCTTTGAGCTTCGAGCACTCCTTTCCCGCACCCCGAAACGCGTAACCCGCACCTCGCCTATATATCATATAAGTAATGACAAACATTACAGCCCGGCGGTGGGTCCGGCATCGCGTCTTTAGCCGCCTCGATGGCCTTCAGACGGTTCGATCCAGAAGAATTCAACATGCCGCTGACAATTGCCTCATCGTGCTTTTTGACGCGTTGTCCGAATTGCTCACGGTATTTTACGGCAGACTCCGACTGCCACAAATCCAACAAATCGACATCCGGCAGCCGGCCGTAATGTACGTTGGGCATCAGAACTTCTTTGCCCAAAAAAGTGGTCGGCCCGCCGAGCGCAAGGTTGATGCAGGGCGCTGCCAGGCCGTCATACCGGATAAACAGTGAATCCCGCGGATCCTGCTCGCATACCGAACGTTCCGCAGGCGTGAAGGCAAAGGCCGTGGTGGCGATATTTAATTTATTTGCCAGGCGGCGCGCTTTTGCCAGCGCTTTTTTTAAACGGCGAATTCTCTGGGTCTCCTCGGCTGCGAACAGGCCGTGCCCCTTGCCGCTTTCCCCGCGGATAACTTCGCATTGCTTGAAATTCAATTGATCGACCCCCAGCCGCGATGCCAAGCGAACCATATCCTCGACCTGATGAAAGTTCAGGTCCATTAAAACGAAGTTGATCATCGTTTTAGGCAAATTCCCGATGCGTGCGTCGGCAATATTCGCCACGTTGGCACAAACTCGATTATAATCTGATCCAACTCGTATTTTCTCGTACAGTTCCGAATCGGCGGCGTCGATCGAAATACAAATCCAGTCCACACCTGCTGAGACGATCCGTTGCAGTTTATTTTTATTCAGCAACAATCCGTTGGACAAAAACCCGGTCTCACAACCGGCGGCATGTGCTTCAGCGATCCACTCCGCCAATTTGGGCTGCAGCAGCGGTTCGCCGCCGCCCGTGAAATCGATGGATTTGATTTCGGCAAGATGCGGACGGATTGCCTGCCAGATCTTCTGGGACATCAAACCGCCGTTTTCAACGGTTTCAGCAATTTCCCGCCAGGGGCACATGACGCAGCGCAGGTTGCATGCAAAGGCAGATTCCACCTGCAGCAGCCGCCAGCGCCTGTTTGCCGTTTCTTCTTCTTGCTCTTGGCTGTCTCTCAGTGCATGCAAATTGCGTTCAATGTTTTTTAGAAATTTGAACGACCATTTTCTCATAAGGGTTATGATAAACATCAGACGCTCGAAAACAAGTTTCCACGCGCAGGGCGGCTTGCCCGACTTAACGTGATTCAAATCAAAATCTCTGCAGCATCATACGAGCGGAAGGCCGGCCCCGACCGTCCAGTTAAATCAAGTAAAAATCCGGGCCCAGAGGACCCGGCTTTGACTCACCCCAGAGGGGTGGAGTTTACCTTAAACTCCCAATGGAATAATGGAATGGTGGAATAATGGAATATTGGGAATACAAAGCGGATGACGGTCTGATTTTACAAACTAATCCGTGCCATCCTTATAAAAATAGATCCCAGTCCACTAAACCCAACATTCCAGCATTCCAGTATTCCATCATTCCGCTCCCGCTTGCAGCAGATTCACGGCATAGCCGAGGGGCTCTGACCTGGCCCAGAGGACCAGGTTTTCGATAATGGAATAAATAAGCAATATTCTGCGGATCTGCAGGCTTTCGGTCACGTTTTTAGCGTGATGCGCCTTTTAAAAATGGTACCAGTTTCATATAACCACATCCTTTGTTTCGTACACGTCCTCGTGCTCATCCTCGTCCTCGATCCTTTTGAATCATATTCCGTATCGAGTATCTTTCATCCCCCGCAACGCGCAACACGCAACACACATCCCGCATCCCGCAACACGCATCCCGCAACGTGCAACACGCATCCCGCAACACGCATCCCGCAACCCGCAACACGCAACTCGCGCTGCACCCAGCATGCAGTATCCAGCATCGAGCATCAAGTATCCAGCATCGAGCATCAAGTATCCAGCATCCAGCATCGAGCATCAAGTATCCAGCATCCAGCATCGAGCATCAAGTATCCAGCATCCAGCATCGAGCATCAAGTAT
>Ga0209339_1000120_pt1 | contig 32698 bp, 32 predicted proteins | sample OlaalgELextract3_FD_187376 | JGI IMG/M metagenome (GOLD analysis project Ga0209339, IMG submission 187376) | Olavius algarvensis symbiont microbial communities from Tuscany, Italy - Type A ELBA extract 3 (SPAdes) (version 2) | ecosystem: Host-associated > Annelida > Digestive system >... | reverse complement strand
CAGTTTTAGGGAACTAGGCCTATAAAAGGAGTGATTTTAGTAGTACTTATATCAAAAAAAGTCAAGTAGTATTTTATCTTATCATGCTGATATAATGAGAATTTTTACGTTTATGCGTCCACTCTACAGATTGTAAATGCTTTTTTGTTTCTTTTGATCGCCCTTGGAGAATTGATTGACCATGACCAACAGGGCCATCAGTCGCAGCTCATGATATTTTGAGCCCAGAATTGCTTTGACGTCTTTATAAGGCAAATCCGAATATTCTTTGGCCAATTTTCTCAAGATGGGCACCTTGATCCCGAGAAAGACATCGCCCTCACCATATTCACCCGGACCGGTCTTAAAAAACCGCTGGCTGACGGCAGCCTGTTGCTGGTTCCCAAGCGCCAGCAGCCGTTTGGTAATTTCTTGGGTTTTCATAGTGGCGCTATGATCTCTTCGCTGTGTTCATTGCTTCACCTTCCTACCTTCTCATCTTCCCAACTTCTCACCTTCTATCTTTCCGCAATCCGCAATCGGATCACCCATCGGTCATGGTGCTGATAAATGCGTTGGCTTCTTTTATGGATGCATTCATGTCCTTAATCAGGGAATTCACTTCGGATTCGACCGAAATCAGCTCGGTTTGCAGCGAGGCGATGGCCCTGGCGTTGAGGTTGTGCTTTAAAAACAGGACCTGATCGTAAAAGGCCGTCAGGACCGGGTCCATTTTACTTTCAGCGCGTTTCATGGCGCCGATCAGCTGGTGGTACTGTCGCCGGGTTTTCTTTAATTTTCGAGAGCTGCTGCGCCGCAAGCTGTCACTGGAGTACTCTTTCAGCTCGTTTTCCCATTCTTCAAACAGGTCGGATGCGACATCTTCGACGGATTCTATGCGGTCGCGCACTTTCTCGGCCCGGTCGGAACTGCGGTCATAGGCTGCTTTCAGTTGATCATACTTATCTTCAAGATCGCCACCGTCAAATTGCAATACACTGCTGAATTGCTCAAGGGCCGATTCAAACTGTTCCTTGGCATCTTCCTGGGCATCCCGGGCGGATTCCACCCGGTTTACCATCAGGTCCCGCTTGTGATATCCCAGTTTTTCCATTGTGCCGTAATAGGCGGTTTCACAACCAGATCCGAAGAACGCTATCGAAAATATCAGTATCAATCCCAGCCGAAATCGCAGACTTTTTTCCAGCATAAACTTTCTCCTTACTAACACAACAAGGGCTGCCATGTCCCTGCCGAATAGATATTATCCAACGGAATTCCGAGACGACTAATCAAACTGTTTAATGTTTGGGACCTTGAATATTGTCAGTCTCGTAAAAAGTCGAAAAACGACCTGTTTACGAGAGTATTTAGTATTTGGTGTTTAGTGCTTAGTGGTATAACATCTTGATATGACGTGCGAAGTGTTTTACCAAACACCAAACACGAAACACCAAACACATGATGAATTCGACTTTTTACGAATTCATCAATATTGGAAATTGAATTTTGTTTGCTATTTGGTGCTTGTTTTTTGTGATTTTCTTCCGGGCCAGTGCAATTATTCAGAGCTACCGACAACGTATTACTTCAATATTATCGCCCCGGTACTGCCACTGTCACTTCCTTGCCGCCATACTTATGAACCGAATCGTGGGCCCGGACGGTAACTTCCTTGATGGTATCAGGTATCCTCACCCCGGAAAGACTGCGGGTGAACGGCTGTTCATCGACATGGGGATGGTAAAGGGTGCGGGTTCCAAGTACGGTGCCGTCCGGTGCCACCACATCCCACTTGTCGGCATAGTGCTCCCAACCTTCATCGGCGTGGCGGACGGTGACGGCAAAACGAAACATATTTTGGCCTGTCGCCGAAATGTTTACCCCCTCAACGTCCGCCTCGCCCGCCCGGGCTGCGGTTGTGGCCAGCAGCAGGCAGAATGACATATATAAAATTGATTTCATCGCAGACCTCCTTGAACGGCTGCATTCATTTTGCCGGCAAAGATTTGGCAAACGTCCTGGCCTGTTTCAGCCAGGCTTTTAACTCCGGATCACTGTCATACCCATCCCGGGCGATCATGACCCACCCCTTCATCGGTTTGCCGGTGATGTCAAATGGTCTGGCGCAGGGCCGTTTTAAAGCTTCGCTGGATTGTTCTTCACCGAGCCGCAGGATCAAATAGTCCTTGTGCACGCCGCAGAACATATTGCCGTTTACCAGATGACAGACGCCGCCGAACATTTTTTTGTTGGTGGTGCCTTTCCAGCGGGAGACAAACTTCTTTATCCGTTTATCGAGTTCTTCGTTATAGGCCATTGCTTTAATCTCGTGTGAAACTACATTTGGAATGACGAATGTCGAATGTCGAATGACGAATGATGGATTCGCTTCGCTCAGTCGATTTAAAATAGATAGAATACATTATTCGACGTTCGATGTTGGACGTTCGATGTTCGACGTTCATTAGTTTCTTTTCTTTGATCAGACTGGCCGTTTTTTTTGGCCAGAGGCCGCGCTCTTATGAAACTACCATGAAATGACTATTGAATAATGAATAATGAATAATGACGAATGGTGGAATCGCTTCGCTCTGTCTTTTTAATAAGAATAGAAAGAATGCCTTAATTCGACATTCGTCAATCGACATTCGACATTCATGATTCCTTGTTCGATATTCGATGTTCGATGTTGGACGTTCGATGTTCAATGTTCATTTTTAAAAAAAAACATCCAGCACCCTGCCATCGGAAACCTGGCAAATTCCGACCCCACCGCTGGAATAACCGATGATGATATCGGTTATATGAAAGCGGCATTCGATGGTATTGCCCCGATCGCCGGACAAAGTTGCTTTGGCATTGCCGGAAAAGGTCTGCAGCGCATCATACCTGGCGGATTTGTCAGCGGTATTGGTAGCGCCGGCCTGCATCATTTCCTGGGTTCGATCAAATCTCCGGGATTTGCCCTGGAAGCGCTCACCGCTGGGCAGAACGGTGATCAATTCGGCGGAAGTGAGCCGCGAGTCGGTATAGATGATCTCTACTCTTTTGGCATCGCGCCGGATAACCGCGTCCATTTGGCCGGCGCATCCTGCCGTCACGCTCAAGAGCAGTGCCAGGCCAACCAACGTCCTTATGTTTTTCATTCACTGTCCTTTTGAAGCTTATAAAACTTAGGTGATTCTGAAAATAGGGCTATTGCTTCTTTTTTGCCCGGGGCTTCGCTTTCAAGGCTATCCCCACGACATTCGGAACCGGGCGTGAAATCAGTTTTTCCATATCTTGCTGGATTTCAATTTCATAATTGCCGACAAATTCCTGCTCATGACTCCCGGCATTGATATACAGTTGAGCCTGGGGACCGCCCTCGGCATACATCGCTCTGGAAATGTCGAGCGGCAGTTGTTTGAGGATGTCGATTACATCATGGGTGCTGTAAGGTGAACCGACATGTATAAACAGTACGCGATCCTGTTTGTCGATCCCAATGGCCGCGGTACTCCATTTTTGGGGCTGCTGGGTCCAGACATTTCTTCCGGTACAAGATATCATACGGATGCTTTGCACCATCGTACTATATTTTTTGCGCCAGGCTTTAAAATCTTCGCATTGGCGATCGATGATTTTCACCCGGGGCACATTGGGTGTTTTCCGGTCGAATACCAGGATCGTCATGTCTTTGGAAAGCCGTGGATTGTTTATGTGGGCTTTGGTACGCATTAGCGAGACGCTGCTTCTGTAGTCTTCCTGGTACATGCTGGCGTTGATGGCAGCGACCAGCCCGTGCTGTTGGCTCCATTGCTTGGCCGTCAGCGGCCGGCCTTTTTCGAAAGCGGAGGCACTGAGCAATTTAAGCTGGTAGTGCTGGGGATCGATCCGCAGGACGCGTATTTTTGAATCGCCGATTTCGGAAGGACGGGGGGCCTTAAATACACCCAGCTCGAGTCCCGGGGCTAATTTTTGCCAGGCAGCATTTTTCGCGGGCGGCTGATCGGCCGCGGCCGCCATCGGATGCAGGCTCATGAGCAGGGTCAAAACTAATATCGGGACGGCCAGTTTCATAATTAGAACGCTTGATAATTTTTTTGGACGAATACAATCTCTACGTGATTTTAGCTGCCTATCTTATCTTAAGCCACGAATTGGCACGAATCTACACTAATTGTTACAATGCTTGAATAGCAGGTTCCTCCAACTAAAAAAAATTCGTGAAAATTCGGGTTAATTCGTGGCCTTGTTCAATTAGTTATATTGAAATTATCACTATATTTGATCCAGATCCACCAACCCACCTGAATCCAGGCCAAAAAAACTTTCGAGCGTGCTGATCTGACCCGCTGTCGGCAGCCTGACACCCCTTTCCATTTCACTCAGCCTGGACTGGGGAATACCGGCCTGTTGGCAAACTTCTTTCACGGTCAAGTCCCGTTCGGCTCGCAGGTTTTTGATTTTTTCTCCGAATTCACTCATTGGCACCGCTCCTTTCCGCCACAATTGGTTAGCTATATATACCTTATAAAACAAATCGGGTTTGCTTGTAAAGATTATACCGGAACCTGGCCGGAAAATTAATTTATTTCGTCGCAGAAAACCAGGTCCTCCCTCCGGGCTGTAAGCCCTGCCCTCCGGCCTGTAAGCCCTGCGGGCTGGAAGCGGGGCCGGAAGCTGGGCCAGTCGTTGATCCCGTGTTCTTTACGGGAGTCAGAGCCCCTCGGCAATGCCGTGAAGCTGCCGCAAGCGGGAGCGGAATGATGGAATGCTGGAATGTCGCAGATCCGCCTGGGGAGGACTGGGTTTAGTGGAATGGAATCTATCATTATAAAAATGGCACGGATCAGTTTGTAAAATCAGACCGTCATCCGCTTCGTATTCCCAATATTCCATTCTTCCACCATTCCATTATTCCATTGGGATTCTAAGGTAAACTCCACCCCTCTGGGGGTGAAATCAAAGCCGGTTCCTATGGTCCGGAGCTTTACTAAACCCGGCACCCCATGTGCCAATACGTTGATTCGATAGTGAAACATAAGATACATAAAACCCTTGCCAGGCGAAAATTGCTGGGCTAAACTCCTACCAATTGAGAATTATTGGTTATTCGTTATTGGTTATTGGTTTAAAGGAATCAGATCGATTTATATATGTCTCTGATGATAAACACCTGAAAATTGCAACAGAAAGGAAAATAAATGTCCGATGATCATAATTCGAAGAACCCCGACGAACCGCCCGTTTCTGAGGACGGGCTCAATGCCAAACTCGGGGTGCTTACCCGGCGCGAAGTCGAAGCCCGCATTCTGATCCCGCTGATCGATGCTTTGGGCGATGCCTTCGGGCGGGATGAGGTGCTGGCCGTGGTGCGGGACACCATTGTCAAAATTGCCCGGGAGCAGGGTGCCGCCCTCAGCCAACAAATGGGAGGCGATTCGTTGAAACATTTTGTCGATTCGCTGGCCTACTGGACCCAGGACAATGCCCTGGAAATCGATGTGATCGAAGAATCCGATGAGGCGCTGGCTTTCAACGTCACCCGCTGCCGCTATGCCGAGCTTTATGAAAGTCTTGGAATTCGTGAAATTGGATCGACCTTTTCCTGCACGCGCGATTTTGCGCTGATCGAGGGCTTCAATCCGGATATCTCCCTGGAGCGGACCCAGACAATTATGGAAGGCGCTGATTTTTGCGATTTTCGCTACCGCCGTAAAAAATAGGTGGGAGGTTGAAGGTTGAAGGTGGAAGGTTAAAGGAAAAAGGTGAAAGGTTAAAGGTGGAAGGTCAAAGGTTAAAGATGGAAGACTTATGCTGTCGACTCAATGCGGCGGTCTCAAAAAGGATAAAGAAATTATACAGCTCCATGAGGGTTAACTGCTGCTCTAAACCATTGACTACAAATATATCAGATCCCAGGAAGATGTGATGACCCTCCGGCTTTATGAAGTCATCGCCGGTGATGGAAGCGCCGGTTTTATCGCCGGTCCTGCAATCCCAATGGAAACCTGACTATCCAAAGAGGAATATCATGGCCGCCTCATCCAATCGGGCAATTTATGGCGCTATTCTCGCCAATACGGCGATTGCCATCTGTAAATTCACCGCAGCCTTCTTCACGGGATCTTCGGCGATGTTCTCCGAGGGGATACACTCGCTAGTGGATACCGGCAACGGTTTTCTGCTGTTGATCGGCGTCCATCGAAGTGGGAAACCGGCCGATGCGGCGCATCCGTTTGGATATGGCAAGGAGGTCTTTTTTTGGAGTTTTGTCGTGGCACTGCTAATATTTGCTGTTGGCGGCGGTTTTGCTATCCATGAAGGGATCAAGCACCTTCAGCATCCGCAGCCCCTGACGAATGTCGGATGGAACTATCTGGTTCTCTTACTTGCCATGATTTTTGAGGGTGCGGCCTTAAGGGTTGCCTTGCAGGAATTCAACTCCTCCCCTGGTGCCAGGCCATTTTTCAAAGCCCTTAAAGACAGTAAAGATTCCGCCACGGTTGCGGTGGTGATTGAAGATGCAGCGGCTCTGCTCGGATTACTAATCGCATTGTTGGCGGTATTTCTAGGACAACTAACGGGCTGGCTGTATTTCGATGGCCTGGGCTCCCTGCTGATAGGCCTCCTTTTAGTGTCGGTATCTTTGTTTTTCGCTATTGAATGCAAGGCCTTGCTGATAGGTGAAGGCCTTTTACCGGAGGATATCGACAAGATTACCGGTGTGCTCAAGCAAGAAATAAATGTGCTCAGATTTCAAAGGCCCTTGAGCCTTTATTTCGGTCCGCGTCAGGTCCTGGTCAACCTTGATGTCAATTTCGCGGATAATCTTACATCGGATGAAATTGAAAAAACCATCGATAGACTGGAGTCAGGAATAAAAGCCGCACTACCGATGGTAAATCGAATTTATATCGAGGCCGAGACCTGGCGCCGGAAAAATGTGAAAAACATAAAAAATGGTGCCTGATTATCCTTAAAATCACTTTGGCGGATCTTTGAATATATGGACACCAAACTCCGATCTTATCCTAAATTGACCGGCCTCTATATCCGGAATTTGGCGGCCAATTTAATCGGCAACTTCATCATAGCCCTGCTGAATATTTTTACGCCCCTTGATTTTCTAAAAGACTGGATGGGGTTCCTGGCCAGGGGCGGCTGGGCATTCATTCCTCTATTCATTTTCACCGCCGGTTTGATCGTCAGCATTTTGCAGTTTTACATTCAGCGACCCATCGCCAGATTCTTAACCGGCCCGGCGCATGCCGAGAACCCACATGGATCTTTAGCACTGCAAGCCCGACAGCGGCTTTTGAATCTGCCTGTGCTTCTGTGCCTGACCAATTTGCTGGTATGGCTATTTCTGAATATCATTTTTACCCCGGTGATGGTTGTGATTTTAGACATGACCCTGAGCAGTTTTTTATACAATTTTTTCAGGGTACTCATGATCGGAATCATCGCCTCATTTATTTCTTTTTTCCTCATTGATGATTTCGTCCGGGAAAAATTGGTGCCGCATGTTTTTCCCAATGGGCAATTGTCGGCCATACCCGGTACGGTGCGTATATCCGTACTGCGCCGAATCCGGGTGCTGTTTGGCGTCGGGACCAACGCTCCCATGATTTTGCTCTTTGTAACAATTGCCGTTGCAGTTTGGGATCTGGATGAAACGCTCATGACGACGGCCCAGTTCAGCCGCAGCATTCTTACCTTTTCCGGGCTGGTTTTTATTGTTTTTATCATCATGTCACTCAGTTTGAATATTCTGGTGGTAAAGTCAATTCTGCAGCCCGTCGACGACATGATCGGCGTGGCCCGCAAGGTTCGCAAAGGGCATTTTCATCAAAAGGTCCGGATCGTTTCCAATGACGAGCTTGGGATTATGGGTGATGGTCTGAATGCCATGACGGACGGGCTGATTGAGCGGGAACGGCTGCACCGCGGATTATTCCTGGCCCAGGAAATCCAGCAAGCCCTTCTGCCCCGGAATTGTCCGGATTCGGATGACCTGGATATCGCCGCGCGAAGTCTTTACTGTGATGAAACCGGCGGCGATTATTTTGATTTCATCAGAAATGACAACCGGCAACTCGACGCTGTCATCGGCGATGTTTCCGGCCACGGTATTTCTTCTGCGATCCTGATGGCGTCGGTGCGCGCTTTCCTCCGGCAGCGGGTCCACTTGCCCGGGAATCTGAGTCAAATGCTGTCGGATGTCAATCGCCAACTGGTAACCGACGTCGAGGATAGCGGTAATTTCATGACCTTGTTTTATCTGAGAATCGACCCGGCCAGGCGCTGCATGCACTGGGTCAGGGCCGGGCATGATCCGGCGATTTTTTATGACCCGGCCACCAACTGCTTCAATGAAATGCATGGCAGGGGTCCGGCGTTGGGGCTTTCCGGGCAGGCAATATTTGAAGAAAATGTAAAAACCGAACTCATTCCGGGTCAAATCATCGTTCTGGCCACCGACGGCGTCTGGGAGGCCCGCAACCGGAAGGGCGACATGTTCGGCAAAGCGCATCTTTATGATATTGTCCGACACAATAAAAACGCCATGGCAGAGGAAATCATCGGCCAATGCTTTCAATCGCTGGAAGCATTTCAAACCGATGCCGTTCGCGAGGATGATATCACCATGGTGGTGATAAAAATTGCCCAAACCGGCGAAGCCGGAAATGAATATTGAAGATTGAATATTGAAGATTTATGGTATCGCTTCAGGCTTCGCCTTCGGCTACGACCCGACACGTCGCTCTATCGTATCAATTAAAATCGATAGAATTGATTAATTATTCAATTTGCTATGACAAAAATCCTGCGCAAACATAATATGATCTCAAAAAATAGACACTAAGTTGACGATGATTAAGAAAAACCCTCATAACCGGCTGCTCCTCAAACTTTACCTGGTCAATGCCGGGGCCAACCTGACCGGAGCGCTAATCATGGGCGCCCTGTATCTGTTGACGCCGACCGAATTTTTCAAGCTGTGGCGCAACTATTTTTTTAATGAGGGCTGGGTTTACGCAGTATTGATGTATTCCACTGTCATCGTCATCGGCACCGGATTGCAGTACCTTGCCCAAAGACCGCTGAAATTGTATTTTAATCAGCCGGACTCAGAAAATCCTTACCGCTCGAAGCTGTTTCAACGGGCCCGCCGCCGCCTGCTTCATCTGCCCCCCTTGATCTCGGTGTTGAATATTGCCATGTGGACCGGCTTGGGTCTGCTGGATACCGCCTGGTTGGTTTCGGCAAAGCTCATCCCGTCGTTAAACGTATTGCCCCTTTACAGCCACTCTTGGCATACGGTTTATTTCACATTGTTCAGGGGACTCGTCATCGGCTGCCTGGCGGCGGGGCTGGCGCTTCTGCTGGTCGAGGCCTACTCACGGAAACATTTGATTCCAGTCTTTTTTCCCAAGGGCCGCCTGGCAGCCCACAAAAAGGCCTGGAAAATATCTATTCGCCGTAGAATTCAGTTTCTTTATCTCGCCGGTACGGTGGTGCCCATGCTGATTTTCGTGGGCACGCTGCTTTACGTCGAAGCCGAGGCCAGAATACACACCGTGCCGGTGGCGGTATTCGGCAAAGATTTGCTTATTTATACCATCAGTTTGTATATCGCGTTTGTTTTGCTTTCGCTCTGGCTGAATTTCCTCGTCGGCGGATCCATTTTGGATCCCATTCGGGATATGATCGGCAGTATCCGGAAAGTGGAGACCGGCGATTTCACGCAACGCGCCCGGGTCGTATCCAACGATGAACTCGGCCTTCTCGGCGACAATCTTAATTCGATGACGGCCGGCCTGGTGGAAGGGGAAGCACTGCGGCATTCATACAATCTCGCCCGGGAAGTTCAACTGGCGCTTTTGCCCGGATCGCCGCCGGTCATCGAGGGGCTGGACATTGCGGCCAAAAATGTTTATCGCGAGGAGACCGGCGGCGACTATTTTGATTTTCTTATTGCTCCCCAGGCCGACGGAAGTCAACTCAATGTCATCATGGGTGATGCCTGCGGACTCGGCATATCCTCCGCATTGCTGATGGCCACCTGCCGCGCCCACCTGCGACAGCGCACAGCCGTGCCGGGCACGCTGGCGGACATCGTATCGGATGTCAATCGCCAGTTGGCATGTGATGTTGCGGAATCCTGCCAGTTCATGGCATTGTTTTACCTGACGATTGATCTACAAAGTCGCCGGCTGGCCTGGGTGCGAGCCGGCCATAATCCGGCGATATTCTGTGATCCGTCTACCGGAACGACTGAGCATTTGCGAGGATCCGGGCTGGCTCTCGGAGTCGATGAAAATTGGTGCTACCGGCAGTATTGCAAGGATGGCCTGGCAGACGGCCAGGTCATCGTTCTCGGCACTGACGGGCTCTGGGAATCCTTGAACCGCAAAGGGGAGATGTTTGGCAGGGATCCGGTCGTCAAAATTTTGAAACGATACCCCGAATTCGATGCCAATGGGATCCTGACGGCCTGCTTATTTGCGCTCGAAAGGTTCAGAGACGGTATGCCCATCGAAGATGATGTCTCGATGGTGGTGATTAAAGTGACCGATTAGGCACTTGAAAATGTGATCAAAAATTATGGGACGCAGATCTTCACAGATTTTCGCAGATAAATTATTCTAGGTCCGCCTGACGGCGTAAGAAGCAATGCAGCAAAATCTACGAGTGTAATTCGCTTTTTTTTCGCCGAAGGCGAGGGCGTTAATTGGTTTTAAAATCTGCGTGCATCTGCGAAAATCTGCGTCCTAATTTACCTATTTCAATATTCATTTCCCCGTTTTTGCGGGGGTTGGACAAAGGAGAAATATAAATGGCGCTGGCAGAGCATATGAAAGCCGCTGTCCTCACGGGACATGGCGGATTTGATCAATTGGTGGTTCGAAATGATTTTCCCGTTCCAAAGCCGGATCGCAACGAAGTGTTAATCGAGGTCGGCGCCTGCGGCATAAACAATACGGATATCAATACCCGGATCGGCTGGTATTCAAAATCGGTCAGCAGCGGGACCACCTCAAACGGCGGCGCCGGCGGCATCGAAGCTGTAACGGAGGCTGATGCCACCTGGGGCGGGAGGACGGTTGTCTTTCCCCGCATTCAGGGGGCGGATGTCGCGGGCCGGATTGTGGTCGTCGGCAACGGCGTACCTCCCGGGCGGGTCGGTGAACGCGTGATTGTCGATCCCTGGATCAGAGACCGGACAAATCCGCAAGACAGGAATCTCGCCGGGTTCTTCGGCAGTGAGCGGGATGGCGGCTTTGCCCAGTATACGGCCGTGCCCGCTGAAAATGCCTTTGCCGTAAAATCCAGTTTGTCCGATGCCGAACTGGCGAGTTTTCCCTGTTCGTATTCGACGGCCGAACACATGCTGGATCGCATTGATCTGCAGGAAGGGGAGACCATCTTGATACCGGGCGCTTCGGGGGGCGTCGGCTCGGCCCTGGTGCAGTTGGCGCAGCGGAGAAAAGCCGGGGTGTTGGGCATCACCAGCAAGTCTAAAATGGATTTCATCAGGCAATTGGGCGCCTGTGATGTTTTTGAGCGACATCAAATCGATCTTGAGCCGAAAATTCGTGAGGCCTCACCGGGCAAAGAAGTAGATGCCGTCGCCGACATTGTCGGCGGCGCCGATTTTGTGATGTATCTCGATCTGCTGGCCCGGGGCGGCCGATATGTCACGGCGGGTGCCATTGCCGGCCCTATGGTTGAACTGGATTTGCGAACCCTGTATTTGAAGGATCTCACCCTGTATGGCGCCACGGTGATGCCGGTCGGGATTTTTAAAAGGCTGGTGGGCTACATTGAAAAGGCCGAAATCCGGCCGCTGGTGGCAAAGCAATATCCCATAGACCGCATCAAAGAGGCCCAGGCGGCGTTTCTCGACAAACAGCACGTCGGCAATTTTATTGTTTTGCCCTGGAAGTGATCAGCGTGTTTTGCTACCCGGACATGCCGGAATTGAAGATTGAAGATTGAAAATTGAAGATTTATGGTATCGCTTCGCTCTGTCTATTACAACCTTACAATCGGTCGCTTAACCCTAACATTGTAAAAATCTCTAATTGTAGGGTGGGCTGTGCCCACCAAAAAGCGTTGAATCTAAAGGTCGAAGGTGGGCACAGCCCACCCTACAACAAAAACACAGGAAACAACCAGGGGTGAGATCCAGCAATACCACTCCAATTTCGGTTTACCCCCGTATTTATAGGGGTTGGTGTATGTCTCCATCATTATTTATGCAACAGTCGGGTTAACTCTTATCGCAATTGAAAAGTTGACGCTAAAATTTTTCTTCATAAACGATTGTATACCAGTGGTTTACAAAGAAACTGTAAAATATCTCGCGCCTTTTACGCAAAATGAAAATGATAACTGTCTAACCTGGACAAACAGGGAAGCATAGCCACAAAGGCACCAAGACACAAGGAACGAATTTTTATTTAATAACCTCTTCGTACCTTTGTGTCTAGGTGGCGTAAATATTTTGTTAGAAAGATCCTCCGCAAACAGTATGGGATTTGAACAATTAGGTGCTAACGTTGCGAATATTACTTATTGTGGGCTTTGCCTACCAAATTTTGCAGATCAGGCGCGATCCAACCGTGCCAGGGCCTGCCCGAGATCGGCGATTAAATCCGCTGCATCTTCAATCCCCACCGAATAGCGCACCAATCCCTCGGGGATGCCCATGGCGGCCCTTTCCTCCCGGCTGCACTCCACGTGACTGGTGGTGGCCGGCGGTCCCGCGATCGTTTCCACCGCGCCCAGGTTGGCGGCCCGGTGGGCGTATTTCAGGTGCGGCAGGAAACGCCGGACGGCCTCGAATTCGCCTTTTACCATAAAACTGAGCACCCCGCCGAAAGCCGACATCTGGCTTCGGGCAATCGCATGCTGGGGATGACCTGGCAGGCCGGGGTAGAAAACCGCTTCGATGGCCGGGTGCTCTGCCAGGTAGCTCGCAATCTGCAAGGCGCTGGCGCTCTGACGTTCGACTCTCAACTGCAGGGTTTTCATGCCCCGCAGCAGCAGGTAGGCCGCCATGGGGTCCAGCACCGCACCGTTGATTTCACGATAGTGATAGATGCGCTCGATCAATTCCGTGCGGCCGCAGATCACGCCGCCCAGTGCATCGGCGTGGCCGCCTAAAAATTTGGTGGCGCTGTGCAGCACCAGATCGGCACCCAGCTCCAGGGGTTTTTGCAGAATCGGGGTGGCAAAAGTGTTGTCGACCACCACGAGGGCACCCTGTTTTCTGGCTGCCCCGGCCAGCCGGGCAATGTCGACCACCTTCATGGTCGGATTGGTGGGGCTTTCCAGGTACAGCACCTGACAGCCCTCGGCAACCGCCTGCTCGATGGCGGCGTGATCGGTGGTATCGCACAAGGTCGCCTCGATTTGAAAGCGGGGCAGAAACTCGATAAACAGCTTGTTGGTGCCGCCGTAGCTGTCCTTGATGGAGACCACCCGATCTCCCGGGGAGAGCAGGGTGAACAGCGTGTTGCTGACCGCGGCCATGCCGCTGGCAAAGGAGGTGGCCGCCTCGGCACCTTCCAGGATGCGCACTTTCTCTTCAAACGCCTGCACGGTGGGGTTGGTGTTGCGGCCATAGATATGGCCGGGCGCCTGGCCCTGGCCCACTGCAAGCCATTGATCCATATCATCGTAGCCAAAGGATACACTGTGGACCACCGGCACCTGAGTGGAACGCTGCCAGAGCGGACCGTCTTCGCCGGCCCACACTGACTGGGTGCCTGATTTCGGATTATCGGTTTTTTTCATTTATCGCCTCAATACATTACCCGTGCGGCAGATACCATGACCTGAAAAGCGGTTTTACAACCGTTGATGTCAGGCGCCCGGCTATAAAACCGCTTCGATCTCGTGATGCCATCGCGAATCATGCAGATTGCAGGATGGGATAATTTAAGTGTGCCGATGAATTGTCCATCGGATCATCGAAACTATATTGAAATGACGATTGCCTGTCAAGGCGGAATTGTCTTTTAATAAAAAGATATGACACCAGTGAGTGGGAGCGTTGGTCGATGGATTGAACATGAGGATGCCGGGACCGCCGTCTCCCAGCCCCTGAGATCGTATCCTCCGGTCAGCTCGGACATGACCCCCCTGGCCTTGCCATGGTTGTCGTTCGGGGTCGCAAAGCGGTATTCAGGCATGGGGTGGCGGCCGTCTTCAGGTACCCACAGGGAGTAGAATAGGGTGCCGCCGTCCAGGAATAGCGAAACGCGGGGGGCCCTTGAAAGTAAACTCAATACCGGTCACTGTGCCCCTGGGTTTTCCGGCCAACATCAGCAGCGTATAATCCGGTGTGGCTGGTTGCGAATCGAAATAGAGTATTCCGGATTGCATCTACCTGCAATACTGGTTGATGTCCGCCACCGATCGCAGAACCACACTAGCGCCTTGGCGGATGACAAATTCACTTAACCCGACCTCGCTGTCCGGGTCGCCCCAATCGTAGATATATCCCAAGCAGGACCACGGCTATCCATGTCCGGAGGAGGCCTCTTTTCTCCGCTCATTTATGCCAGATCGAAAAAAACGGATGTACTTTGTAAGCATTGGGTTCTCCTCGCAAATCGGAAAAATATGCCTGATCACGACAGAGGCATCTATGGCGTGGAGGGGGGGGCAGGTCAACGATTGATTCGTTGAGATTTATTGCAAAAGCCAAACGTGACTTGCCCCCTGTTTTTATATAATTTACATCAGGACTTGATTTGTACGGGCAGATGCCGTACACTATGACATAAACTTTTTTTGAGGGGATTTGAAAATGATATTGGACAAATCACAAAGCGCTGAGGTTAGCGGCCGACGCAAAAGGAGTCGACTTGAAGCGCGAATCAGCGCCAAGGAGAAAAAGCTGCTCAAACAAGCCGCTGATCTTCAGGGCTGCACCCTGACGGAGTTTGTTGTGCGCAGCGCCCAGGAAGCCGCGCGAAAAGCACTAAAGGAACATCAAATGATGACCCTGACGGCTCGAGACACAGAGGCGTTCGTTAAGGCGCTTCTCAAACCCCCGGCGCCGAGTAAAAAACTGAAGCGTGCAGCAGAGCGTTATAAAAAAGCTATGGGGGAATGAGTGAGCCAAAACAACGGTACTGATTCTCAATCCATAAAAATAGAGCCGCTTGGTAAAAAGCACGATCGGGCGGCTTTTTCTTGCGGAAATGACGAATTAGACATCTATCTCAAGAAAAGAGCATCACAGGATGCAAAAAAGAATATTGCGACGGTGTTTGTAATGACTAAAACCCGGGATAGCGTGGTTATCGGGTATTACTCGCTGTCTGCAACTAGTATCCTGTTGGCGGACCTGCCCAATGGGACGGTGAAGAAACTGCCAAAATATCCGCAAGTGCCGGCTACCCTTCTCGGTAGACTGGCAATTGACAGCGACTATCAGGGTTTAGGCTATGGTGATATTCTGATCATCGACGCCCTGCGCCGAGCATTGGTGGTGACGACGGAAATCGCTTCATATGCCGTAGTTGTTGATGCGATTAATGAACGCGCACGATCTTTTTATGAGCATTATGAATTTTGTTCTTTTCCTGACCGGAGGTTGCGCCAATTCCTGCCGATGAAGACAATTGCAGATTTGTTTTCCTGATTGCGATGTTGAAATAGATTGGTCTGTATTGATGACCATAGATGACTGCAAAAGAAATTTCTCGATTTTTGTTTTGAGTTTGCCGCATATTTTCCTTTCAAAAAATATCCTCGCAGGGTGGGCTGTGCTCACCAAACAACGCTGATACCGACCTGTCAAAGATGGGCAGAGCAGTCCATATGCCAAAAAAGCAGAAATCAACCAAGGTTGGGTAAACGAATTGCCAAATCTTGGTTATTCATTAACCAGCACCTTTAAATTACAAATCAAAACTCCGGTTTTCAAAGTGCTTCGATGAATTGCATATTTTAGGGGTTATTAAACCTTTTTTCAAATCAGGACACGGTCCCAATCAAACAGGCGCCCCGGATCGACTTTGGGATCGTTCGGCCTCTGGCGGGGTCCGGCATACTCATCGTGTCCAATGATATGGCGGCGGTCGCGGACAATCGTGGGATGCCGGTCGATAATCCCGGCCAGCAATTCATTGGCCGCGGTGTATTGCTCCCCAGTATAGCCGATAAAACCCGGATCGAGGCGGTCATAGGCGGAACGGCTCAGGTATTTGGGAACCATCTCGTCCCGGCTGCCAATGGCGAGAAATTCGATGCCGATCGAGTGATTGTTAAGTCGATTGCGGTAATCCGGAAAATCGTCCAAAAACCCCCGGCCGGCATGCCATGCGACACGGTCCTCTTCGACCAGCTTCACCACCAGCCCGTCTCTGGCGATTAAATAATGCGCCGACAGTTTGAAATCCACAAAGATCCGGCGGACCGCTTCGATATTGAATGGGTCATCCTGGTTTTGCGTGACGCTGCTCATGAAATGTAAAACCACATGGGTGACGACCCGGTCGCCGCGCGGCCCGGAGCGCCGGTCGGGACCATCCACGGCCAGTAGTCTGTTTTCTATATTCATAGGGCGTTCCTTAAATTTGAATCTTCAATTGTGATGAATTCGTAAAAAGTTGAATTCATCATGTGTTAGATAGTTACAAATAATATTTTGCGCAAAAAGCGCAAAATATTTTTCGGCTTCTCTGTAAACCCATGGTATACAGGCGTTGGCGAAGATAAATTTTGGCGTCAACTTTTTAAATAGTATAGCAGTTAAATGATCGATTGAAATATGATAGACAGAGCGAAGCGATACCACAATTCGTCATTAGTCATTCGTCATTAGTCATTCGTCATTAGTCATTCGTCATTAGTCATTCGTCATTAGTCATTCGTCATTTCCGGCTTGTCCGGGTTAGGTGTTTCGTGTTCAGAGACAATCGGCAATGTCTAGTTCTACCAAATTGAGGTATTTAGGAATTGAGAAATTGGGGGATTAAAGGATAAAATCAATAAATTAAAAAAAGATAGAATTCCGTCAATACCTAAATTCCTGAATACCTAAATCCCTAAATTCCTGAATTAGTCCCAAACCCATTTTCTGACTGACTGAGGTTGACTAAGCTTAGGTTTACTCAACCTTGACCGGCAGAACTTTCCCACTCTTCAGGTTGACGAGTCCGTCTTCACAGATCCTCAGATAGGGAATGGCCGCACCGGTTAGGGTGATCAGGGAAAGCAGCGGATCGGGAAAAGTCACCCCACGTTCGGCAACGGCTTTTTTAATCTCCCGCAATTTTTGGGCGATGGCTTCAATCGGCAGATCCGACATGATGCCGAAGATCGGCAGGGGCAGCTCCGTCACGACCTTGCCGTTTTCACATACCACGGCCCCTCCCTGGAGTTCGTGGATGCGATTGACGGCCGCCGCCAGGTCGGTATCATTCGTACCGACGACGACAATGTCCGATGAGTCCCAGCCGGCGCTGCAGGCCATGGCGCCGGACTTGAGTCCGAATCCTTTAATCAGGCCCACCGCTGTTTGACCCGGGTTGTGAGTGCGGTCGATGGCCGCGACCTTGATTACGTCGCGTTCGACATCAGATTTGATTTCTCCGGCGATCACCGGCCACTCGATTTGCTCCTCGGTAGTGACCAGGTCGGTCAGCATGTTGATCACCCGGACCTTTTGGACCCGGGCATCCCGGCCGCCATCGATGATGAAATTCACGGGTTTGAATTCCGTCCCGATGTTGACGCTGTTCAGGCTTTCTGTAGAAAAGGTGTGGGCGCGGGGGGCGGCCGCGGGCCGGCCGTCCCGGGCGATCACCTTGCCGTTGCTGACGACCAGCCGCGCTTGGACGGTCTTCAGGTCCGGTATCAGCACCATGTCGGCCAGGCGCCCGGGGGCGATGCCGCCGATCAGCGGGTCCAGGCCAAAGTGTTCGGCCACATTGAGGGTGGCCATCTGAACGGCGGCAATGGGGTCAAAGCCGCAGTCGATGGCCTTTTGGAGCACATATTCCATGTAGCCTTTTTCCATCAGGTCCCGCGGTTCGATGCCGTCGGTGGACAGGATCAGGCGCCGCAGGTCGATGCCGCGGTCCTTGATCTGGGCGATCTCTGCCAGGTCCCGCCGGATGCTGCCTTCGCGCACCAGGATGTGCAGCCCGGCACGCAGGCGCTCCAGGACCTGGTCGGCGTCGATGGGCTCGTGGCAGGAGGTAATGCCGGCGCCGACATAGGCGGCCAGCTTTTTATCCGAGGCCCCGGCCGTATGGCCTTCCAAGGTCTTGCCGGCCGCCAGGGTCTGCTCAAACTGCGGCAGTATGTCTCCCGGGTATTGCAGAATCGACTGCCAGTAGCTTTCCCCCAAACCGAGGATGTCGTCTCTGGCCAGCAGCCGTGTCAAATCCTCACGGTCTATTCCGCGGGCGGCGCTGCTGATGGACACCACGGCCGGGGCGGTGGCCAGGATCTTGATGGGCTGGTCTTTTAGCGACGCCAGAAAATCGACCACACCGGCGTACCCGCAAACGGGGTAGGGCTCCAGGGTCTCGGTGACGACCGTGGTGGTGCCGCCGGCCATAGCATATCGCAAAAACTCGGCCGGGGTAAACATCCAGGCAATGTGGGTGTGGCCGTCGATCAGACCGGGGGTGACGGTTTGCCCCCGGGCATCGATAACTTCGGTTGTCGGGCCGATGGCATCCCGGGCGTTTTGACCCACATAGGCGATCCATTTGTCCTTGACCGTGATGGTCTGGTCTTTAAGAAGTTCGCCGGTGTAGACATTGACCATGTCGGCATTGATTATGGCCAGGTCGGCTTTCTCATGCCCTAAAGCGACTTTTATTAGTTGTGAAGTTTCTTCAGCGGTTTTAGGTCTCAGAATTCCGGTGGTAGTCATTATCTTTCTTCCCTCTATTTTTTAATTCTTATCTCACATCAAAATAAGTCACGAATGGATTCGATTTTTAATAAGAAATTTTTGACAGGATTTACAGGATTTTTTGGATATTTATTTTTATTCCTTTCCGGATGAAAGGAATAAAAGCCAATCTGCTTCTTACTCTTCTCTTTTGCCCTTAGTCCTCCTTACTCAGTTCTCAGTCCTATCCCTATTCGTTCCCTCAAGCGCAGCGCTCATCAAGTGAAACGCTCTTTAAGCGCCGTATTGAAATCCTCGTGGCATTTAGCGAATAAACACCTCTGCCGGAACTTTGCTTATCAAACTTGAATCAGTCTCCGTCACCACAAAAACACTCTCCACCCCGGCCGTAAATTCGTTTTGGCAGACAAATTTGGGTTCCAGGGCGAAGGTCATGCCGGGCGCCAGTTGATCGCGGCGGTTGCGGGCGATGACATATGGTTCCACGATTTCCAGTCCGATGCCGTGGCCGATAAAGGACACCTGGTGCCCGGGGGGGCCCAGGTAGTATTGACCAACGCCCAGTTTTTCCGCCAGCCGTACCGAAATATCGAACAGTTCACCCAGCGTTGCGCCCGGCTTGGCCTTTTCCAGGATCCGGTCGTGAATCTCGATGGCGGCCCGGCTGACCCGCAGGGCCTTGTCGGGCATGGATCCCATGGCAAACATGCGGGTTTCGTCCATGTGATAACCGTTTAATACCGAAGCCAGGTCCACCATAATCGGCTCGTTTTTGCTCAGTTTCTTGTGGCCTGCCCCCACGGGGAATGCGGCCGAAGTGCCCGTACCACTTGCCGGAGAATCCAGCAAACCCGGCAGGCTGCCGCTGGAACCACTGAGAACATGCCAGGGATAGCCCTCGGCCTGGTAATGCCTGACCCGGATCCGGGCACCGTGACCCAGCTTGCGGGCATGGGTCTCGAACAGGCCGGCGAATTCCATTTCAGTCAATCCCGGCTCAATGATCTGCTGCATGTACTGATAGGTTAGACGGCTCATCTCGGCTGTGTTGGCCATCTGGGCGATTTCCCAGTCGGATTTTGTGCGTCTCACTTTTAAAATATGCGAAGAAGCATCCACGCATTTTTTGACGTCAAAAAGACTTTGATAGAAGTTGAAGTCGTTGACCGGTACGACATCCAGTTCGAAGCCCAAAACCTGTGGCAGGCTGCCATAGCAATCGACAATTTTTTGCGGTGCCTCTTTTATCGAATCGATCGCGATTATGTTGGCGACGGACGACTCCATTTCGGCCCGGGGAAGATACTGCTTGATCAATAACAATGGCTCTCCCTCAGCCGGTATGTACATGACCCCATTCTGGGCCGTTCCGGAAAAATAGAACAAGTCCACCCGCTGGACAATGAAGACACCATCGATGGTGGAATGCCGGAGTTCCTTTTGAATATTCCGGGTGCGGGATTTTATTTCCGCAGCCGGAACTTTGAATTGATTGGTGAATTCCATAATTAGCAATCGAACGGAAACTCGTTTAGCCGAATCGTTGGGTTTCGCCTTAGGAGATGATATGCAGCTATATATCTGAATTTCGTAGGTTGGGTTGAGGTACGAAACCCAACATTGTAAATCGAGCTCAACCCAATCTACCATTTTATTGAACACGATCTATGTCTGTTCGTGCCTAATTGAGGGATTCAGGAATTGGGGGATTGAGGGATTAAAGGATAAAACCAATTAACTGCTTAACTTAGAATTCCTTCAATCCCAAAATTTCTAAATTCCTAAATCCCTGAATCCCGTAATTTACCCAACTTGTCCGAGGCCGCCTAAAACGATATCCGGCACCTCGCGCACACTGTTTACCACCCGGTATGCTTTCGAGAAATCTTCGTTTTTCGTCAATTGATTAGGTACCGCAATACATCGGATGCCGGCCGCGTTGGCCGCAGCCAGGCCCCGGGCCGAGTCTTCGACGATGATGCATTCCTGCGGCCGCAGATTGTTTTGATGGGCGGCGGTTAAAAAGGGCTCGGGGTTAGGTTTGGATTTTCCGTAGTCTTCGCGGGTCAAAATGAAATCGAAATAAGGCAGCAATCCGGTGCCGGCATGAATCAAATCGAAGTGCTCCCTTAGACAACTCGTCACGATCCCCATTGTCACCTTGCCCCGCAGTCTTTCAAGGATCTCTGCGACTCCGTCGAGGACCCGGACTCCATTTCGCAGCAGTTCACTGTGGCGCCGGTTTCTGGCAATATGCAACCGTTCAATGACTTCCGGGCTTACACCTTGCGCAGACGCCAGTTCGAAAACACTGCGACCCTGGGTCATCGAAATCTGAATAAACAGTTCGGCATTCAGATCAATCCCGATCTCTGAAAGCACCTCTCGCGATGCTTGAAAATATAGCTTTTCCGTGTCGACCAATACTCCGTCATTGTCCCAAAATATCGCCTTGATCATAAAATGACTCCAAGTAATGACTCCCAGGAATAATTGCTCAAAAAATCTGCGTCATAAAGTGAGATAAATGCTTTTATTGTAGCGGCGGGGTTTATCCCCGCCAAAAAATAGTTGGGGCTATCAAAAAAGGCGGGGATAAACCCCGCCGCTACATCGACATAGAGAATTGTAAATCACTTCCAATCAAATTAACAATCAGATTCAAGAATTTGAATTTTCATGAAATTGATTTCTTGATAACATCTTTAGCCTCTTTCCAATCAAGAAACTTTTCCTTTCCTTCTTTTGCCTTATTTTCCCTTTCAGCTATAATATCACCGTGCCAGGCAGGCGAGGAAAGATCCGGAACGCTGCGACAAATGTCATCCCAGAGCAATTCCATTGCCTGAAGTTTTTCGCCGGTTGTCATGTCCTTTAAATTTAATTTCATCGGGTTTCTCCCACAGATATATGATTAAATACGACTATAGCAGTATCAAAGGAGATTGTAAATTTATTGCCAAAAGCACACCGTCTTGGATTGTCAATTCATCATTTGCGAAAATTGATTCTAACTCCGAGCCTCCGAAAATTCACAGACCCTGCCAATTTTGACCGCCTGATCGGTAATCGGTAGATGCAGGATGGCAGCCGCCACCCCCAGCAATATCGCTAAAATCCACACCGTGTCATACGAGTTGACCATATCGTAGATGCGCCCCCCGAGCCACACGCCCAGAAAGCTGCCGATCTGATGGCTGAAAAAAACGATGCCGTAGAGTGTCGAAAGATAGCGGGCGCCGAACACCTGGGCCACGATCCCGCTGGTCAACGGCACCGTTGCCAGCCACAGAAAGCCGATGGCGCAGCCGAAAACGATTGCGGATACATTGGTGATCGGCAGCACCAGGAATAATGCAATCACAACCGACCGGGCCAGGTAAAGGAAACTGAGGAGATACTTCTTGCGCAGGCGGTCGCCCAGATGGCCGAACAGAAACGAACCGAAAATATTGAACAGTCCGATCGTGGCCAGGGCGGTTGCCGCCGCTGCTTTCGATACGGCGTTATCAGACAAAAACGCCGGCAGGTGGGTCGCGATAAAGGCGACATGAAAGCCGCAGACGAAAAAACCGGCTGTCAGCAGCACGTAGCCGGTATGGCGGCGGGCGCATTTGAACACCAGGGCCAGCGGTTGCCGTTCTTCGGCTTCCGCTTGTGAGGGATTGCCGTCGGAAACGGTGTCTCGGCCGGGAAAGCCCAGGGCCAGGATGGACGTCAACCCGACAAAGGCGGCCAGCACGGCAAATGATGTTTGCCATCCGACGGACCCGAGCAGCCATTGGGCACCGGGAACCACGGCAAACATGCCGAAAGATCCCAGGGCCGTTATGATGCCGAACATCGAACTGCGCTTCTCAGGCGGAACGGCACGTGCCGCGGCGCCCAGAACCACGACATATGAGGTGCAGCCGATTGCAGTACCGGCCAGCAGTCCCAGATTGAGATATAGTCCGGCCGGACTGTCGGTGGCAGACAACAGCAGAAAACTGACGGCAAAGAGCAGGCCGCCGCCGAGCGCAATTTTGCGCGACCCATACCGGTCGGCCAGGATTCCGATCAGGGGCAGCCCGAAAAGCAGGTTTTGCCAGGCGATGGCCAGGCTGAAGGTTTCGCGGCCCACGCCCAGATCCAAAGTTATGGGTTGTAGAAAAAGTCCCAAGGATTGGCGGGTGCCCATGCTGATGAAGACCATGGCAGCGCCGCAGGCGATGACCAGGAAGGTGTTTTTTTTGATATCTTGATTTACATTCATTTTTTATCGCCAAAGACAAAAACGCGGCGCGTCAGTTGTCGGTTGTGGGTTGTCAGTGGTACCATCGTGGGTCATCGCTGCGGCTCAAGATGAACCGTTGTGCAGAAAGTGCCGATTGATGCCGATATGCTATCCAATGCGATCAATGATATGTCAACATAGACATTGATATCGTTTCGATCAAGTGGACTGACGATAGCGTCAGAGTTACTAATGAGGTCATAATTGTTTAGACACGAGTTCACCGCCCGCTTCGCTCGAGATCGCAGAGCACGCAGAGGAGAAATCGCAAAGGTACAAGTAAAAATAAAGCTTTTCTCTGCGCTCTCGGCGAACTCTGCGGTGAATAAATCTTTTTAATGTTAGTCCACCATGTATAGTGATTTATGCTCGACGCAGTATATTGGAGGATGTGGCGTTCAGATTGTGATTTGGTTCAGAGGGATAAAACCAGCCGCAATCCGTCATCTATGAGTTTCATGGTCCCAGCCGACAAACTGCCGGAACAGTCGGCAAGGAAATATCTGTCGATCGTGACAACCTGTGATACGTTGGCAACGCTATCTTTGGGAAGCCCTGTCATTTTTTTCGAAAGCATAACGTTGCCGGGGGAATCGGCCAATCGCAAATTGGTATTAAGCGTCACCGCTATTATTGTATTGATTCGGCTTTTATTGAAATCATTCGATTGGATGATGACCAGAGGCCTTTTGTGGCCGGGACCGGAGCCGGCCGGCTCCTGAAGTTCTGCCCACCAGATTTCGCCCCGATGTATCACCACTCCTCCCTTGGCAATGATTTCAGCTGCATCATATTGATTGCCGGATCTAGCTCGGATTTCTCTTTGGCATATATTTTATTTAAAGCCTCAGTCACGGCCTCGTTTTTGTGGGCGCTGATATACAGCGCAACGGCCTTGGAATAAAGTTCGCTGCGGGACATCCCGAGTCTTTTGGCAAGCTGATCGGCGGAATGATAAATTTCATCCGGTAGTGAGATAGCGGTTTTCATAAGTAATTAGTATAACAATTGTTATACTTTTGTCAACAGGAATTGTTTTTGTCGCAGAAAACCTCGTTCTCTGGGCCAGGCAGAAACAATCGGCTCTGCCATGAATCCTGCTGTCGACGGGAGCGGAATGATGGAATACTGGAAAGTTTGAATGTCGAAGATCCGCCGGCGGAGGACTGGGTTTAGTTGAATGGGATTTATTTTTATAGCGATGGCACGGATCAGTTTATAAAACCAGACCGTCATCCGCCTTCGATTCCCAATATTCCATTTTTCCAAAATTCCAGTATTCCATTCGGAGTCTAAGGTAAAATCCACTCCTCTGGGATAAAATCAAAGCCGGGCTCTCTGAGCTCGGATTCTTTACCCTACGGATAAAAACTGGGTCAGAATGATCGTCGCAGGATAAATATACTTCTGTCTATCCTTGACTAATTGCGAGCAGTGAGCTACTGAACCCGTTCGCAACGGAGAAAATAGAACATGCAGCATTTAAAATACAGATGGAACAAAGAAGCGGGCTACCGTGAAATCCTGGTCATCGCCATCCCGCTGATTCTGAGCACGGCCAGCTGGTCGGTGCAGCACTTCGTGGACCGGATGTTTCTGGCGTGGTATTCTCCGGAGACCATTGCCGCGGCCATGCCGGCGGGCATGCTCAACTTTACCATGGTCAGCATCTTCATGGGCACGGCCGGCTATGTCAGCACCTTTGTGGCCCAATACTACGGCGCCAAGCGCTTTCAGCGTATCGGGCCGGCGCTGTGGCAGGGCGTCTACATGTCCTTGATCGGGGGACTGCTGATCCTGCTCGCCATTCCTTTTGCCGGGCCGGTCTTTCGCCTGGTGGGGCACAGCCCGTCGATTCAGCAGCATGAAGCGGCCTATTTTCAGATTCTTTGCCTGGGCGGCTTTTTTTACATCGCCTCTTTTGCGCTGTCCGGCTTTTTCAGTGGCCGGGGTAAAACCTGGCCCGTGATGTGGGTCAATACCCTGACCACGGCGGTCAATCTGGTGCTGGATTATGCGCTGATATTCGGCCGCTGGGGTTTTCCGGAGCTGGGGATCTTCGGAGCCGGTATCGCCACGGTGGCCGCCGGGGCCTTCTCATTTTTTCTGTTTCTGGTGATTTTGGCCGGCGGAAATACCAACCGCAGATATCACACCCTCAAGGGTTGGCGGTTTGACCGGGAGCTATTTATGCGCTTGCTGCGCTACGGGTTCCCATCCGGCGTGCAATTCTTTTTGGAAATTGCCGGATTCACCGGATTTGTTTTGGTGGTGGGGCGCCTGGGAACCGCCAGCCTGGCCGCTACGAATATTGCTTTCAATATCAACACCCTGGCCTTTATGCCCATGATCGGATTCGGGATTGCCATTTCCGTGCTGGTCGGCCAATACCTGGGATCGGACAGACCCGGGCTGGCCCAGACGGCCACGTATTCGGGATTCCACCTGACGCTGGCCTACATGATCGCTATCGCTGCGGCCTATGTGCTGGTTCCTGATATTTTTGTGGCCCCCTTTGCGCATAATGCCGATCCGCAGAGTTTTGGCGAAATTTATCGATACGCCGTGGTTCTGCTGCGTTTCGTTGCGGTCTACTCGCTATTCGATGCCATGAACATCATCTTCTGCTCGGCCATCAAAGGCGCCGGTGATACGCGCTATGTGATGTTCGTGACCGTGCTGCTTTCCGTTTTCCTTCTGATAATTCCGGTGTATCTCGTCGTGGAAGTGTTGGAGCTGGGACTGATGTTGGCCTGGGTGCTGGCAACCGCCTATGTCACCTCGCTGGGCGTGATATTCTACTTGCGGTTTGTCGGCGGCAAGTGGAAAAGCATGCGCGTCATCGAGCAGGAGGTGCCCGTGCCGGTGCCGGCGCCGAAGCCGGTGCCGACCAAGCTGGGGCGGGTGGCGAAATTGTAGAAAGGGGGATGGGGAATTCGGAAGTCGGAATGAGGAAAGAAAGAAGGTGAGACGGTGAGAAGGGATAGATGAGCGCTGCGCTTGAAGAGCGTTTCACTTGCCGAGCGCTTCGCTTGAGGGTAAATTTAGGACGGAGATCTGAGTAAAAAAGTCGGAAGTAGGAAAAGTCAAGATAGAATAATAAACGTCTCGAAATTTCTACAACTCAATGAAAATATGTGGTATTTTTGGGGCCAGTGCTTATACCTCAACAATGGAATAGTGGAATAATGGAATGGCTTGGTTTTCAAAGGCTGTTATCCAATTCTTGTTTTATCGTCAAGACTATTATACCATTAACCCAACACGCCAGTAGCCCACACCCATCTTTCCAATATTCCATAATTCCAACATTCCAATTGGGGCGAAGTCCCTAACTTGTTTACCTTGTCAGATTAACAAACGCTGACGCATTACCTCTCGGATGTTGCGGCGTCCGTCGATGATGCCGTGAATGGTTACGACCTTGCCGATGATCTGATAAAATATCCTATAATTCTTGGTGATAATTTGGCGGCATAGCAATTCGTTTAAATCCTCAATCTCGGACGGAACATTCCAGCGCTCAGGATTTTGAGACTGGCTGCTGCAAGTTTTTGATAGCTGTGCGTACATTTTTTTTGGCCGCCTCGGGGCTTCCGGCCGATTTAATGTACCGGTAAATTTTTAACAAATCCTGCCTGGCCCCGGTTGTGAACTTTACGGCATAGCTCATTCGGTAAAATCCTTGGAGATCATTTCGTCAAGCTCTTTAAATACCTTGTCGGCTGGAATCGTATTTCCTTTTTCATAATCCTTCTGGCCCTGAGCGACCATTTTGAGCAGGGCCAAAGCTTCCTGAATCCGCCCATACTCGGTTATGTCCTGAATGACTGCCTTGGCCTCTCCATATTGAGTAATAATCATCGTGCCATGCTATTCGTTCAGATCTCGAATCACATCAGCCGCATGGGCTTTAAAATAGCTGACCGGTTTGATGGCTTGGCTAAGTTTCATGCTAAGGTTCCTTTTAAAATTTAATTGAGACTTAATTTGGACTTTAAAAAGGTCTTATATCAAGCGGTTTTAGCAATAGGAGATTAGAATTTCAAATTTCTTAGCCACGAATTGAACGAATATCCACAAATACTTCTGTTATGTGGGAGGTCGAGAAAAACACGAAATAGGCATCCAGATTACGCACGATGACTGTCCGTGAGTTCTGGCCGAGGCTAAAAACGGTTAAGGCATAGTTACGAAACCGGCAGTCACAAAATGGCTGTCAAAAGCAAAGGCTTTTCCGATTTTCAGTTCGCGCATTGCAGCAAAACTGACAGCATCGGTGTAGCTGAAGTCTTGATCTTGATACGTTGCTAATATTTTCTCTGCTTTGAATTCCAATGAGGTGTCGGAGTAAATCTTGGTTATCCGTGGACTCGATGAGAGATTGTTCAAAAAAGAAATGGCGGATTGATGCCCCAATGCGCGGCGGATTAGAATGTAAGTTTCAGCGACTACGAGGTTTGTCGTCGTTAGATGAGGATACTGCTTCAAAAGAGCAGGATACTTTTTAACCGCTCGCGTATGATGCTGATCGGTTCTGTCAGCCAATGCATACCACGCTCCTGTGTCGACAAATACGGTACTATCTTTCATTCGGAATTCCACCGGTTCGATTCAGTCAGATAGTCATCATGCTTGGCTGAAATGTCCTTTTTTTCCGAAGCACCCAGATTTATAAGATTTAAGGCAGGGTCATTTTCCAGAGGAAGGTTTTCAAGATATTTGGCAATACAATTTCGAATCGTGGCTGCCTTAGACGTGTTCCTGGATTTAGATAAAAGATCAATCATTTTAAATTGATCGGGATCCAGATAAATTTGAATTGGAACTTTCTTTGATTTTATCATAGCACTAATTCCTATAGCCTTTTTGTTAATATATAAATAAGTAACACGGATAATACTGGTGGTCAACCTATATTCGGTAAATACGGGTTCGGATATTCGACGAGGGTGCTTGAAAAAATAAGGGGGGATACTTTTGTAGGCCTTTTCTGCCATGAAAACCAGGCAAGCCTGCTTCATCGCGACAAACTTTTCGATATGATAGCTAAGAAAACTAAATTAATATTCTGACTACTTAGAAAGAAACTACCAATACTACTGCGAATAGTCTGATTTTGTCTGAATCCGCTCCTTCAGGCCCTTGATCAGGGCGGCGCAGACCTGGTTGGCGTCGGCCACTACGGCGACATCCGCCATTTTCATCATGGTGGCATTGGGATTCTTGTTCACCGCAATGATAAAATCGGCGTCGGCCAGGGCGGCCGTGTGTTGGATGGCGCCGCTGATGCCGAATGAAAATAGGATGTGGGGTTTGATGTTTTTGCCGGCCTGTCCGATCAGGGCCTCTTCATCCACCCAGCCGGCGTAAACGATGGGCCGGGTGGCACCGACTTCGCCGGAAAGCAGCTTGGCCAGTTCGAATATTTTTTTATACTTCAATTTGCTGCCCATCCCGCGACCGCCGCACACGACAACTTTGGCTTCCTCGAGCCTTTGATCGCGCAGCGGCTGGCGTTCGTATGCCACCAACCGTAAGCGGTCTTTCGGCAGTTTCTTGGGCATCGGCAGGCGCACGACTTCGCCCTTCAGGGAATTGTCATGGGGGATCTCCTGAAAAGTTCCGGGACGAACCGTGGCCATTTGAGGACGGTGCTCAGGGGTGATGATTTCAGCGATGAGATTGCCGCCGAATGAAGGGGCGATTTGCAGCAGGTTGCCGTCCCCGGTCATCTTCAGGCCGATGCAGTCGGCGGTCAGACCGGTTCCAAGGCGCTTGGCGACCCGGGGGGCGAATTCCTGGCCGAAGGACGTGGCCCCTATCAGAATCATCTCCGGTTTAAACTCCCTGGCGAGTTTTTCCATCAGGATCGTATATTTTTCAACACTGTACTCTTTCAGGTCGGCATTGTCGATGACGAAGACCTTGTGGGCGCCGTGGGCGATGTATTCAGCCACATATTCGTCGGTTCCGAAACCAAACACGATGGCGCAAACTTCCGCACCTAAGGTAGGAGCCAAGTCATTGGCTTTAGCTAACAGCTGCAATGTCACGCGGTTCTGGAAGTAGTTGCGATAATCAGCGAAAACCCATATGGAACTTTTTGGCTCAGTCATAATGGTTGATAACCTTAGATTTTCTTAGCCTATGAAATGGAGTCAACTTTTTCGGGCATCATGCATGCCTATTTCGCCAAATTGAGGGATTTAGGAATTTGGGGATTGAGGAATTAGAGGTCAAAACTAAAAGAGACATATTTTTTCCAATCCCCACCCCGGATAAACCGGAAATTCGAAATTCGAAACCCGAAATCCGAAACAAATTCGAAATTCAAATGTCTCAAACGAGATCATCCTAACGAGATACTTAAATCAAGCCACGAAAAAGTTGCTTCTGTCACAAATCTTTTTGAATGCTTGTACGTTATTGCTTTGAAAAGACATCGAAAATTTTTTTGTGCTTTTTTCACAAAACTGAGTTGGTAGCTGTCTAATACCCAATCCCTCAATTCCTCAATCCCTAAATCCCCAAATTCCTAAATCCCTGAATTCCTAAATTACTGAATTCCTAAATTCCTGAATTCCTAAATCCTTATAACTTCTTCAAATCCTTACCCATGGCACCGCTGATTTTTTCCCCGTAATTGTCAAAAATTGCATTCACCACTTTTTTAGCCGGACCCTTCAATACCACGTTTTTCTTTTCGGCGGTCGGCGAGTAGACATTGATAATCCGGGTCGGCGAACCGTTGCGGCCAATCTTATTTAGATCTACACCAATAGTATCGGCACTCAGCGTTTTTATTTCGGGACGGTCAAAGGCATCGGCCAGACCTTCCAGGGTCGGGTAGCGGGGCTCATAGGACCGCGTCATGATGGTAACCAGACCGGGCAGCTCCATTTCCATAATTTCAAGAAAATTGTCGGAGACGCGCTGCATGCGGACCGTTCGATTTTCAACTTCAATATCCTCGACATAGGCGGCTGCTGGAATATCCAACTCTTCGGCCAGCTGAGGTCCGACCTGGGCGGTTTCGCTGTCGCTGGTGTAGCAGCCGCAAAGGACCAGATCGAAAACAGGGCACTGCATCTCAATGGTTCGCGCCAACGTATATGATGTGGCATAGGTATCGGCTGCGGCAAAGGCCGGGTCGGTCAGCAGCAACCCGCGATCTGCCCCTACGGCCATGGCTTCGTAAAGAACTTCCTCAGCCATGGGCGGACCCATGGTAATGGCGGTAATTTCTGACTTCTGCCGGCTTTTTATCTGCAGCGCCGCCTCGAGCGCGTGGGCACAGGACGGGTTCATCATGCCCTCGGCCAGCTCGCGTTTCAAGGTTCCCGTCTTCGGATTCCACGGCAGTTCGGAAACCATGGGAACTTGCTTTATACACACAACTAGTTTTAACATTATTGGGCTACCTCCATGTATTGAATACCTTTGTAAGCTAGCTGTATTCCTAAATTTCAAATTACAAACATCAAATTTCAAACAAATCTCAAATTCAAATATCCAATTTCCGAAACACCGGCGGAAAGTTTTAATCCACAGATTTCGCAAATTGCTCGGATTGCTCCATTGAAATATTAAGAATTTATCCTATTACGATCTCTGATCGGTTTGGAATTTTGAATTTGGTCATTGTAATTTGTTTGAAATTTGTCATTTGTTATTTGGAATTTTTATTTGGGGTTTGATCAAAAACTAAACTGCCCACCCCAATCTATGTCAGCTGGGACAACACCGACCTTGCAATCACCAACCGCTGTACTTCGCTGGTGCCTTCGTAGATTTCAGTAACCTTGGCATCCCGAAAATAGCGCTCTACATCATATTCCTTGCTGTAGCCGTAGCCGCCGTGAACCTGCAGGGCCAGGTTTGTCACGCGGGTGGCAACGGTGCTGCAATACAGCTTGGCCATGGCCGCCTCGGCGCCGAAGGCCTGGCCGGCGTCCTTGAAGGCACAGGCTCGGTACAGCAGCAAGCGGGCAGCGTCGATTTCGGTCGCCATGTCGGCGATATAGTTCTGGATGGTTTGAAATGATGAAATGGGTTTTTTAAACTGCTGGCGCTCCTTGGAATATTTCACAGCCGCCTCGAAGGCGGCCTGGGCGATTCCCAGGGCCTGGGCCCCAATCCCGATGCGGCCGGTGTCCAGGGCGGTGAGCCCGATCTTCAGCCCGTCTCCGGGCCGGCCCAGCATGTGGGACTCCGGCAAGTGCACATCTTCGAAAAATAGCGATGACACCTGGTTGGCCCGCATGCCGCACATGTCTTCCAGTTCACCAACTGAAAATCCCGGCATGCCTTTTTCGACGATGAAAACACCGGCCCCGCCGCGCCGGTCATCCAGGTCCATGACGGCGAAGGTCAACGCCAGGCTGCAAACACCGCCGTTGGTGACAAAGACCTTGGTGCCGTTGACGACATATTCATCGCCTTCATAGACCGCGGTGGTCTCGACAGCCCCGGCGTCGGAGCCGGCATTGGCCTCGGTCAGGCAGAAGGCGCCGATGTATTCGCCGCTGGCCAGCCTGGGCAGGAAACGCTCCTTTTGCTCGGCCGTTCCAAAGCAGGCGATGGGGTAGGCCCCGACACTGTTGTGAACCGTAACGCAAAGGCCGACACCCGCGCACACCCGGGACAGCTCTTCGATCGTAATGGCGTAGCTGATGGTGTCCAGTTCGGCCCCGCCGTATTGTTTCGGCACCTGAAGGCCGAAATAATTCAGGGGGCGCATTTTTTCAACCACTTCCCAGGGAAACCTGGAATCACGATCGATTTCGTGGCTGATCGGCCCCAATTCGGTCTCGGCAAACTTGCGGACAGTTTTGCGAACCGCCTTGTGTTTCATACATGGATTGAAGTCCAAACGATTAATCTCCTGGGCTTTTGGGCGCTTGGCAGTGCCCCATCGAAAATTGTTAGCGAGGTTGAGTCATTTTTTGGATGGTATCGTTATAAATGAGCTAAAATTTAAAATGACTAAAATGAGCTAAAATTATGGAATTCTATCATTTTTATTAGATGATTTTCTTGTAAAATCTCAAAACGCGCAACGATAGAGCAATACTTAAAGCTTTGCGTCTTTGCGCCTGGCGTGAGATTTGTTACGGATCCGGATTATTCGGATTATGTACTCGATTCGCCGAAATCCTAAATATCCAAGGCGGTGATATTTGTCAACGCCGATTGTTCGTACCCGGCTAAATCGGACGTTGACAGGCGTTAAAAATTGCATAGTTTAGTTTTATTCGCCTTGAAACCAGTACGGCCGGAATGTTTAACTGATAAAGGATACCGCACGGCGGGAGTTACCATTGATCGGCGGATTAATCATTTTGTATGCTACACGTATATTTTTCAATTCAAATTCTATCGTATTTCAACAAGGAGTGACCATGAGAGTATATCGTAGTCTTTTTTATATAGAGCCTGCGCATAAACTTAAAATTGATCAGAATAAATTACAAAATTGTAGGTCCAACATTTTAAATTTGGTCAATGTTCTTTGAAAAATTGGTTAAAGCAGCAATCTGCTGTGCTTCAGGTTA
>Ga0209339_1000112_pt1 | contig 34938 bp, 3 predicted proteins | sample OlaalgELextract3_FD_187376 | JGI IMG/M metagenome (GOLD analysis project Ga0209339, IMG submission 187376) | Olavius algarvensis symbiont microbial communities from Tuscany, Italy - Type A ELBA extract 3 (SPAdes) (version 2) | ecosystem: Host-associated > Annelida > Digestive system >... | reverse complement strand
CAGTTTTAGGGAACTAGGCCTATAAAAGGAGTGATTTTAGTAGTACTTATATCAAAAAAAGTCAAGTAGTATTTTATCTTATCATGCTGATATAATGAGAATTTTTACGTTTATGCGTCCACTCTAAAATCATTCTCCCTTGTCCTTACTGCGCATCAAAAAAAATTCTAAATTAATCAGGGTTGCGGATCCACCCGCACCTGGATGGCCGGAACCGGTATGGCGATTCGTTCTTCTATAATTTCCACCTCCGCCAATGACAGGAATTCATCGGCCAGGTTGACGACCCTCATATAACGAGCCCGGAAAATTCCGGGTATGTTGACAACGCCGGTATCGAAATCGGCCGTGGTGCGGTAGACTTCGACGGCATCGTTGCTGAAGGAATCCGGCAGCCCGCTGTCGGCAAAATCTTCCTCAACGAAAGGCGCGGCCGCCGCCAACACGAGGAATTGATTGCTTTCGTAGCAGCAGCCGTCCATCAGATGGATGTTGATTTCTTCGATCCGTTTCAGCCGGCCTAAGTCGGCCTGCCACCAGGCATGGGGCTGGCCCATAACCACGGCGACGCTGCCTTTTTTGAAGTCCGGATCCGGATTGCCGTCCGCCGCCCGGCCGGGATGAAACGCATAGTCATAGGTCAGGGCACTGGCCGACAGGGCGGCAGTGCGGGCCAGGTTCGTTCCGCCGATGACCGCTTCGGCGCTGATGGTCAGCGTGTCGTCCACCAAATCGGACAGCAGGGGCACCGGATAGGGCAGAGCGAACGGCTCGTTGTCAGCGCTGCCGGCCGCTGAACCATCGACAAAGAATTCGATGGTGTTGATGCCGGCCAGGTTGCTGCCGCCGGCTCTGATTTCAATGGCTTGCCCCTCGATCACCTGACTGTTGTCCGCCGGCAGGATGAGGGCCAGATCGGCGGCCGTAAAGCTTGCGGTAAAGGGTATCAGCCGGTTGCCGGCTGTATCCCTGACGGCGTTCGAAAGCAGCACGTTATAGACGGCTCCGGGCACCAGCGCCTGTTCGGCTTGCCAAATGGCCCGGGCGTGGTTGTCGCTCAACGTGATACGACCGCCGAGCGCCATGCCTTGCGCAGAGATGCTCATACTGTCCGAAGTTACGGTTTGCGGTTGAATGCTTTCGCTGAAAACAATCTCGACTTCGGGCAGCAGGGCGACCGCCGTGCTATCGGCCGCGGGGGTGATCGCCGCCACCGTGGGTGCCGTGGTGTCGGAATTGCCCGGATCCGTTCCCAGGGCGAGTTCTGCGGCATTGGTGAAGCCATCGCCGTCGGAGTCCTCATCACCGTCCGGTATGTCGTTGCCGTCGGTGTCCGCAGCGGTCGGATCGAGGTTTAACCGGGCTTCAAGCTCGTTGGACAGGCCATCCCGGTCATAGTCGTAGGTCGCGCCCCGGAGCAGAACCCGGATGGTCGCCGTATTTGCCACCCGCAATTCTTCTTCCTGATAGCGGCCGGCCAGGGCCAGGGTAACCGTTGACCCGTCTTCCAGGCCCAGGCCCTGGAACGACGGCATGGCAAAGGTGCCGTCGATCCAGTTAAACTGGCTTTCGATGCCGTGGAGCGTGATTTTGCCGTTTGAAATATCCGCGGGTTGGACCCCTGGTCCGAATTCCAAAACCAGGGAGCTTGGGCCGGCTTCCAATGCATAGTCAACCGGCTGCGCAGGTATCGCCACCTGGGGGCTGCAGACGGAGCCTTGCTGTTGGAGAACCGCATCCTGTTCGGCGGCCCCGACCCAGCTGGAAGTGCCCGTGTCATAAGCGTAGCAGCGGTTTAACTCAACGGCCTGCGCCAGCCTAAAGGTCACCTGGTTTCCAGCGACCTCGAAGGTGCCGGCCACGGGTTGACCGTCGAGGGTTATGGCCAGCGGATCGGCCGCCCCGGCATTGCCGATGGGTTCGCTGTAGGTAAACACGATCGGCGGATTGACATCGTTTTGCGCTACGGCAAAGGCCGCCTGTTGAATGGCCGGCACCTTTTTGGCAAAATGGATGGTCAGGCCGGCCGTCGGGTCTAATCCAGTTGGATGCGGCGTGAATTCCGTCAAGGTGATTTCGACCCCTTCCACCACCCCGTTGGCGACCGGAAACTCTGTGCTGCCGCGCCGCATAGTCTTCATCAAAGTACCGTATACATCAACATTGGCAGCCTGTCCGATAACAAAAGTCCGGGTTTTGCCGCCTTCGCAGCCGCTTCGGGACGGGGCCGGGTTGTTGCGGTGCTCGTAGGTCAGGGCGGTTAGACAGGCAGCGCCGTAGTTCAGGCCCGCATAAATTTCATTGGTGGTTGCCCGGTATGTTTTCGAGAGCCAGGTACTGAAATCACTGCCGGTTTCTGTGGATTCATGGGGATTGTCATAGATATAGTGGTTGTTGTAGGTGTCCCTGACATAGTTCGGGTCGTAATAGCTGCTATACCACCAGTAATTGTTTATGAACACTGAATGAGCGGTGTCTGTGGGGGCATCCCAATTGATTTTGGCGTTGCACCCCCCCCCCCGTAGTGGGCATCTTTGCCTGAAGCATAGGTAACGGTGAGTGTTTTTGCGATGGATTCAACAGCTGTGGGGTTAACAAAAAACCGACTCAGGGGTGTCATCAGGTCGTCCGGCGGCGTATTTTGACCGAATAGCCAGGCATAGTTTTCAAAGTCATGGTCGATCAGGAAAGTGCCCGGTGCGATTTCAAAAACGATCAATTCCTTTTCTGCCAGGGAACTGTAATCAGCCTGGTCGGCATAGACGATTAAAGAGCCGTCCTGGCCATGCTGATAACCGCTGTATGCACTGCCGGATATGGCCAATTCAACTTTAAAGTCCGCATCGCGTCTCCCGCCGTCGCCATCCGCGACCGTCAGCACTAAATTGCCGTAATCATCCTCCAGCCTGAGCTGCAGGGTGGCGGTTTCGGTGACCTCCAGAATATCCGGATCACCGAGATCATGATTGCTCATGGCGATTTGCTCCAGGCGCAGGGCTGCCGGCGGGCCGGGCACCACCGTCAAGGGGACCTGGCCGGCTGCTGCCGGTTCGGTGAGCGGATCGCCGTCTGCATCGTAGCGGGCAAAAAGGCTGCTGCCGGCTTCGAAGGCAATTTGCGCGCTATAGCTGCCGGCGATCTCGGGGGCGGAGGCCTGCACCTCGGCCCGGCCCTCGATCAGCTCAATGGTCGCCTGCTCGCCGACCACGGTTTCACCGGCCGGCAGGTCGCCGACGCTGACATTTTCGGCAAACTCGAAATGAAAGCCGGGATCGGCGATCTGCAGGATGACGCTTTCATTGTCCAGGGCCGGAACCGGGTTGTGCGCTGCGTCGACCGCCAGGAGCCGGAAGCTTACGATCTCGGCCGCTGCCACGGGCGGCACATAGGCGATTTCAATATGGTCCGGCGGGCCCGGGAGCACATCGAGCTGATGGACGGTTTCGATGGCGGTAAATTCCGGCAGCACGGCTCGAATCCGGTAGGAGCCCGCCTGGCGCTGGGTGCTGAAGACGAGACGGGCCAGACCATTGACATCCGAGGTGGTGGTATCTAGCAGCACATCTGACAGATCCGGACCGGTCTCAATCCGCCATTCAACCCCCTGCCCGGCCACCGGCTGCCAGGCGGAGTCCAACACCTGCACCTGAAGCGTGACCGTCTCACCCACGGCGGCCGCGTCCGGGTTCAAGCTGGAATTGCCGGCGGCTTCAAAGCGGATAAGGTTTGGAATATGGTAAAGCGGCACCCGCAGGTCGATGCCCAGGCTGGCCTGCCCCAAGCCGTCCACCAGGGATACCGTCAGCGGAAATTCATCGTTGCTGACCACGGTGCTCGGTGTTTTCAGGGTGGTCTGGATCGTCGGCTGCCCGGCGAGTTCGAGGGTCTGGCCGGTGATCCGGTTTTCGATCACCAGGGTCAGGTCTTCAACACCGCCGTCATCCGACGCCGCCAGGTTGAAGAAGTCGACCGGCAGGTTGCTGCCATAGTAGGCCCGGACCGGTACCTGGATGCCCAACAAGGCCGCGTCTGGCGGAGCGTCCGGTTGGACGGCCACGGTGACGGTCTCGGAAGACGTCTGATCGGCACTGTCGGTAATGGTGACGGTCAGCGGTTCGGCGACGGTCTCGCTCAGCCGCTCGCCGCGGTCATCCCGGATCGTGAAGACGGTTTGCTCGGAAGTGTTCGACCCGCTGAACACCTTTGCGGCGGTTTGCCCGTGCCAGGCAACCCGGGCACTTTTGACGCCCATATCGTCACTGGCCGCGACGGTGACGGTAAATTGACTGCGCTCCCGGATGGGATTGTCGGCCACGACGATGGGTTTCGACGGCGGAGCGTCCTCGTACACCGTGTACGTCGCCGCGCCGGAGATCTCGTGCCCGGCATGGTCCCGCAGGATGACGGAAAAATCGTAGGACGCCCCGGTGGCCGGCAGCAGGACGGCATGGCTCAGATTGCCATCGTCAAATCGAATATCCACCATATTTCCGTCCAGATACAGCAAAGCCTGGGCGATTCCGCTTGCCAGATCGATGCAGGATACTGTGACGCTGAAGGGTCGGCCGGCCAGGGGGCGGCCGTCTTTCAAATCGCCTGCAAGGCTGAAGACGGGCGCCTGGGGCGCGGTGGTATCCGGCTGGCGGTTGATCTGCTTGACGGCGGAGTCTTTATAGAATCCATACACATCCACCGCGCGGGCCTTTAAATAGTGGCCGTGGGTTTGGCTGTCGAAATCCCGTGAAATGACATATTCCGGTCCATAAAGGGTGTCTATCAGCTCCCAGGGACCTGTGGTGCTGCTGCTATAGTAAAATTCGACCTGGGCCATGGGATAGGCGGCATCGGTCACGGTCGCCTGCAGGCGGACCGGTTGGGTCAGGTAGCGGCCGTCGACGGCCAGGTCGATCCCAAAATCAAGACCGGACAATGGGTCCCCCAACAACTTGACGCGGCGCGGTTCGGCCGTGCGGACGGACCCCCAGACGGTTTCGATTTCGCTGACAATCTCGAAGGTCTGCCCATTCAAAATCCCGGCCGGCACCCGGATTCTGGCGTCAAAGGGCGCGTGGGTGCGCTGGGCTGCGATTTGGCCGTTGATGCGGTAGCGCACGGCATTGACGCCCGCGCTTTCATTCAGCTGCAGGGCGATTTCCTGATCCGGCGCGTAAATCGTGCCGGCGGTGGGCGCGTAAAGGGACGGTGATGCGCCCGCCGCCAGGGGCGACAGTCGATACAGGGCCAGACCATCGGCCCCCAGGCCGACCAGCAGATGATCGCCTTCAAGCGCCAGCGACGTCACTTCGCAGGTGGCGGCAAACCGGCAGGCGACAGTCAGGAAGGGCGTGTTCAATACTTCCGGCGGCAGTTGGGCCAGCGGCGTATCGGTCGGCAAGCGGTAGATATGATTTGCCGCACCCAGCCACAGACTGCCCGATCCGATGGCCAGCGCTTCGATGGTGTGCCCCAGGGTCGTCTGATCCTCCAGCGGGATCTCGTCGGCGGCCGGCAGCAGGGGCAGGCGATACAGGCGGTCGGCATGGGCATAGTACAAATGGTCGCCGTCGGATGCCATCCGGCGGACCGGTTCGCTGCCCGCGATGCCGTCGATCACGCGGCTGTCATCCTGCCAGACACTGACCGGCAGCTGCTTGAGATTTAGCTGCCGGACATATTGATCCTGGGTACTGACCAGCAGACTGTCCCCGGCCGTCGCCAGCGTCTCGATCAACTGGCCCAGCGCAATGGAATGGCTGCCGGTTCCGACGCTCGGCGCGATCAGCAGCTGGTCCGCGGCAGCAGCCACGATCTCGCTGCGCGTGCTCGCCAGGTGCTCGAACGGATGGCCGCTGAAAATGATTTTCTCAGAACCCGTGCTGTTCAGCGCGGTGACGCGTTTCGAATCCCTTTGCATGAGATAGGCGGTTTCATTGGCAGCACTGACGGCACGGGTGCCATGGGTGTAGGGAGCCGGATAGACCGTTTCGTTCCAGGTCCCGGATGGGTCACGCGCCAAGATAATGGTGCCCAGGTCATTGGCGGCCGCCAGGTAGCGATTCCGGGCGATGGCGACATCCGGGATGCTGCCCCGGGCCTGCTGGCTGCGGTACAGCCCGACGGGATCGTGGGATGCGGGCTGCAGCGCGAGCACCATCCCCCGCGAACCGCCCAGCCAGATCCGTCCCCCGGCCAGCAGGGCCTGGGAGAGCGCATCGTCAAAATCCCGGGCAAAGCGGCCGATGACTTCAGGCTGCAGCGGGTGCCGGATGTCAATCACCTGAATGGCGCCGGAGCCGGCCTCGCGGTCGGACGTCAAAGCCAGCAGGTCGCCCTGCAAGACCAGCAGGCGCTCGGCCCGGATTCCCAGGTCAAATGACTGCCGGCGCCAATCATCGCGCAGGCTGTGCAAACGTCCGTCACGATCCGTGGCGAAAATAAAATCGCGGGTTTGCGCCAGGGCCTCGAAACTGCCGGACAGTTGCCTGACCGTGCCAAAGTCGCCGTCAATCAGGCGCAGCTGCGCATCGCTCAGCACGATAAAGCGGTCCGAGCGGGCCTGGATATCCAAGACCCGGCCGCTGACGGGGATCGGGGTTGGATCTTCGATGGCATTACCGGAAACGCGGAAACCGTAAATCTCGCCGTCAACAACCGCCAGCAGACCGCCATCAGCGGCGGCCAGCTGTGAGATCGTCCCGCTGATCGGGCGCCGGCTCAATTCGCGCAGGCCGCCGCCCGTGCCGCCGGGGCGCTCGATCACGGCCAGTCCGGTATTGGCCAGGGCCAGGACCAGCCGGTGGCCAAGGTGGTCGAGGGCCGTAATGGGTGCATCCAGGATGGCCAGGGGCTGGCCGGTGATGTCGTACAATTCGCGGTCCCGCGCAAACCAGGCATCGCCCACCGCCGCCAGGCCCGCATCGAACCGGCGAAACTCGGTTTCAGGGACGGCCGCCAGGCCCAGTGCTTCGATGACCTCGATTAACCGCGTTTGCTCATTGGTATTGCCCCGGCCATCGGAGACACGGGCTGTGACCCGCAGGGCCGAGACGCCGGCCGGCACGGTCAGCGCGGCCTGGGTTGCACCGGCCGCCAACAGATGGTCCTGATCGTCGCGGACGTCGATCCAGGCGCCGCCGCCCGCCGGCACGGGGGTGGGGATGCGGGCGCTGAACTGCGAGCCCTGCATGACCCGCAGGCTGTCGGTTGAAATTTCCAGCCCGGGCTGCTCGAGGGAGGGGAATACCTTTATGTTGACCGCCGATTCGCTGTAATTGTAGTCCGCTCCGTAGTAGCTGCGCACGCGCACGGAAAAATTCTGCCAGTCCGTGAGCAGGGGCAGCTGCAGGGCCACGCGTCCCTGGGTTGCCTTTACCAGGCGGCGGTCCAGGGGCGGGCTGTCCGGTTGGGTGTCATACAGGCTGATCTCGGCATATCGAAACGCCCGGCCGCTGTCCTGGGAGGCGCTGAACTCGACCGTGAGCCGGCCGCCTTCCGTAAAGCTTTGGTTGGACTGGGGCTGCAGGATTTTAACGATATCCAGCCCGGGCTGATTCGCTTTCAAATTGAAATTAAAAGGCCCGGACGTACCGCCCGGCGCCACGGTATCGACGGTCAGCCAGGCTTCGCCGGCCGGTTCGGGGACGTCCAGCCACTGATAGGCGGTCGCGGCGCTGCCGGTAATGACCGGCTTTTCCCGGCCGTCGAATTGAATCTTCAGATCCTCGAACCGGGCGCTTGGATCGAGATGCAGAATCAATGGCACCCGCGCGCCTTTGACCAGATCGGCGTCGGCCGCCGGCGTGGTCTGTTGAATGTCTGCGAACTCAGCGGCCGCGGGCAGCAGAGTGACGGTGTCCGAATGGCCGCCGCGATCGGATCGAATCACCCTGATCCCGCCGTCCGGCAACTGCCGGCGCGGCAGAAACCACTGCCGCTGCATATCGCGCCAGATCGGCTGGGCGGCCAGACGGATCAGGCCCCCCTGATCGAAAAAGGCATACGACTCGGCGCCCAGGGTGGCCGAGGCGGCGGTATCGCGAATGACCACCCCCAGCGGGGTTTCCACCAATGCGGGTTCAAACGCCGTGTCTTGAATCGCCGGCGCCAGCCGGCGCGCGCGGATGACCCCGGCCGTGCCGTCGGCTGCGATCCGTTCATACACGGTGTTGCCGGCGAAAACGATCCGGTCGGCTTGATTGCGGTACAGCGCCACCAGTTCGTCGTCGCGATAGCCCTGCCAGATCATACCGCTTGGACTGCCGTCGACCAGCAGCCACAGCAATTCGCCGTCATCGACGGCCCGGATAATGTCGCCATCGCTTGCGATGGCATCCAGCGCCAGCAGGTCGCCGCCGGGCAGCATCCGGTAGCGTTGAAGGGTGCCGCCGCTCCAGATGACCAAAAGATCCGCGGCGACATGCAGTCCCTCGGCCGGGGGCAGGGCGGTGTAAAACAGCGGCTCCAGGGCCGGCACCGCATCCATTTCAGCCCGAAAGGCGTACACGCCGTTGGCGGTCAATACAAACAGACGATCCGCGTCAACGGCCGTCATGCGGATTTCATCCGAGACCGGGCGGCCGGCCAGGGCGATGAATTCGCCGTTGTTGAACACGCAGCCGTCCAGCAGGTCACCGTGACGGGTAAACAGAACATTGCCGCTGCCGCCCAGGGATTCACCGTACAGGGGCCGGGTCACGGCCGCGCCCAAGGCGCCGTCCACCAGCGGCCAATACATCAGGTGGCCGCTTGCGTTCCGGTTGTCATGCGCGGCCGGCGCCTGCCGGGCCACCAGGCCGCTGCCGGTAAACTGCAGCTGCTCCACCCACCCGCTGCCCTGATCGATCACCTGGCCGGCGGCGTTGCGCAGCTCGTAGCGATCGCTTGGCGCGTCGACCCCCTGATGCTGATTGACGACCCAGATCAACTCCGCACCGGCCGGCGTCAGGCCGGGGACCACCACCATGTCCCCGATGGCAGCGGCCCCGTGCGGCGCCTGGTAGACGGTGTTCACCGTGTCGCTAAAATAGGCCGTTTTGCTGATCAAACGCTGGCTGGACCGGGTATGGCCGGAGCGATCGCGCAGGATGCCTTCGATTTGAACTGCGTGGCCGTCCGGACCGATGCCGACCCGGTGCGCACTGCTGCCCGGCGCCAGGTACCGGGTTGCCCGGCCCGGATCCGCGACGATGATCGTGGACTGATTGGAATAATCCTCCATTCCGGGGGGCACGTCGGCCGCAATCCACAGGTCCGTGCCGCCCAGGATGGTCGCGGCCGGCTTCAGGGCGATGATCAACTCCTGATCGATGCCGCCGTCCGCCACGACATTGATGAAACGGCGGGCCTGAAGCCCCTGGGCTTCCAGGCGCAGGATGACCACCACATCTTCGGAAACGGCCGGCAGCTGGACCGTACGATCAAAGCGGGCGGGATCTTCCGGACCGCGGATCAGCGCCAGGGGAACCGGATTGCCGGGGTGGGACTGATCACCGCCGATATCCATGAAAAGGGTGGCCTGGTCGACCTGATGCATGGCCACGGCGACGGTGATCATCTGCCCGCCGTGAAATTCAGCGCCGTTGGATGGCGCCAGCAGGTTCAACGTTGGTTTTTCAGCGGCTTTGTCATAAGGCTGCAGGGTGATGGCGGCCGTTGTTCGGTTGCCGTTCATGTCCAAGGCTTCAAAGGTCAGGGTTACCGGGTTTGTATTGGCGGGATTAAATTCGTAGCGGTCGGGATGCAACAATTGCCGGGCTGCGGCCCCGTTTTCGGAGACCGTGACATAGTGCACGCCATGCGCATCATAGGCCTGGATGACAATCGTGGTGTTTTCCCCGACCGGCACGGCGCTGCCGTCCGGCGGCGAGACGATCGCCAGGGTGGGGGCCTGGGTATCGGCGGCCAGCGCGTAGGACCCGGCGGCGGTCACCAGATCTTGACGGCCGTTGACCGCCATTCGTGCGACAACCGGCACCTGTCCACCGGCAACCTGGTCGAGGCCGGGGTTGGTGTAGGCCAGGACCAGCTTTTGGGTCAAGGCATCTTTTTGAGTGATTTGGGCGGCATAGCTGCGGCCCAGGATTTCCATGGTGGCCGAGGTCAACAGGTCGATATCACCGGTGACATCGAAACAGATGTCGGCTTTGGTGGACTCCTGTACGACCGGCGGGGCCGTATACAGTGCCGAAGGGGTGATTTGCGGATCCACCATGGCGATGGTGAACTCTTTTTGCGCCGGGTTGCCGGCGGGGTCCAGCACCTGCAGCCGGATGACGAGATCCTGATCCGCCTGGGCGGTCTGGACCGTAAAGCCGGCCAGGGTGGTATTTTGCGGCGGGCCGAAACTCAAGCCGGCGTCGCTTGAGATGCGCCGCTGGTAGGTCAGCTGCCCCGGACTGCTGGTATTGTCGATGGCCTGGGGTACAAAGGTGACGCTGCGGCCCCGGGTCAGCTGCATGGGCCCGGACGCCGAAGCCAGGTCCGACTGGCGCACCAGGTCCAGGTTGCGCGGCGACAGGGTGTCGCTGGTCCTGAATATGTCGCTGAACTCCCATGACGCGCCGGCCGGATTGCCCTGCAAATCATGCACGCCGAACACCCGCAGGCCATACTCCCGGTTATGCTGCAGGGATTCGTTGTAGCGGGGGCGGATCGTAATGATCCGGCTGCCGTCGCCCATGAGTTCAAATCTGTGGGTAACATCCTCCTCCGGTCGGGCCTGGTATTCCAGATAGCGCAGGCTGACCGCGAAATCCACCCCGGTTACCGGCTCGCTGAACCTGAGCGTCAACGGCCGGTGGCAATCCAATCCCTGGTCACTGGTCAGCACCGGCGGGGTGTCGTCTACAGCCGTTAACAGCGAATCGACCCAGATTTCTTCGCCGGTGCCGGGTTTGCGGATAACGACTTGGTGCTGCCTGCCGGCTGCGGCCGGCGGTGAGACGAAGCGTAAGGTATCGTCGGCGGCGGACACCCCATCGATGATATTGCCTTCATTGGGTTCAAATCCCTGATCGGCTTCGAACCAGTGCACCTGCAGGTGATCCCGGAGGCCCGTGCCGCTGATCAGCACCTCGGTCTGGCCCGCATCACTGACGCGGTCGGCACCCAGGCCCGTTGCAATGGTGCTGATCGCTAAAGGCTCCGATACCACTAATGCCGCCGCCAAATAAACCGTCTGATCGTCGTTGCTCAGCGCGAGCGTGTGCACGCCGGCCTCCGGCATGGCGGCGGCAAAGGTCAGGCGGGTGCCCTCGTGACTCACGGTCCAGGCGGCAGCATCGATGGCGACATCATTCAGCATCAGGGTTTGGGCCAGGTCCAGGCGCGCGCCCTGGAGGACAAATTGAGTGGGCTGGCCGGCCACCGTGATGCCGGGCGACAGGCGATCAACCGCCATTTGCGTCTGGCCGAAATAGGCGGCGCCTTGCAGATACCAGGGCAGATCATAGGCGATCTCGCCCCCGTCGACCAGGGGTTGGGGCGGGATAAACAGCTCGATGCGGTAAAGGGTATCGGGTGCATAGGCATCGACGGCGGTCTGAAACTGCAGTTCCCGGCCCACCAGATGGGTCGCGCCGACAAAGGATTGCTCCGGTGCGGCCCAGGGTGCGACATCCAGGGCCACCTGCTCCCAGGCCGCCGGCAATCCGGCAATTTGCATGGCAATGATTTGATGCTCAGCCGTGATCGTGCGCGCCGGCACCAGACCGTGGGTGTTGAGCAATGGGACCTTCAGACTGTAGTAATCCGACCGATCGTAGTAATTGGTTTTGACTGTCCATTCGAGTAGGTCCGCGTTGAATTCAAGCTGCTGTAGGTTGTTGACGCCACCGCGCACTCTGACGATCGCGTTTAGGGTCAGCTCCTGGTTCAAGGCGTTGATATCGTAAATCGTCAGGCGCACCGCGCCGTCCTGCCTTTGGGCCAATACCAGCAGTTCCCCGTTTACGGCCAGGTCCAGCGGTTCGTCGACCGCGACGCTGCCCAGCGCTTCCAGTTGCGCGGTCAGCGCCAGGCCACCGGTTGCCAAAACCAGCAGACGCGGCGTGAAGGCGGCATCCTGACCCCATATCACGAGGTGCTGCTGATCCATTTCCAGCCGGCGGGGCGCCAGCAGGGCATGCACATGCGACACCTCAACCGGCGCCAGATCGGTCAGCCGCCGCACCGTGACCAGGGAATCCTGCAGCAGGTAGAGCAAGGCCCCGTCGGTGGCCATGTCATGCACGGTGCCGATATCACTGAAGGCCAGGCGCTGCCAGCCGGCCGCCTGGACGTTGCCCTGCAGCATCGCCGCGGCTGTCAAACTGACAAATGTATCGCCGCTCAGCAGCAGATGCTCGTGCGCTTCACCCGCGGCATTGAAGAGTCGATTGACCTGCCGGGGCGCATAAAGGTCACTGATGTCGTACACCACCAGATCATGCCGGCTGCCGACGCTGAATACGGCGTAGCCGTCCGACATGGCCATGGTATGCAGCGGCCCGTCCAGGTCGATGGTGGTCAGCAAGACCGGCGAGGGACCGTCGCCGGTGGTATACAGGCGCACTTTGGCGCTGCCGCCCGAGGTCTGGGCCAGCATCATCAGATCCCCCCGGCGCGCATGCAGCTGCGCCACCCCGGCGACCTGCCGGGCGGCGACCAGTTCGATGGCCAGCTCAGCGCTGCTGACCGTGTCGGCGGCGGTGCCGTGGGCCAGGTTGCTGACCCTGACCGTCAGGGGGCCGACGGTGTCGTCGGGGACCCGGAATCCGATGCGCCGCGCGTCGACCACGAAACCATCTTCAGCGGGATGGTTGTTGACCGAGATTTTCGTCAGGGCGCTGAGCCCGGGTCCTTCCAGGGCCACATATTCGCCGGCATTGAAGCGCAGTCGATCCTGGTTGGGTTTGAAGGCGTTCGTGGCCGGCTCATAAAGGCCGATGGCCTCGATGGCGGGATCGGCCACATAGGTGAATGGCCCGGTCCGGAAGGTGCGCAAGGGGCCGTTGGATACTGCGACGCCCACCCAGCGGTTTTCAACGGGCATGGGCGCCAATCGGGGCAGGGTGAACACGAGCCGGGTTTGGCTGGGGTTGTGCACCTCCGTCGCCGGCAGCGAGAGGCCGCCGATTTCCACCCGGCTGAATTCATTGAAATGGTTGCCGTAAATCGTTACTTCGCTGCCCCCCCCGCCAACTGCCCAGGGGCGGTTCGATGCGGTCGATCTGCGGCCGGACGTTGTCGGCTGCGGCGCAGCGGAAACGGTAGTCCCGGCCCAGGATGTTGCCCTGGATGTCGGTGACCGCCGCTGAAACCGAAACGCTGTATTCGGCCTGATCCACCCAGGGCGCCACCGGCCGCAAAAAGATTCGGCTTCCCAGGGCGTTGATTTGATGGGACGCATAAACCGCCACCGGCACCCCGGATCGCTGGACGCTGAACAGCGACTGGGCCAGTTCAGTGAGCTGGCCCTGATCCAGGATGCGGTTAAATTGAATTTCGATGGCCTGATCCCGGGCCAACCACCCGCGGGGCGGCGGGATTTGGGTCAGGATGTTCAGGCCGCCGCCGGTCAGGGTGCTGAGGGCCCCGCCGGCGCTGGTCGGCACTGCATCCACCTCCAGCGGGTTTTCAGCCGGCTGGCCGTCCACGTACACATAGGCGCTGCCGGCATACATGACGCCGCGGGACAGGGCGATGCTGCGAACGGCACCCGGTGCGGCAAAATACTTTTTGAGGATGACCGGTTCGCGGAAATTCCCGTCCAGCCAGGCACTGATATCAAACAGCTGGATGTCGCCGTCACCGGCGGCCACGTAAAGGGTTTGGCCCTGGTGCAGCATGGCACCGGCATGCACATCGCCGTTGGAAATGAGGTAGGCCAAGGGGAGCTGCGCCACGGGGTAGCTGTCCTGATCCGGACGAATGGCGTAGGCCACGACGGTTCCGGCCGGCCCGCTGGAAGCCAGCAGCAGATCGTCGTGCACCGCGAGAAAAGCCGGCTGGTACGGGTTGCCATTGACGTCCACCGCAGCCACCTCGTGGGCCAGCGCGAAATCGCCGGCCATCAGATCCAGGGCGACCACTTGCGCGTTGTGCGGCAGGGCCACCCACAGCTTGTCCTGCACCACCGCCAAATGACCGGGTTGACCGCCGAGACGGTCTGCCGCGACCAGGGCGCTGGGGCGCAGGCGGCGGTCGGGCATCAGGCGGTAGACCTGAATGCCGGCGCCGGTCGCCACATAAACCAGGCCGTCGCTGACCTCAACGCCGAAGGCCTGGCCGGGCAGGTTGTAATGGCTCAGGTAAAGCGGATCGGCGGGCAGGGTGACATCGTAGTGATACAGTTTGGTGCTGCCGACGGCCAGCAGATCCGCACCGGACAGGGTGATATCGCGGAAGCCATGGTTCTGTTCATCGTGAAATGGCTGCCACGCGCCGGCCAGCTCTTTTTCGATGATGGCTGGATGCACGGGGTCGGAGATATCCGACAGCACCAGGCGGCCGGTGGTCGCGGTCTGGGTTGGCAGGCGGCGGCCTTCACGGTCCACCGGGTCGTAGCTGCCGCCGGTCACGGCATACAGAACCTGGTCCTTGACGGCGATGGCGGCCACCGGACTGGAATTGAGACCTTCGCCGGCCAGCGCCACCTGGCCGGTTTCGCGGCCGGCATAAAAATAGCTGTCCGGCAGGCTGCTTTTTTCATCCGGGAAAAATCGGCTTTCGACGGATACCGGCACAAAGCCGAAGCTGCCGGCCGGCGCGCGGACCTCCACCCGGCTGCTGCTGCGCACCCGGAGGTCGCCGGCCGTGACGTCGCCGAACCTGACGATGACATCCTGGCTGAAGCCCAGGCCGTACAGCGTGACCGTGTTGCCGCCCTGGGGCGGCCCCATGGGCGGATCCACTGTTTGCAGGATGACCGGCGGCTGAATCACCAGGGCGCCGTTGAGGACCGCCGGCACCGAGTTGCGGATCACCTTGAGGGACAGCATGGTGGTGGCAAGGCCCAGATTCAGATCGGGCATCTGAAACCGAATCTCGTTGTCGGCCGCGGCCAGGATGTGGTCGCTTGCCACGGGATGATCGCCGACGTAAATCTGCAATTCGGCTTTATCCTCCCCGAAATCCGCTCCCGCCACCCGCACCACCTCGGACGCATATCCGTGAAAATAATGCAGCCCGGGGGTGTGATCCATCAGGCGCGACACGCCCTGAATTTTCGGCCGGCGGCCGGCCAGGATCGGGTAGTCCCCCTGGATGGCGGCCGCCAACGGACGGTTGTCCTGATAAGACGTGATCGTTTCGGCGATGGTCAGGGTGAGCGATGCGACACCGCCCAGGTCGGGCCCGAGGGTCAAACGCACGACCGCACCGGCCAGGTAGTTTTCGGCCTCCAGGGTGTAGTTCGCCGGCGCCAGGGTCGTGGCTGGATCGGTCCACAGCTGTACCCGGGGGGTCAGGAATTCCGTGTCTGTGTTGATGGGCTGATTAAACCAGATGGCAATGGTTTCGCCGGGTGCCAGGCCGGCGCCGAATTGCGGCTGAATCGATGCGACCGCCAGGTCCGGCGCCGGCACATCGGTGAGGCCCTGGGCAACGCTCATCAACAGGCCCCCCTGGTGCAGGGCCAGGGCCGCGGCGCTGTCTTCGGCCGACTGCCAGTAATCGGTCCGATAGGTTCCGGCGTCCGCCGGGCGCAGGATCAGATACTCGGATCCGGTGAACACGACCACCTGGCCATGCTGAACCATCAGGGAGGCATCCGTCAGGTCGCCGGCGGCCGCGCCGCGTTCGATGACCTGAACGCCGGCTGGCTGGGTGCCGTCAAACTGATCGAAAATCGCCAGATACAGCTGCCCCCCCCGGTTGAGCAGCACAAACAGCCGGTCCTCGAACCAGGCGATATCCACCGGACGGCCGGCGGCCGCGCTGCTGCCCAGGTCCAAGGTGCTGAATCCCGTTGGTGGATCCAGCTCCGGATCGGCGACATCATAAAAGCGGATGAAGCCGCCCCCCGCGGCATCGGCGGCCGCTGCGGCCAGCACCATGCGTTTGCGATTCAGGGCTACATCGGTGGCCTGGTTGCCGGGCATGCCGAAGTTGCCGATGACCTGGAGCCGCTGGGGATTGGCAATATCCACCAATAGGAGGCCGTCGCTGCCGGCGGCCAGGTAGGCGGCGTTATCGAAAACCGCCACCCCGGTGACGGCCTGGGCCGTCCGAATCTGCGCCAGGCGCACGGGCCGGTCCCAGATGGCGATGTCATAAATTTCCAGGCCCGCGGGCATCAGAAAGCGATTGTCGCTGGTGGGTTGTTTCCCGCCTTTGACCCCCGCAAACAAAAGATTGCCCCGTTTTTCCAGGGCGCCGATTTTCAGCGGCGGATAGTTGGGCAGATCGATGGTGCGCCCGGCCCCGGGACTGTAAGAAAAATGCCCGATGTCAACTTCCCGGCCGCCCATAGCCAGCGCGACGGTGTAGATGTCCGCCTGATCCACCGGCGGCAGCCAGAACCGCAGAGTCTGCAGATCGCGGACGTCGTCTTTTAAATCGACCAGCGTGTCCCCCTCGGGGTTGTGGGTGGTGCGGATCTCTGCGCCCGCACGGGAGCGCATGATGACCCTGGCACCCGGCAGAATCGCGGGCCGGTTGGCTCTGATCGTTACGTAGCGATTGCCGTGGATGCCCGCCGACTCGGGTGACAGCTGAAATTGAACCTGCTGCGGGTCTTCGGCGATGACAATGGCCCCCGGAAATCCGGCCCAAAGCTCGCGGTCCACCACCCGCAGATGATGCTCACCGGCCGTCAGGGGCAGGCCGTCGATGCTGCTGCCGGCGGGATTGTCAGGATCCGCGGTGCCCTTCAATATCAGGGTTTGCTCATCCACCCACCGGGGTGTCAGCTCGTAGTGGTCGATGTAAACCCGCAGCGTGTCCGAATTGGAAAAACCGCTGCCGTGAATGATGACATCCTGATACGACGGCCCGAGCATTCCGCCGCCATCCACGGTCCGGATGACCGGACGCCGGGCTTCGTCGGAGGCCGCTTTGACCCGGCCGGCAAACGGCAGCCACAGCCCGCCGCCGCGCTGGTTGCGGGCCGCCAGGATGCGGATCTCGTAGGCTGCCTGGGGGATGCGGTCAAAGCGCACGGCAAACCGGTCCGAGGGGCCGGAGGCCGGATCCTTTAGATCCTGACCGCTGCCGTCCAGTTGCGCGCGGGCCTTGAGGGTGATCACCCGGGGGGTGACCGGTTCACCGGTATCCAGGTTGGTCACCGTGATGTCGTCGGCCGCCAGTTCGACCTGTTCATTGAAGGCCACTGTATAGTCTTCATCGGCGGCCAGGTAACCGCCTTGCGCGACGCCGGTTTGCTGCACCAAGGCGCCGGGCAGCTCGAATGTGGCAATGCCGGCATCGGCCGCCACCGCCACGAGACGATCCTTGAAAACATCAACCCCCTCGACGGCCTCCATGTTGCCGGCCGATAGAATCGCGGGTTGCCGGGGATCCGTCAAATCGACGGCGATGATCCCGCCCTGGGCCGCCGAAACCAGCAGCAGGTTGGCCATGCGCTGCAGCTTGACCGCGCGGCCGGGATTGGCCTGCAGGTCCTGATCGAGATTGATTTCAGCGACCAGGGTGTTCAGCTCGCGGTGCAGAATTTGAAGGCCGTGGCCGCCGACGGCGGCAATCAGATAATCCCCGTAGGTCACCAGGTCCTGGACATTGGCGTCCAGCTGGTATTCCCGGTGCCGGGCGCGATCGTAGATGTTCACCGCCCGCACGGCATCGCTGCCGTCATCCGCGGGTGCCGACGCGCTCAGCAGCCGGATAAAACCGCACGGCTCGGAGGGATTCCAATAGGAAGCCTGCCGCTGTCCGGCGGCAAAAAGCCAGTCGCCGTCCAGACGGAGGACATTGCCGCCCATGATGGCATTCGCGTCGCCGTCCGTCATCTCCCCCATATACACCGGGTCTTCCGGCACCAGGTAGCTGATGCGCTCGACGGTGCGCCGGCTGACCGGTTTGGTGAGAAAGCGCTGGCAGGGCGGCGGAATGGCGACCGGGAGCTCTGCCAGATCGATGTGCGCCCGGGCGGCGAACACGGTGTGGCCCGCCTTGGCGATGGCGACGACGTGGCTCCAGGTCGAATCGTCCAGCACCTGGGAGAGCAGCTGCATTCCGTTGGCATCGTCCAGGTTCAGGCGCGCCACCCCGCCGCTGCCGCCGGCCACATACAGCCGCCGATGGGAACCACCGTCGGCATCCCGCTCCTGCACCGGCAGGACCTGGATTGAATCCAGGGCGCGGGCCAGCTCGACACCCTCCAGCGCTTCCAGGCGGGCCTGTTCGGCCACCGGCAATTCACCCCAGCTCTGTTTGGCCCGCAAGTCCACATATTCCAAATAGCGGCGGATCAGGCCGTCTTCGGCCGCGCAGTCGGGAAAGGCGGCCGCGCCGCCCACCAGCAGCGGCTGGGATGCTTGAACATCGAAGGCCGCCGCTCGGTAATTGTCCGGCCACAAGGTCTCCTGACAGAGGCGGTCACTATGGCCCTGGTAAAAATAGCCGCCGTTGGTTACGGCAATGCCGGTCCGGGGATCCACATGGATATCGGAGGGATAGAACCCGACACGCTGGCCGGCAACCTGGCGCAGGCCGAAGCCGAAACCGGCCGCGCCGGTCAGGCGTGCGGCGTTGCCATAGCGGTCCGTGACGATGACATCGTTGCGGCCCACCCGACCGCTGCGGGTGACAAACTGCAGGCGTTCGCTGGACAGCACCTGGATGTTGGCGGCGGCAATCCCGCCGACCCGGATGTCGAGCCCTTCCATCACGGTCGTGCCGGGTTCGAACCCGCGCCCGTGGACCGTGACGAGGGTGCTGCCGCCAACCGGGCCCCAGGCCGGTGTGAGGGCCGTCAATTCCACGGGGGCGTCCACCAGCAAACCGCCGGCCAGGGTGGCGGTTTGCCAGATGCCGCCTTTTTGAGCCATGACGGTGATATCGAACTGGCCCGCCACCGGCAGGGGCGGGATATCCAGCCAAATCACGGCCAGCCCCTCGGTGGCGGCATCGCTCTGGATGTCGACAATGTCTTTGACGGCGACATCACTGACAAAAACCCGCACTTTGGCGATATCGGTTGGAATGCCGTAGCCGGAAACGGTCAGCCGGGCGCCGGTGTCCCGCTGGATGCGGCGCGGCACCGCGGCTTCCAGGGCCAGCTTGTCGCTGGCGGCGTCGCGCAAGATCAGCGCGAAAGACTGGTCCTGGTCCAGGGTATACAGGACCACGTCTTCCTGCACGGCGGCGATGCCGGCCCCGGCCAGCACGGTGAACCCGTCGCCGGCAGCCAGGCCGTGGTCCGGTTGGATCGTGATCAGGGCGTCATTGCCGCTGATGGCGACCGCGCTGGGCAGCGCGTGGTTATCCGGACCCAGAACGGCAAAATGCTGTCGGTTGGCGGGCCATTGATCGATGCCCTTGTTGAATCGCAGCCGAACGGTCAGGTCGCCGCCGGTATCGGGATCCAGGATACGGTCGGCCGGTTCAACCATGAAGATTTTCAAGACGACATCCGGGGTCACCTGCACGAAGGCCCCCCGTTGCCGCTGCGACCGGCCCCGACGACGGCGCTGTGGTCGGCCAGCAGCACCTGCAGGGGATTGCGGCCGAAAGATTCCATGCCCTGGGCGAGCCGGGGCTGCGCCGGATGGGTCAGGTCGACGGCGACCACCCCGTCGGCGCCCAGCGCCAGGTAGGCGATACGGCCGGTGAGGCTGACATCGTAAACATGGCCGATGTCGCTGAGGCGGGACAGGACCGTCGGATGGTAGGGATCGGCGATATCGACCACCACCAGGCCGCCATCGCCGGCGGCCAGATAGGCGGTATCACCCTGGACAACGACCCGGCTGGCGGAAATTGCCAGGCTGCCCAGGATCCGAAACCCCTGCCGGGCCTGGTGGGCGACCACGTAAAAGCCGCCGGATTCATCGAGCCCGGCATCCAGCAGGCGGTTTTGGACCCTATCCCAGTGGCCGGCCACCACGGCATAGCGGTCGGCATCCGCCGCCGCGGTGTCGATCCGGGCCACATCCAGGGCCGCCCGGTTGTCGGGCAGCGGCATGTGGCCAGCCAGGTAGGCCTTGGTTTTGAGGTGGATGTCCACCAGTCCCAGGCCGCGCTCGGCCATGGCCACCAGGGCCGTGTCATTGTGCGCATCCACCCCCCGGGCAAAATCCGCATGCAGGGGCAGGGCGCGGATCACCGTGCTGTGCTCGATATGCAGCGGGTCGAACCCGATAATGAAAATATGGGCGCTGGCCGGGTCGTCGGGCCGGGCGGCGGTGACCAACACCTGATCGACGCCCCGTTCAAAATAGGTGTCCACGCCCAGGGCCGCATAGCCGCCGGGCAGGGGGACCTCCACCAGAAGACGGTCGTCGATGCCGTCGCCGTTGTGGTCGATCCGGTTCTGCAGATCGGGCAGGTCGAGGGGCTGATCACCGCCGGCCGTCCAGGCGGAGGCGTCGATCAGGTAGATCTGCACACCGGCCTCGCCGGCGGCGGCCACCAGGTGGTCGCCGGTGGAATCCAGGGCCAGGTCGTAGATCTGAGGGGCGGCGCTCTTGATGTTGGATTGGATCGGCTGCACGTATTCAAAGGCTTCGGTCAGGGTCGCGGTTGGGCCCCCCGCCAGGGAGACGCTCACATCCACCGTCCCCAGGGGGCCGGCCGGGGTTTTGACCTTCAAGGTTTCGCTGTCAATCACCGCGATGTCGTCAGCGGGCACCGCCAGCGCGCCAAATTGGACCTGAAGCCGGCCTTTACCCGGCTGAAATCCGGATCCGCTGAGGGTGACCCGGGTGCCGCCGTTGATGCTGCCGCGCTGCGGTGCGAGAGAAATGAGATGCAGGGTCTCGGCGTACTGCAGGGCACCGTTGACAACATCCCGGCCGCCGCTGCCGGCGTCATTGGTGACGGCCAGGGTGGCCGGGCCGGCGAATTGGACGGCCGGTACCTGGAGGGTGTACTCAAGGATATCGTCGACCGGGTCGGTGGCGTCGATAATCTCCGCGGGTTGCCCGGCCACGGCAAACAGGGGGTTGCGGGCGAATTTGACGGCCACGGTGATCAGACCGCCGTCAACGCTGACGGCCGAGGGTCGGATGTCTTCGATTTGCGGCCCGGGCTGGGAATCCAGGCCGGTCTTGAATTCGATGACGTGGTCGAACAAGCCTTCCGTGCGGCGGCTTTGCGGCTGGCCCCTCAGCACCACCCGGTACGTGCTCTGGTCGCAAAGATCGGCGATCGGTTTCAAGGTGACGCGCCGCGGCTGCGCGGGATCATCAACGCTTAACTGAAATTCGGGCGCCGGACAGTCCGCCGGCCCGCTGACGAGCGCCAGATCGAGATACGTGGCCAAATAGTCGGCCGCATCAGCACTATCCGGCAGGCTGACGGCACGGTTAAAGCGCAGTTCGATGGCGCTGTCGACCGGCACCCCCCGGGTGCCGGCGGGCGGGTCCGTGTCCACGAGGTCCAGGGTCAGGGTGTCCACCAGGGAAAGCCGCTGGTGGGATGCCGCCACCAGCAGACCGTCGTCGGTCAGCAGCGATTCGACCAGTCTTTCGTCCCGGTCGGACGCCAAATCCACCCGCAGGGCATCCACCAGGGTGATGGCGGCCGGCCGGGCGGTGTCAAACAACGCCAAATAGGCAAACCGCTTGCCCTGGAATTGATGTTTGGGACTGGGGTGCTGTGCGTTGGCGCCCGCCAGCGTGGTCCCCGCAAATACATCGACCACCGCGCCCGGCAGGGCAAATCCGCGGGCATCATATTTCCCGGTGGCGCGCATGTATTCGGGACGACTGACGTCGTAGATGGAAAAATCAAGGCCCGTGTCACCGGCGGCGGCCAGCAGCGGCTGTTGACCCATGGGAAGGGTTGCGGCCGCGGCCAGGTTGTCGTAAGCCAGCAGCGGCAGCGACGGCTTGGTGATGTCGAAAACAAAGCGCTCGCCAACAAAGCCCTGTCTGGATTGGTGCAGGACATGCAAATGGTCACCGACCAGTTGGACGGCCGCGGGCTTGAGCCTGATTTCACGGCCGTTGGCGCGCCCCTGGGTCAGAATCCGTAGAACCGCCGGGTTGGCGGGGTCGGCCAGACTGATGACGGCCACCCCGTCGCTGGGACTGGCGGCAAACAGCAGCCGGTCGGACACGGCCAATGATGTCGGGGCCTGGTCGAAATTCAGCGGCAGGGCCGACAGGATCGCGCGGTCGGTTGGCCCCTCATCGTACTGGCGGTGAAAAACCAGGATCAGCCGCTGGTCTTCGTAGGGGGTACTGATATACGGAAAATGATAGCTGGCGGCCGAAACATAGAGATGCCGGTCTCCCAGGGCCATGGCCACCGGAACCAGGTCCTGGGGCAGGTCCCCGTAACCCAGGGCGTGCATGGCCGCGGCCTTGGCCACATCGCCGTGGTCGTAGCGGATCAGCGCGATCCATCCCGGCGCATAAAAGTGGCTCACATAGTCCGGGTCTTGGGCGTAATAGGGCGAAACGCCCGCAGCCAAAACCCCTTGACCCAGGACGTAGACCAGGCCGCGCGCGGCATCCGCCGCGGTGGCCACAATCCGACCCGGCGGCAGTTGATGGGCACTGGGTTTGTAGCCGGGTTCGTCGGGATCCAAATATTTGCTGATGTCCGCTTTGCTCAGGGGCGTCATCGGCGAAATTTGCCGGTCCACCTGCAGTTGACCGTAGAACAGGGCGTAGGGCAGGTAGTGCGAGCGCCCCTGGTCATCGGATATCTCCAGATCCACAAACCCCCGATAGGGGGTCTCGAAGGCATGGGCCTGCCAAATCATGCGCTCACTGCTGTAAAGCCGCAGATCGTTCCCGTCGACCGTCCATTCCTTGACCAGGGCTCCGGAGCCGCTCTTATACAGCTTGAGATGAAGGTCGTTGTGAAATCCGTAGCCCAGGATGTCCACCCGGTCTTCGGTCCGGGAGACGCTCACCACCGGCGGGTCGACATGCGAGATCTGCAGAATGTCGACATAGGTGAAGGCCCCCAGCCGCAGGTCGGACAGACCGTTTTCGTGCACGACTTCCAGCGCCGCGGGTCCGGCGTAGTTTGGCACCGTGAAGGCCACGACGCGATCCTGCCGGCCGTCATGCTGCAGGCTTTCGACAACCAGGCGCTGACCACCCAGGATCAAGGCCGGATTCTGCCCGAATCCCTGCCCGGTGACTTCGATGCGGGTGTTGCCTTCGATCGAGCCGAAGACCGGGGTGATGGCCTCGATCTGCGGCCGGTCGGCAATATCCGCGGCCGCGGTGTAGAAGCTGAATTGATAGTCGCCGGACATCCCCAGTCCGCTGGCGGTGTGCAGCCCCTGGCGGACCGTTGCCACATAGGGCGTGTTGGCCTTGAGCGCGGTCCCGCTGCGGATCAGTTCGATGCGGCTGCGGTCGGCGCCGTCGGCGCCAAAACCCACGGTAAAGGTATGCGCCTCACCGATGCGGGCGTCCCGTTCGTGAACGCTCACCAAGCCGGCCAATTCGGCGGCATCGATGTCGCCGGCGATGGCATGGGAAAGACTGATGGTGATTTGCGGCAGCATGACCGGCACATCGGTCTGCTCCGCGGCCGGTGAATGGCCCAGCACCGTGAGCTGGGGCAGCTTGATGTGTTCGATCCCCTGGCGGGCGCCGGCGACGTTCACGCCGCCGCGGGCCACCACCAGGCCGCGGGCGCCAAAATCGTCGGCCCCGGCGCGGGCGTGAATCACGGCCGGAATGGTGGCGTCGCCCAGGGGCTCGTCCAGGCCGGCCAAATCGATGATTTCGACCACCGACTGGGCCGGTTGATCCTGCTGATCGGAATAGTGCACGGTGGCATAGGCCTTGCCGCCGGACACGCTGACGTCGTAAACGCCGTCAGCCACCCGGTCGGCGCGAGCCGGCGCCAGGGTGACGGTGCGCTCCAGCTGCGGATCATAGGGATCGCCGATGTCGATGATATTGAGCTGTGAGACCCGGCCGTCGCCGGCCATGTCCGCGACATAGACCCGGCGGCCCTCCACAAACAGGCGGTTGGCCACCCCCAGGGTGTCTCTGACGGCCACAATGGGCAGGGTGGGATCCGACAGATCCGCGATGACCAGTCCTTCATGGGAGGCGGCGATCACGGCATAATGGTCATAGACGGCGACGTCGCGCACGAATCCGTTGGGCTTGATGTAGCCCACATGATAGGGCACGGCGATCCGGCTGACATCCACCACCTGCACGCCGCCATGGCCGTTGGCCACCAATACCAGATCGTCTTTGCGGGTGACCCCGTAGACGTCGGCGTAGGGCATGTCGATGCGGCCGGCCAGGTGGTAGGGCAGGCCGCTGCCCCAGGGAATGTTTTGGACCGTGAAAATCAAGACTTCGCCGCTGCCGTTGTCGAGATGAAGCTGGTCTGGGCTGCCGTTCAGGCCGCCTTCCACCGCCGCGGCGAACGGGCTGGGTAACAATGCGGCGCCGGTGGGAACCTGCCCGCTTTTGGCGGCGATCACAAAGTTGTCATCCGCAAACAATTCGGTAATGGTGCCTAAAAACACCTCTCTTTCGGCCGCCAGGACCTCCGCATACAAATAATGGCTGCCGTCGTCGTCAATATGGCCGGAACCGCCGATGTCCTCGGCGATGAACAGGGCGCTGCGCGGCTGATAGGCGGCCTCGAACTCCGGCAGGGTCTGGTTGCCCAAACCCGGTTCCAGCCGCAGGGGGTCCCGGGTGGCCCAGGCCGCCAGCAGGGCGCCGGTCTGCGCCGGCCCGCGGAATTGATCGACCGCCGTGTAGTAAACGCTGCGGGCGGCGGCTTTGTGGTCGCCGCTGGGAGCGCCGGTCGGCTCCGCAGCCAGCAGGAACCGGGGTTCATCGTTGCTCAAGCCGATTTCGTGGATGGTAATCGCCGGACCCACGATGTGGTTCGGGGTTTGCACCCGGGTCAGGGTCCGGATGCGCGTCAACGCCGGGCGGGGCGGATCGAAGCGGGGCGGTACGATAAATTCAGTTTGGTAAACGTAATAGTGGGTGGCAGGGTCACTGGCGGCCTCGTCAACGGTCAGTTTCTGCTCGGCCATCAGAAGGTCCCAGGCGCCGCTGGCCGGGTCGCGATATTCCCACTGCATGTACACATCGCGCTGCTCGTCAAGGCCGATGTCCTCAACGGCGACAACCGCCTGCAGGGGCTTGGCGGCCGTCAGGATATCCCCATCCACCGGAGACAGCACCGAAATCTTGGGCACGACCGTGTCGTCGATCGTGCCGATGATCACGGTCCGGGTCTGGCTGACCTGGCCCATGACATCATAGGCCCGGGCATATATCTCAAATCCCTGCGAACCCTGGGGCGAGTTCAGCACGGCCCGGTAAATATTGGCGTGGGCCGCCGAACCGGTTTCGCGGGACCAGGCTTGATAGGCCGTCAAGGCCGGGGTGCCGTTGACATGGAACACCACGCGATCGATGCCGCTCGGCCCCAGGTCGTCCACGGCCCGCACCTGGATCTCGATGTCCTCGCCTTCGATGATCAGCGATTCCGCACTATCCGGCTTGACAATAGCCGCCTCCGGGGGCTGGTCCGCCAGAATCGTCAAGGCCGGCACGCGCTCAAAACCCCCTGGTGAATCGATGCCGTCCACGTCGGTGGCATCGGCTTTGAGATGCAGCTGTTTGCCGGCCTGTCCGGCCGGGACGGTCAAATGAAACTGAAACGGTGCGGCCTGGTCCTGGCCGACGAATGCGAAGGCGGGTTCGGTGCCTGCCGGCGCCACGGCACTGTACAGGCGGACGGCATCCACCCCGGCCTCGGCGTCGCTGGCCACGACATTGACGATGATCTGGCGGCCTGCGGCAATTTCAGTGAAGGTCGGGCCCAGATTAAATCCCCGGTCGTCGAGAATTTGAATTTCCTGGATCGCCGGCGGGGCATTTTCAACCAGGGTGAATTCCAATAAATGGCTGGCCGCATTCCCGGCACCGTCGGTGGCTTCGACCTGCAGCGCCAGGGCCATTTCGGTCGGATTTCCGGCAGCCGGATCGATGTAGTCCGCAATGGCCTGGATCGGCAGGACCCCTTCAAAAGGGGGCGCCAGCAAGACGCGGCTGAAGACGGCTTCGGCGGGGCTGAACCCCAGGTTGTCGTCGCGGTCGGCCAACAAGGTCACCTGGACGCTGCCCACCCGCACGTTGTCCTGAACGTCGATTTCAAACCGCAGGGCGCTGTGTTCTTTGACGGTCGCCGCGGCCTGGGGCGCGAGAACGGCAATGCTGGGTGCCTGCCGGTCGGCCGCCACCTTGACCGTGGTCGCTTGGGGGGTGCGGGCCGTGCGCGCTTGTTGTCCGGGGGCATCCGTTTTTTCGATGGCACTGGCCGTCAGAACGAGGTCCGTGTTGGCCTGGCCATAGGGAACCCCCACCAGAAACTCGTAGGGAAACACCATATCGGTGTAGGTGCGATCGCCGGTGATCAGACCGGCGACATTCAAGACCACCTGGCGCAAGCCGATGTCATCCACGGCATTGACCTGCACCAGGAGGAAATCGCCTTCGAGGATCTGATCGCCGTCGGCCGGATACCCGATGGCCAGGCTCGGCGGCTGGTCCGGCACGATGGTCAGTGACACGCGCTCCTCAACGCGATGCCCGGCGCCCCCTGCCTGATCACCGAAGGTGTCGATGGCCTCCACCCGGACATCGAAGCGGTTATGATCCGGATTTTGGGCATCGTAGCGCGGAATCGTGACCTGGAATTGGTAGGGCGGGCTTGAGAGCCGCGGGCCGGGCGTTTCATTCTGGCCGGTGCCGCCGGCCGTATACAGACGCACGGCATCGAGGCCGACGTCGTCAAAGGCGTTGACGTTGATGGTCACCGCGCTGCCCTCAACGACCCGGTCGCCGTCGGCCGGCGCTATAATGTCCACGACCGGCGGTTCGTCGGGGCGGACGGGATAGCTGATTTCGCGCTGGCGCAGATTGCCGGCAACATCGCTGGCCTCTACTTTGACCCAGAGATCGAAGCGGTAATCGGCTGCGGCGGCAACTCCCAATTGAGCGGCGATGGCTGACCGGGGCAGTATCGACAGCTTACGCCGGTATTCCGGGGTGTCGATGTTGCCGGTGGTGATCGGTTCAAAATCACGGGCTTCGATGGTCTTGACATGGCACAGGGCCGCACCGTACTGGGGCCTTTGATAACCGCCTGCGGGCGTGCGGGCCCCGTATGCCGCCCAAACCCTCATCTGTTCCACTTTGACATTGTCGTAGGCGCGGAAGCCGAGCGTAAAATGCGTGCCTTCAATGGGCCCGTAGCCGGCCGCCGGCCGCGTGACGGCCACCGCCGGCGGCTGCCCGTCTTTTTGGGCGATGAATGCGACGGCATCCCGGCCGAGGGCGCCGCTGGAATCTGTGACTCGGGCCGTGAGCCGCACGGTTTGACCCTCGCGGATGAAGCCGGCGGGCACGGTCATGACAAAGGCTTTTTGAACGGCATGGGGACTGTCGGAACGGCCATAAGCGTCAGCCAGGGCCGCCGAAAAGTCGTCGTGGATGGTCTGGCGCATACGGTTGAATCCGTTTTCGATGTTCTGGCGGCCCCCGATGAGGCCGGGATCTTGGCTGACCTTCAATTGACTGCGCAGCAGCAGCTGGGTTTCGTCGGCATAGATTTTGATGCTGCCGTCACTCAAGGGGCGGTCGTCCGTGGCGACGACCCCCACCACGATCTGAAAGGTCCCGGCGGCAATCTGTTGATTGGGGGCCGGTGCGACAATTTCAACCTGGGGCGGCAGGTTGGCCAGGGGATGGACCAGGAAACTGCGGCGCGCCGTCAGGCCGGCATTGTCCGTCACGACGGCCAGGTACTCGGTGGGCTCGTTTGCGGCAAACGCGATGTCGCGGCCCAACTGCGTCGCGACCACGGCCGGTTCGGGACAGGTGGTGTCAAAGGCGTCAGGGGCGCCGATTTCGACCAGATCGCCGGCCCGCGTGCGCCGGTAAATCGTAAACGCGCTCAACCCGGCATCATCGGACAGGGCGACATCCAGCCGGAAGGTTTCTCCCACCCGCACCCAGAATTCACCCTGGTTCACCTTGGCGGACGTATCGATGATCCGGCGGTAGGTATGGGTGTCGCTGTCGTAGTTGGCGGAAAACCTGTTGAATGCCAGCTGCGGCGCTGAATTGGCGTTTACCGGCAAGACCAGCCGCCGGGAAGTTTCAGCACCGCCGGCGTCGCGGGCCGTGACGGTCAAGCGCAGCTCCTCCCCGCTGAAATCCGACGGGATTTCATAAAACAGGCGATAGTCGCTCCGGCCGTAGCGGCCGCCGATCTCCCGCACCAGATTGTGCTGATTTTCAAACAGGCGCAGGGCGGCAATGCCGCTGGAATTGTCAAGGGCCTCGATGTCGATCTGCAGCCGCTGCCGCGGCACGACTGCGGTGCCGCTCAGCGGCGCCTTGATTGCCAGGTAGGGCGGTTCGGCATCGGCGGCCAGCGTCCGGACCGCTAGTGCTGCCAGCGGCTGGGGCGGGCGTTCGGCCGCAAAGCGATCGATGCCGTGGGCCAGAATAGCCAGCCGCTGACCGGCCAGCTCGGCGGGCAGGCGGATCTTGGTGGCGTGGCTGTGGGAGCTGCGGTCCGACGCGACGGCGCGCTGGGCGCCGATCAGGGCGGTGCCGTTGCCATCCCGGATGGTGACGGCGACCCATTCGTGGGGGGTCAGGCTGCGGGATTGATTGGCGCTCCAGTAGCTGGTCAGCTCTGCCAGGGCGCCGCTGTCTATGCGGATCGACTCAAGCCAGGTTGCCGCCGGATGGCCGTTGCCGTCGGTGACCTGCGGCGTGATGACGGCTGCGTTGATGGGATTGGCGCCGTCGCCTGCCACCAGTTTGGACCAGGCGATGCCCCGGGCGTCAGTAATGACCTCCGTTTGGGATCGGGCGCGGCACCCGTCCTCGTACCAGACGGTCAGATGATAGCTGACCTGGTGCTGGCTGCCGAAATCAAGGCGCAGAAAATCATCATCCGGCAGGGCCGTGTCCGGCGCCGGCCAGACGGTCAGCTGCTGGTCTTCGGCCGCCAGATACGGGCGGCCGCGCAGCAGCAGCCGGCCGTGCAGCCCGTCGGCTTCCGGATAATGCATCGCGATGTAGGGCGTTGCGGGCGTGTTCGGGTCATCCGGCGATACATAAACCCGGCCGGCCGGCTGGCGGCTGGCGTCGGGATCCAGACCCGTCAACGAGGTGTACAAGGCAAAGTAGTGCAGGGGATCGCTGGGACTGCCGTAGTCATCCTCGATCCGGATGGTTTGAAATGACGGGCTGCCGGCCATCAATACCGGGGCGGGCTGCGCGTGTGCGACGGACAGGCGCGGCGGCTGATCCGCAATGATTCGGATGGTGCGCATCTGGCGGGATTGATTGCCGGATGCGTCGGTGGCCTCCACCACCAGGCTAAAATGGTCATTTTGGGGGTCGCCGGGGACGTAGGCCGCCAGGTCCAGGGCTTGAATGATTTCAGCGGACGTTTGCTCGACCTGCAGATTTTCGGTCAGCACCCGGGTGCGCTGATAATCCTGGATCGATACCCGGTAGGCGGTGATCGCAATGTTGTCGGCAACGGTGATCCGGGCCGCCGCAGACTGTCGCTCCAGAATCTGTTCCTTGGGATCGATGATCCGGATGACCGGCGGATTCTCATCGCTGAGGATGCTTAGCTCAATCCCGGCGGTGCGGCTGCGGTTCACCCCGTCGTCCCGGGCTTCCAGCTTGAGGGTGTAGCGCTGGCCGGCATGATCCAGCAGGTCTTTGGGCACCACGATGCGCCCGCTGAAATCCTGGAAAACGCGCTGGCCGACGATCACCGCACCGAAGGCCTGGGGGTTGGGACGCCGGATCGTTTCAAGGCGGTTGGCGGATTCATAGGCGGTCCAGGTCAGCACGCGCTCCTGTTGGGCTTCATCGATCAGGATCGGGGTGACCCGGTCAATATAAAAATCGTCATCGGCCTGGCCCTTGATGGCAATGCTGGTGCCCGGAATCACCTGCAGCGGTTCATGGGGGGTCTCCATCACGATGCGCGGCGGTTCCCGGTCATCGATAATCTGAATATCGCGCAGCGCCTCAACGCTGCCGTGGTCATCCGAGGCGCTGACGCCGATCACGGGGGATTCGGTTGCATCATTCGGACAATGCGGGGTGCGCAGGCGGGCCGACAAGTATTGGCCGGCCGTTTGGGCGGCGGCCACCTGGGCGGCGGAAAAGCTTTGGACTTTCTGACGGTCCGGACTGCAGCGGATAAAAAATTCGGCTGCAATGACCTGACGATCGTCGCTGACCTGGGCCACCAGCTCGAAGGCTTCGCCCTCCACCAGACGGCTGCCCGCGGCCGGGCTGCGAATCGAGACAACCGGCAGGCTGTCTCCAACCAGCGCATATTGCCACGCTTCGGACGTCTGATTCCCAAAGACATCGGTGGCCGTGAGCTGCAGGACCAGCGCGTCACTTTCCTGGGGCGGGGTCAGGCCGAATGTCCCGGACGCGGTGGCCTGGGTTAGATCCTGAGCGAGAATTTCTTGCAAGTCCGATGAAATCGTGATGTGATTCAGGCGGGCGTTGTCGGCCGCCTTCCACTCGAATGTCGCGGGTTGGCCGCGGCATAGGGAAGATCCCGGGATGGGGCTCATGATGGCCGCCAGGGGCGGGGTGGTGTCGGGCTGGATGTTGATGTCAAACGCCACGGTGTCCGAAGGCTGTCCGCTGTCGTCAATGGCGACGATCCGGGCCTGAATGATCTGGGCCGTATTGGCCAGATCGAGGGGCTGCAAATCCAATTTCAGGCTTGATTTGATCGTGCTGGCCGGCACCGGAATGTCCTGGGTTGCCGAATGGCGTCGCGTGTCGCCCTGGTAATAATCGACCATTAAGCGGGCGACCCCGCGGTCGTCCCGGGATTGAACGGCCAGGACCACCCGGTCTTTGGCGTGGTATACGGGCTGATCGCCCTCGATGGTCACCACCTGGGGCGACTGGTCGGTTGCCACCCCGATGGTGATGGCAGCGGTGCTGGAATTATCCGCGGCATCGATGGCGTCAACTTCGACAGGATAGCGGTTCAGCGCAATCTGGTGGTCGGCGTCTCCCACGAACAGGGGCGTTCGCACCAGGATCAGCGCTGAAAACGCCTGCAGCGCCCCGGGAATGGTCTGGGGGGCAAACTGGTCCCCGTCGAGCTCGTCGGCCGCATTGCCGGTTAACACATAGCCGGTGGCCTGCTTTTGGATGCCCCGCAACACCAGGCGCTCGACGGCCACGTTGTCATAGCCGGTGACCTTGAGCACGAACTCGCTGTCCTCGATCATCCGGGCCAGTTCTGCTGCGCCTTCGGTTTCGACGACCGGCGGCGATGCGATGTTGACGACCGGTTTCTGGTTGTCGCGGCCCAGGGTCACGACAACTTCCTGGCTGCGGGTTTCCTGGCCTTGGCTGTCGATGGCAACGGCATGGATTTTCAGGGGCAGCGGTTCGAGGATATTCAGGCCGGTACGGGTCTGATACAGCAAACTGAACGGGGGGGTGCTGTCCGAGCCCACCTGCCGGTTTTCCACGTAAAAATCGACCCGGTCGACCCGCACATCGTCGATGGCTGCCACCCGGATCTGAATGGGCAGGCCGGAGACAAACAGTTCATCGTTCGCCGGGCTGGTGACCGCTATGGTTGGCGGCTGGTCTCCTTTTACCGCCAGCTGCACCTCGGCCGACTGCTCCTGCAAGCCGTGGATATCGCTGACTTTCAAGCGGAACCGCACGGTGGTTCCCAGCAGATCTTCGCTGATCGGTACCTGAAAAGAATGCCTTGTTTTTTGGACCTCGAATTGACTGCCGTAGCGCTGGTCGTCATTGTCGTAACTAAATTGATCCAGCGGTTGACCGTTCAGCATCAGCTCGGCCGTCAGGCCCATGGCCAGGGTGTCATCGGCAAATTCGCTGTCGAGCTGAATGGATTGCCCGACATTCACCGATCCCCCCGACAACGGCGCCGTAATGCGGGCGGCGGGCGGCGTGTTTTGGAAGATGCGAATGAGCCGGGAGGGGGTGGCGGCTTTAGCGCCGCGGGACGTGTGGACCACGGCATGAAAGGCTTTGCTGGTTTCGGCCGTTGAGGTGGCGCCCAGCTTGCTGTCCAGGCGCCAGATTTCAAAATAATGGATTTGGGTTTTGCCTAAGCCGGCCGGCAAGGTGCGCTTTTCGAAGTGGGGAAAACGGGCTTCGCCCACCAATGCGCCGTCGAGGAAAAATTCCACAAACGAAATCCCGCTGGGATCGATCACAGTCCCCACATCCCGGGCCAGTTGGTAGCGGATCGGGCTTTCTTCGACATAGCGCGCCAGCGCCACCGGCGTTTCGATCGTTAGTGAGGGAACGCTTACCTGAGTTTTGGGGTTCACCTGGATCGAACGGGCGGCCGACTCGCCCAGCTGGCCGGCCGTGTCCACGGCGATTGCCTTAAACACGAAATTTCCGTTGGCCATTTCCCCGGTGATATCCATGGTCAACTCATACGGGGCGGCAGTGCGCACGGCCACCACCGCATCGGCCATTAAAAAGCGAACTTCAGCGATGCCGACATCGTCTGCGGGATCCGTGCCAAGGGTCAGCTGCTGACCGACGCGAACCTGGCCCGGGGCCAGCAGGCTGATGGTCGGTTGGGCGTCGATGGCGGCAATGGGGATATCGAGGGCAATATTCGCCCGCGACAATGTGACCGTCAGGTAAAGGGGATTGCCGGCTGGAATTGCGGCATGGGCCAACAGTCCCTGTTGCGGGTCCAGGTCTAAAATTCCGGTCGCCTGACGGTCTAATTGATATGCCAGATCCGACGGGACGCTGACCTCGCTTTGACTTTGATCGTCGAATACCGCGATGATGCGGGGCAGCGGAAAGCGGGTGTTCAGCCTTTCGAGGACCCAGGGCTCACCATCAGTCGGACCCGCAGCCTGCAGCCCGACAATTTGCCTGGTGGGATTGACTTCAACCGGCACATTCACCGGATCCAGGCCCGGGTAGCTGACCTGGATAGCGACTTGCTGACCGCCGGTCTCGGCCAGGGGATAGACAAGGCCGGCTTCCGAAACCGACACCAGATCCGGGTGGGACGACGCATAAGAGACGCCCTGACCGCGTCCCGACAGGTCGGTGGCCCCGCGGTATTGAAATTCCACCATCGGGATCAATGCGACGGATTCCAGCAGATTGGTGAATATGATGCGTTCCTGGCGCACCGTTAGGCTCAAGGCGTCTTCGGCCACGTCCTCGCCGGTAAATACAATTTTGGATACCGTGCGCTGGTTGCCGGACGCATCCACGGCCACCAGGTCCACCAGCACCACGCCGTCATGGGCGATGGTGTCCGGATCCAGTTCATAATTGAGCGGCAGCGACAGTTGATACTCTCCCCGGGCCGCGGGCCAGAATACCTTCCGGGTGCCGCCGGTGTCGACAAAGGCGCTTTGACGGGCCAGGGCCACCACGCCGCCGGCGCTTCGAAGGTCCGAGGCCTTCAGGCCGGTCAGCGACATGCCGACATACTGCAGGTCGACATTATCCCGGGCCCCGGCGCTGACCAGGATGTGCTGCCGGCCGTCGCTGGTAATCAATTGAATTCCCGAGAAATTCAGTTCAGCCGGGGTGGTTTCATAATAGAATTCTTCTGCGTAGGTCTGGATTGAATCATCGTTGAAGCGCAATTGAATCTGAGGGCGGAAACGCCACTGGCCGTCCTCCAATGAATCGCCGGCTGCCGCAAAGGAATACCGGCAACCGTCCGGTACGCCGGCCAGCGGGGTGAACTCGGCCGGCGCCAAGGTCAGCTGAAGTTGGGCGGCGGAAATTTCAATGTTCCGGATATCCCGGCAGTCGTCAAGCGCGACGATAAACTCAGCTTGCTGCTGTCCGTCGGCCAGCACGCGGTCAGTCCGGATATTGATATTGACTTCAGCCAACGCCATAGACCAGCCGATCAATACCATCAGGATGGCCAACCCGGAATGGATCCAAAGCGAGCGTTGTTTTATTTTCCAGAAACCAGCGGTTTTCAATTGCTCCCCCTTTGTTCGGAAAAAGTTGCGGATAGTTCAAACCTGCTCGAATCAGCTCCGGCGGCCCCGGCACCATGGGTGCCATCCAACAGCACCGGGGTTTCTTCGGCCATTCGATGTAAACAAGATTTTGCGGCAGGTTGTCTGAAATGGTTTGTGAGATGTGGTGTGTTGAGTGGTGCATCCGGAATACTGATGCGAATCGGCAGCAGAGAAAAGACTTTTTGACCGGGTGAGCGGAGGGACCTCACCCTATCCGTGGCGGCGGCAATATCAAATAGATATGGATATCCTCCTTTAACAGCCGGCATGGTTCAGTCCCCCCGGCGCTCCCCCGTAAAAATGCGCCGCTTAGCAGTAGCTGAGTATTTGTGCCGACTTCCGATTGTTATGCAATGTCATCGTAAAATACGCATCCTCCCGTGGTAAACTTCCCCCAAAAAATTGTCAACCATGTGAAGTCGCGGCCTGTTGCCGCATTGCTTTATGCCGTTGTGCATAACCGGGCACTCAAATCAAGCTCTTCAGAAATTGATGCCTTCTACCAATAGGCCGCGCCTACTATAAAAGAAGATAGTAAAAAATGCAAGACGTTATTACTAGTTATCTTTTACTTGTTTTTTATTTATTGCAATCAGCTGTTAAATAAATTGACTATAGAGCCTGCGCATAAACTTAAAATTGATCAGAATAAATTACAAAATTGTAGGTCCAACATTTTAAATTTGGTCAATGTTCTTTGAAAAATTGGTTAAAGCAGCAATCTGCTGTGCTTCAGGTTA
>Ga0209339_1000111_pt1 | contig 35408 bp, 27 predicted proteins | sample OlaalgELextract3_FD_187376 | JGI IMG/M metagenome (GOLD analysis project Ga0209339, IMG submission 187376) | Olavius algarvensis symbiont microbial communities from Tuscany, Italy - Type A ELBA extract 3 (SPAdes) (version 2) | ecosystem: Host-associated > Annelida > Digestive system >... | reverse complement strand
AGTTTTAGGGAACTAGGCCTATAAAAGGAGTGATTTTAGTAGTACTTATATCAAAAAAAGTCAAGTAGTATTTTATCTTATCATGCTGATATAATGAGAATTTTTACGTTTATGCGTCCACTCTATAGATCTGTTAAGGCTTAGCACCGCCGGATAAAATTACAAATTACAAGCACCAAATTTCAAATAAATCACAAACAACAAAATCCAATGACCAAAACGACGCCGGCCATCAATAGCCTCGGCCGATCTGAGTTTCAAAGGCAACACTTCTCAACTTTCCCACCCGTGTAGACGCTTCATAATCATTTCCAGTATGAGTTTGGAATTTTAAATTTTGGTCATTGGTATTTGTTTGTTATTTGTATTTTGCTATTTGAAATTTAAAAGCTGTTGTTTATTCAATTAGTCCCAGTTCATGGTCATTTTAATCGCTAAACATTTACTTGCTGCCATATGACTCCAACAGTGCTACCATAAACCGCCATATCTTTTCAAGTGACGGAATGTACAGCCCCTCATTGGGCGAATGGGGGTCTCTCAGGTCCGGGCCGAATGAAATCATGTCCATCCCCTCGTACTTATCTCCGATGATCGCGCACTCCAGTCCGGCATGAACCGATTTAACCCGGGCCTGCCGGTCGAAAACGTCCTTGTAGACCTCTTGGCACCGTGCGAGCAGTTCAGACTGCATATTTGGTGTCCAGGGCGGATATTCACTGCCACATCGGGTTTTAGCACCGACCAGGTCAGCCGTGGCACCGATTATGGTGCTGATCTCATCCAAACGAGATTTTGTCAGGCTGCGCTGGCTGGTCAGTACTTGCAGCCGATCTCCTGCTAATTCAACTGTGGCCAGGTTGTTGGAGGTTTCAACCAGTTCTTTGAAAGCCGTCGAGAATCCCACCGCCCCGTGAGGCAGGGATAACAGCAGGTTGATGACGGTGCGGGATCCAGCTGCACTCAGGGCGCTTTTAATCTCAGCTGTGGAATCCGCGATCGACAGGGTTAAGGTAAGCTTGCTTTCGATGCCATCATAATCAACCTGGAAGATGCTTTGATCTTCGGAAACTATCTTTTCTACAGTATCGGAATCTCCGGGGGCAGCGACGAAGACGGCGTCAGCATCCCGGGCAATCGCATTGTGCGCCGTCCCGCCTTTGATAGATATCAGCTGGATGTCACAGGCCGCGGCCAACCGGTGCAGGGTGCGCGCCAGGATTTTGTTGGCGCTGGCCCTCTGTTTGATAATATCGATACCCGAATGTCCACCGTGCAAGCCGGCGACACTCAAATTGAAAAATTGACTTTCGGGTCCAAGGTCCGATGCATCGAGCGCAAGCGCAACGTGCGTGTGTCTTCCTCCGGCACAACCGACTGTAAATACGCCTTCGGTTTCCGAATCCACGTTCAGCAGAATTCGACCTTCGACAAATCCGGGTTCGAGTTCTTTGGCGCCGTTTAAGCCGGTTTCCTCGTCCACCGTAAACAACAGCTCCAAGGGTGGATGTGCTATTTTGTCATTGTCGGCAAGCGCCATGGCCAGTGCTATGGCAATGCCGTTATCCGCTCCCAGTGTGGTGTTATCCGCCCGCAGCCAATCGCCGTCTATAATGTTTTGGATGGGGTCTTTGGTAAAATCGTGGGGCGAGTCGGGAGATTTTTCGCATACCATGTCCATATGGCCCTGGATGACTATGATCGGTGCATTTTCATATCCCGCCGTCGGCGGGACCTTGACCAGCAGGTTGCCGGCAGGGTCTTTTTTTACTGCCAGCCCTTTGTTTTCGGCCCACTGCTCCAGCCAAAGGCCGACCTGTTTTTCGTTTTTAGAACAGCGCGGGATGGCATTGATCTGCTCGAAGTAATCCAATACTGTCTTTACATTTTCTTCCATCTAAATTCTCCCAACCCGGTGAAGCCGGAAATGAAGATTGAAAATTGATCCGCCGCAGGCGGAGTGGTTTCGCTCGCGCAGCGCAGGCGCTTGTGCCGCGTGTCGCTCTGTCATATTAAATTAAAATCGATAGAGCCACTTAAATATTCAATCTGGATAATACAAAAATCCTGCGCAAACATGATAGGAATTCAATAAATTGACACTAAGTACATTTTTTATGTGCACACAAATAAACGCGGATCATGTGGAATTGTTGGATTTGTCTGCTGCTCCTTATACTATCTACAATGATCCGATCTTGGCGGATCCGGGTTAATCTGTGTCTCAATTTACCTATAAGATTCACGCAAAATCAATTCCGGCCACTGCCACCCACAGCACCAGCGCATGCATGGCCATAAGAATCGCCATGGGACAAATGACCCACAGCATTGCCGTGGTATGATTGCGACCCGCGGATGGTTTGTCGGAGGGCCCCAACTTTCCGATAGTCAGCTTTCGGCGCCAGTGATACGCGATCAGTGCCAAACAGGCTGTTACGAAAAGAACATTGCCGGCCAGCAGCCAGCCGGGATAAACCTTGAAAAAACTGTTTTTATCCGGGATGTTCGACAATAGACTGCCCATGGGCAGGGCCGTAATCACTCCGAAGGAAATCACCGCCAGAGAACCCTTGAAATGCCTGAGATCCTTGCACCAGCGCCAGTCCCCTATTGTCGGCTGCTTTAGACCCAAGATCGTCAGGCAGCCGATGAAACTTGCGGCGGTGTCGACCAGCATGTCCGTCCAACCATATGATCTTTGCAGATGAATCCCCTGCAAGATTTCATCCACGACGCCCAGCATCGCCGCACAGATAAACACCAGCAGCAAAATCCCACTGCCACTGTAATCCGCAGCGAGTGCCAGGTACAAAATCCAGGACATCAAAATATATTCGGGGATATGGATATGCTTGTTGGCATTGGCTTCGAGGTTCATGACCAAAATAATTATTATTCCGCCAACTGCAAGAACGATGAGACAGCGGGCAATCTTTTTTTTCAGCAAACCGACGATGATATAGATCAAAGCAAATGCAATGATGGTGTAAAGCGGGACCATCCCCGCAGCCTGGGACGAAAATCGGTTGACAATTGAACGATAAACAAAAATCGCGTAAGGTAGACAGAGGGTATAAAGGATTACCGAAGACCAGAGTAACATTCGCTGCAGGCAAAGGCTGACGTTGATTTTGGTGGGAGATGTCTTCATATTGCCTCGATATGAGCCGGGTGGGGCTTACCCTGGAACGTCAAACCCCGAACCGCTTAAGATTGATCTTATGGATGTTTCCGGCAAGACTGTCAAGATCTTCTTATGCGGCTTGATTTTTGGTTAGTATCTGATTAAGGTTAAATAACAATTAACGATGATCCTCTTTCGGGAAACCGGTCATGAAATTAGAATGCCCAAAATGCAAAATGGTCAAGGTGATCATGACCAGCCAGATTATCTCTGATCAAAATGCATTTGAGTTTTCCTGTCCGAACTGCAATTTGGCAATGAAATTGGAGCTGGTATTCAGCCTGGATCAAACAAATTCCGCTCAAGCCCGCGCGGAACATGCTGACGCTGGGCACTCAGCGCCCGATCCAGCCCAAAGCGAAGCTGAACGCCAAAGGCAGGTTAAGGCTCTGAAAACCAAAATATTGCGCAGTCTGGTAAACCTGCCTCCCATGCCCCATATCATTTTGAAAGCCCGCCAAATCCTGTCGGATCCCGAATCGAGCCTCAAGGACCTGGCGGTTGTCATCGAAATCGACCAGGCCCTGGTGGCCAAGGTATTGACCCTGGCCAACTCGGCTTACTATGGCGTCAGCGGCAAGATATCTTCAATACCCCATGCCTCAGTTCTGCTCGGACAGAAGACCCTGGGGCAAATGATTACCATTTCGGCTTCATCGGCTTTGCTCACCAGAAAGCTCGGGGGTTACGGGATCGATCCCGATGATATGTGGAAGCATTCTCTGGCCTGTGCATTTGCAGCCCAAAGAATTGCCGAAATCGGCAGTGATAATATGGTTGAGGATGCATTTACCGCAGGGCTGCTGCATGATGCCGGAAAAATTATCCTCGATCCATACATGCTTAAACATAAATTTGATTTTAAAAAGCTGAAACGTCAGAATGATCCGCCGCTTTTTGAAGCCGAAAGATCCATTATCGGTTTCGACCATGCCGAAATCATGTCCCGTGCTTGTCGCATCTGGCGTTTTCCGGAGGATCAAATCGCGGCCATCCGTTTTCACCATCAGCCGCGCTGCTCGGAGGAAACCAAGCTGGGCTGCATCATTCACCTGGCTGACTGCTTGGCTAAAACTGCCGGCTTTCCAGCCGGGCCGCCAGGAACTCCGGATCAAATCGCGCCGGATATTCTGGAATTGTTGAAGCTTCAGAAAGAAAATCTGATTGACCTTGCCAACGCGATGAAGGATGATGTGCGAAAAATTGAAGAGGACCTGCGGGAGTAGTCATGCCATTATTCGATTTAACGGAATTTTTCAAACTGTCCTCAGCCTTGAACTATAATTTGAGTGCTGCCTCTTTGAACCGCTACACCGTCCTGATGTATATCATAGGCAACAAGCGCCTGGTGGCCGATGAAACAAGCGACCGGGAGCAAAAGGGCATCCTGATGGAGGCCCTCGGGTATCTGTTTAACGCATACAGTGAAAAGCGTCGGCGTCTGGGACCCATGGCCGTGCTGCACCCGCTGCGTGCCTCTGCCATATTTACGCGATTTCTCGACGATCTCAGCCTGGTCAATATTCTCACCTTGCTGTTTCACGATATTCTCGAAGACGTCAAACCGGGGCAGTTTGACGTTCAGAAGTGGAAGCGCATGGAGGAACAGCTTTACGGCCTCATGCAGCGGATGGACCAGGGGGATGAATCCAAGCTGATGCAAAATCTTTTGTGCCTGACACGCACGGATCGGGAATCTTACTACCAGTATATCGGAAGGCTGCTGGACAATGCCCGGCTTGCCCCCGAACTGGTTGCCGTGAAGCTGGCAGATCGGCTGGACAATACCCTGGATATGCGCATCGACCTTGAGGATGCCCTGGCCAGAATAGATTTTTTCGAGACCATTTTCCAGGTCCTATTTGTCACCCATTTTGCGGGCTACCGGCCCATGATGGAGCATGCGCCGACTACTGCCATAAACGGCGCCCGCCGGTTGTATCAGCTTTTTAAGAATGCCGTGTTGCTGTCACTGATTCGGCAGCACACACCGCCGGCCGGGCAGCAGATCGTCAAAGGCCTATTCGATGCTGTCTCCGAAGCAAGCCTGAAGGAGGCCCAGCGGACCTTGATTCATTTAATGAGCTATCACATCAAAGACCTGAAGGACCAGCGCGGCCTGCTGCTGGAGGCGATGCAATATTGCTACAGCGGCCGCAGCGACTTGGTCACCAAACCTGACGGCAGCCAATTGTTGGATGGATTGTTTTCGACCTACTTCCGGCACAAATCCGGCAAGGTTCGCAACAAGCACCTGGACATCCCCTACCAGAATAAACCGCTGATGCTGCAGGCATCGGTGGCTTTTCTCGTCATTTTTTTGAGCTTCCTCAACGACGACAAGTATTATATCAAAGGCATCAGCGCCAGCGGTATTCGAGCGATATAAAAAGATTTCGGATTTTGGATTTTGGATTTCGGATTGAAAAGAATAAAGGCGCGGAGCATCGGCGTTCGGCGTTCGGCACAAGGCAAAGGTATAAGGTATATAGGGTATAGGGTGTAAGGAATACGGGACTAGGAATTGGGACGATTGAGTTGTGGCATACCGCTTATTACTTTGCCACGAGGCGCCACGCACTCTGCACCATACAGTATCACTCCGCAATCAAAAATTTCCGACTTCCACTTTCCCACTTCCGACCTCATTTATTTGTCCTCTGACCTTCTCACCATCTTAACTTCTCATCTTCTCATCTTCTCATTTTCCCGCCTTCTCACCCTCTCACCGTCTCATTCTTCTATCCGCGGCTCTTCCTCCATTTTAGCTTTCAAAAGTTTCCCACTTCCGCATTCCCACTTCCGACTTCATTCCTGTCAATCCGCAATCCGAATTCCGCAATCGAAAGGCCTCGCACCATCTCAACTATCCGGCTTTATTGCAGCTATTCATATAACCATTTGATATTGTTTTGTATTCATAGATTTTTCTTGCAAAAAAAGTGAATTCCGCATAAAATTAATACTAATTTCCTGTACACCCGAATTTATCGTTTTTTTCGATTGGTGAACGATCGGTATTTGATTTTATGCAACAACAAGACCTTGTCAATCTGCTTGAATTTACGGGGAAGGATCCCACACGCCTTGTTTTTGAGGATGAGCTCACCGGTGTATACAACCGGCGATTCCTCTTCCAATATTTCCAGACCAAAGTGTCCTGGGATAAGCTGGCCAAAAATCCCCTGGCGTTGATTATGATAGACGTTGACAAATTTAAAAGTGTCAACGATTCCCATGGGCATCAGGTCGGGGATGCGGCGCTGGTCTGGGTGGCTGACTTGTTGCGCGAGGTGGCTGGTGACGAGGGATTGTCCATCCGATACGCCGGCGATGAATTCATGCTCTTGTTTACGAATTGCGACAAGCAAACGGCCATGAAAATGGGCAATCGTCTGGTCAACAAAGTCCGCTCGCAACCGTTTCGACTATATGACCAGAAAAAGAGCCTTCCCATTACCTTGAGCCTTGGTGTCGCTTCCGCTCCCGAAGATGCAAAAAGCGGCAAGGGCCTGATACAACAAGCCGATGTTGCCCTTTACTCTGCCAAATGCATTGGCCGGGACTGCCTGGTGAACGCCGGTGAAGTCGTCCCGGAAACCGTGTTCGACAAAACTGTCGTCAACCAGCTTAAAGCGGTTAAGCTGGTGGGGCGAGACCCCCAGTTCAAAGAGGTAATCCAGGTTCTGAACAAGTTCGGGCAGAAACAAAACCAGATGCTGATTGCCGAAGGCACGGCCGGCATTGGAAAATCCGAGTTCCTGGAGTCCATCCGGCGCAGCCTGACGCGTGCCAAAGCCCGGCACATAAAAGTTGGCGGCGATCCTCAGGAAATGTTCCGACCCTACTACCTGATGGCCAGGATTTTAGTCAGTCTGCTGGGCAATCGCGGCGATCAGGGAGCTGCCATCATCGCGGGCCTTGATAAAAAGCATCAGGACCACATTGCACGGATTTTGCCGCAGCTGGCACCGGATGCCGCAGTGGTTGAAGATGACAATGAGCGCTTGAATCGCAAGGGCATTTTTTTAGCTCTGGCGCACTTGTTTATCAAGGCGGCCGGCAGCCGGCCGATTATTCTGTTTTTGGATGATCTGCATTTTGCAGACGAAGCCTCGCTGTTTCTGCTGCGCCAACTAATACAGTTCAAAAAATTTTCTTTATGTGTCCTTGCAACGTCGGAAAGCGACCCGGAATCGGAGCGTGCGGAGCACAAAATTCCCCTGCGGCGATTCCGTGAACTCTACCAGGGGCCGCTCGGCATTCGAAAGGTGACGCTTACACCCTTGAATTCCGCTGACATCACCAAGCACATGAATTCCTTGTTTCCGGGTATAAAGATACCACCGGACTTCGAAGAGGATCTTGCCCGCATCAGTCAGGGCAACCCGCTTTTTATCAGTGAGCTGCTGCGCAAGCTGGTGTTTGATCGTAAAATTACCTTATCAGGCCAGCAATGGACCCTCGAGCCGCCGGAAGAGGGGTATTTCCCCAAAACTCTGGAGGAGATTGTCTCTCACAAGATTACCGCCCTGGATGAAGAAAGCCGCCTGATTTTGGATCAGATTTCGGCACTCGGGGGGGGATGTATCCTTAAGTATGCTGGTGGGCAGTTCGGAGCAAAGGGAAGCCAAGGTACTGGAGTTCATTGATCAGGCGAGTGCCCAGGGGCTTATCAGCACCAACTTTCAACTCAACGACGAGATTATCAGCATCCTGGGAAAACAGGTCCTGGCGATCACTTATGGGTCCATTGAGCAGGATCGCAGGCAGGAGTTGCACGAACAGATCGGCAATTACCAGGAGGGCCTGTATGAGCAGCACATCCTGCCTTCCGCGGCGACGCTGGCCTACCATTTCAAGCGATCCACCAATCAGGAAAAAGCCGGACGCTACGAAAAAATCCAGGCCCTTGCCAACAGCCGTAATTTCAACGGCCGGGAGGCGCTGGCCTATTCGGTTGCTGCACCCGGCGAGGCGACTGAAGCCGACATACCACTGAAGCCTAATGATTTTAAGCGAATTCCTGAAATTATGCGGGATTTTATGGTGGCCGTGCGCAATATTAAGCTTTATCCGCCGGGCAGCAAATCAATTGTCAAAATCAACCGCCAATTCAAGGCCTCCCTCGAGAGGGTGTTGCGCGGCAACGAAACCCTGAATATCGTTGAGGTTAAAAATGCCATCCTGGTCAATGGGCAGAAGCTCGATGTTTCGGAGTTTAAACTGGTGGCGGATACTTTGTTGAAACTGTTGGACCGTGCTGAACTCAAGGGTATCGCATTTCATCGCGGTCTTACCGAGCAGGAGCTTGAGGCCCTGCTGCAGGCCCTCGGCAATCCAGTCAAACAGACTTTCACTGCGGGCTACTGGGACGATTTTTCGGCTGAACACCAACTGACCAATATCGAATTGAAGCAGGTACAATATTCTGTGAAAGTCAATGCCGCGGATGGGGCCGGCCAGGGCGCCGCCACGGTCCCCGGAACTTTGACGGCTGCCCAAACCTCAGAATTGAAATCGCCGTTGGGTCCGCGGGAGCTGAAAGTCATTCCGGAGATATTGCGGGCTCTGGGCGCAGCAGCCCGCGTGATCAACCTATATCCGCTAAAAAGCAAATCGGTGGTCAATACGCTGAATACGCTGCTGCGAAAACTGCAGCAATTTTTTACCCTTCAACGCGTTTTGACGTTTTCCCAGGCCGGCGATACCCTACTGGTAAACGGTGAGAAACTGGACACATCGGACATCGCGGAGTTGAGGGGACTGACGGATTATTTTATGGGGCTGCTGGACAAGATCGGCCTGGAAAGCATCACCTTCCTGGAAACCATATCCATTCATCAGTTGGAGGCATTTTTCGGGGCGCTGGGTAATTTGCCGGAAACGGAAGTGAATTCGAAATTTTGGAAGTCTCTGGCCCAGGAGCAGGGCTTGTCCGCAATCGTCTTTGATCAGCATCTTTATGAAATTCAGGTCGCGCACAGCCTGTCGGCCGGCAGTGTTGAGCCGGTGGCCGGTGCTCATCCCATGGCGTTTTCCCCCGGGCTGGGGGACCAGCCAATTCCACCGCAACTTTTAAGAAAACACCTGGAGCAGCTGCCCCAACAGGTACAAGATTTGTTTGTGGACGGAAAGCCGGCGCTGGTCGAGCAGGCCGTAAACCGGGTATATCTGGGGCTTCAAGAACATGAAATTGGCATGCGCAAGAAGGTTATCGAACTCTGGCGAAAATTGCTGGATCGTTTGGCGCCTGCCTATCAGTATGATTTTAACAAGATACTGATGGATCCGCTAATTATCGAATTGGGTATCGAGAAAGAACCGAAGATGGTTGTCGAGATGGCTTCATTGCTGAGCCGAATGGCCACCCTTTTCATTCAGTTTGCGGATTTCCCTCCGGCATCGCGGGCTCTCGGACATATCGAAAAGCAATATCAAAAGTTTAAGAACGCGAAGGATCCCAACGCCCAGCTATTTGCCGGCAGCATGAATCGGAAATTGGATTCCCAGGCTTTGCGGGTTTTGATAGAAGACCTCAAATCCGCTGATCCTCAGCGTCAGCGCAATGCCGCCCAATTGCTGGGAAGCCTGGGAGCCGCGGCGAATTCGATGCTGATCGAGATTATTAAGCGCGAGGATGATTTTCGGACGCGTCAGGTAGCCGCCGGTTTGCTGGCGAAACTCGGGCCCAAAGCGGTTGAACGCATCAAGCATTTAATGGTGCTTGAAATCAGCGTCCAGGAGCGCGTGCGCATTCTGGGAATTATTGATATTCTGACCACGGATTTGAAAATCGAACTGTCCCATGCCCTGGGCGATGAAAATGCCGACTTGCGTCAGGCAGCCTATCGCTTAGTTGAGCGTTTGAAAGACAGCCGGGTGATCGAATGGCTGCAGGAATTATTGCAGAGTCCGAATACGGTCTTGGCGGTCAGTGCCGTCAAATGCCTGGGTAACCTTCAACCGCCGAATGTAGAGACTGAATTGATTGCCTTGCTAAATTCATCCGACAATGTTCAACTGCGGATCGCCTGCTGCCGGGCGCTGGGTCAGATCGCCAATCCGCTGTGCGCGGATGCACTGCATAAGCTTTTGCTGCCCCAGCGGTCGTTCATTTTCCGCAAGAATCAAGATTCCCGGGTGCGGGAGGCCGCCGCCTATGCACTGGGCCAGATTTCTCACCCGGAAGCCTCACAAAGCCTCCTCCAGTTTGTGGATGACCGTGACCCCGCGGTACAGGAGATCGCACGGCAGGCGCAAGGTACCCCGGCGGCCGGAGGGGTATAAATGACTAATGAATATTGAATAATGAATAATGGTGGATGTCGCTTCGCTGCGCCATTGGTCGCACTGGAGTTTCCTTCTCGATCAGACTGCTTGCTTGCGACCTGCGGCGGAACTCGTGAGGTAGCAATCTGAAATTCAGTTTTCAGGCCGCTTTCTTCTCGCCGGTGAACAGCGCAACGGTCATGGCCTTTAGGTGTTCGGCCATTTCAAAATCTTCAAAATCCCTTCGATCATCAACCTCCTTGTCCAATACAGAATCCCGGCTGCGATAAGCGGCCGCCAGGTCAGGATCGATTTCAATGGCTCGGTCGAAATCCCGGTACGCCCGGGCGGTTTCCCCGGCTTTTTCATGGGCCAGGCCGCGCAGGTGAAATGCACGGGCGTAGGCCGGATCGAGCCGAATGGCGCGCGTAAAATCGGATATGGCTTTTTGGATCTTATTCGTTTTCAACTGCGCAGCGCCACGGCTAGAGTATACCAGCGCAAACTTGCGGTCATGTTTGAGCGCCTGGGAAAAATATTTGATGCTGGCTTTGAAATCATTTCTAAGATAGGCCGCAACACCCTCATCGAACAATTTAATCGCCATGTAATTTTCGGACATTGGGATTTCCTCCAATAATAACAATGATGATTTTATTTCATATCTCGTCGATATATTTCCATCTTAATCATCGTGCTTATCTTTGTCAATGAATACGGGCTGTTGGGGATTGGGGGTGATTGCGGATTTTGGATTGCGGATTTCGGATTGAATTAAAGCGCGGGCACCGGCTGGGGGAACGCACACTTCGTGCGAGCTGATAGCTAAAAGCTGAAAGCTCAAAGTCTGGGATAAGGTCGCTTCTAATGGTGCGGGGTTTTTTTGAATACGGATTTTGGATTGCGGATTGAGATGATTTGAAGCAATGGGACTGATTGCGAGGTGCGGGGGGGGGCAGCGGTCGGCATTCGGTGTTCGGCGTTCAGCGCACAGCAGAGATCTAATATATGGGGTATATGGCGTAAAGTTTAAAGAATAGGGTACTAAATCTGGGGCGATTAAGTTGTGGCATACCGCTTTATTCTTTGCCGCGAGTCGCGACGCATTCTGCCCCAGGCAATGTCACTCCGCATTCCAAAGTCTCCGACTTTGACTTTCCACACTTTCGATTTCCGTGATCATACCTGTCATTCCGCAATCCGCAATCCGCATTCCGCAATCCGCAATCCGAATTCCGCAATCCGCAATCGAAAAGCTTCTCACCTTCTGACCTTCTCACTTTCCCAACTTCCCACCTTCTTTCTTCTGTCCTCTGTCCTCTGTTGTCGGATAATTGGTTGTCAGATGGGCCTGCCCGTGGTAGATAACGCCTTTCGTAATTCAAATCTCTGCTCAAGGCGATTTGCAACTGGCAGCACACCGGCGCCTACACGACTTTGGTGCGTGGGAGACTCACGATGGATAGCAGCGACTTATCGAACCCGCCTGACGGCGGCGCCGAAATGAATGTCTGGCGCGAAGACTATCAGATCAGATCCTATGAAGTCGATTGCCGCAATCGGCTGTCGATCCTCTCAATGTTCAGTTTCATGCAGGAAGCCGCCAGCAAGCATGCCGCGGCCCTGGGTGTATCCATTCACCAACTGCTGTCCGAAAATTATACCTGGCTCCTGTCCCGTCTCAAGATCCAGATTGCCGCCTATCCCGGTTGGAATGACCCGATACAGATCAAGACCTGGCCTTCGGGCACCCAACAATTGTTTGCGCTGCGAGATTTTGCAATGATCGACCCTGACAATCAAACCTTAGCCGCCGCCGTTTCAGCCTGGCTTGTCGTCGATCTGCAAAAGCGGCGCCCGGTGCGGATTGCACCTTTTGTCGAGAGGCTTAAACCCATAGAAGGAAACCATATTTTGAATGACCGGCTGGACAAGCTCCCTGCCTTGAAAAGTCCTGTTCATGAAAAGCGTTTTACTGTGCGCCATTCCGATCTCGATATCAACCAACACGCAAACAATGTGAAATTCGTGGAATGGGTTATCGAAGGGGTGCCGGCTGCCACGCTGAGCGATGCGGTGCCCGTGGAATTAGAAATCAACTTTCAGGCGGAAGCCTTTTATGAGGATCGGATTGTCGCCGCCTGTTGCCCGCAAGATCCGGACAATACGATTTTTCACCACAGCCTGACCCGCCAACAGGACGGGCGGGAATTGGCGCGGGCCATGACGAAGTGGCGTTTCGAATGATGATTGACGAATGGCGAATGACGAATTAAGGAATACTATCCATTTTTAACGGTATGAATGGGTCAGAAGTATAACATGCCTAAATATCGATGAAGCCGGAATTTCTATCCTCCCACTTTCTCACCTTCTCAACTTCCCAACTTCCCAACTTCTATCCTTTGATTTCCGTCATTATTCCTGTCAATCCGCAATCCGAATTCTGCAATCCGCAATCGAAAGCTTCCGCAATCCGCAATCGAAAGCTTCTGATCTTCTCACCTTCTTAACTTCTCAACTTCTATCTTCTGCCTTCTGTCCTCCGACCTCAGCCCTCAGTCCTCAGTTCGACCTATTTTAGGTAAATTACCGGCCCGGAACTGTACTGATCCGCTACGGTCAGCCGGGCCTTGCAGCGGGTGAGCGCCTGGGCCACCTCGTCAAATGCTTTTTGGGGGGCGTTGTTGATTTCGCTCAGATGGGCCAGGATGACATGCTGCAGATTATCGTGCTGCAGTTCATGCAGCAGATTTTTAGAATCGCTATTGGACAGGTGGCCGACCCGGCTTTGAATGCGCTGTTTCAGGGGCCAGGGGTGGGGGCCGGTTTCCAGCATCTGAGGATCGTGATTGGCCTCTAAAACCAGCAGGGAACAGTGCTTCAAATGCTCTTTGACCATGGCGGTAGCCATGCCCAAATCGGTGGCAATTGCGATGCGGGTTCCGTTGTGGCCAATGGTAAAACCGGCCGGATCCTCCGCGTCGTGGGATATCGAAAATGGGTGAATGTTTAAATTTCCAATGTTAAAGCTGGTACCGCAATCAAACGACCTGGTTTCGTGCAGGCTGCCAAGCCCGGGGGAGGCTGCTTGTGTTTTCTGATTGATGTATACCGGCAATTTAAAACGGCGTGAAAGGATGCCGGCCCCCTTGACATGATCGCTATGCTCATGGGTGACGATGACTGCATCCAGGTTTTCAGGAACCAGATTTCTCGCTGTCAGGCGTCGCTGGAGCTCGATACCGGAAAGGCCGGCGTCCACCAGGATGGATGTCTCGCCATCGGAAATATAAGTTGCATTGCCCTTGCTGCCGCTGGCCAGATTGCAGACGGCCAGCGAATAATCATGAGTTTTGGGGTATTTGCGGGTGTCAGAATTCATCGTTGCCATATTTTGAATTTTGAAGTTTAAAGCTGATAGTTCATAGCTGATAGCTGATAGTCAAAAGAACATTTACTAATTTTTTTTAAGCTTCAGGCGATGAGCTATGAGCTACGAGCTATGAGCTTACTTGCCCGTGTGTCCGAAGCCGCCGGTGTTGCGGGAGGTTTCATCAAGCTGCGGCACCTGCTGTAGTTGGGCCTGGCAAACTTTTTGGATCACCATCTGGGCGATGCGGTCCCCGCGGTGGAAGGTGTAAGGTTCTTGGCCTAAATTAATCACTGCAATTTTGACCTCACCGCGGTAGTCGGCGTCGATAGTCCCGGGGGAATTGATCAGGCCGATCCCGTGTTTGACCGCCAGGCCGCTGCGGGGGCGGATCTGAGCTTCAAAACCCGGGGGCAGCGCAATGGCAAATCCGGTGGGCAGCAGGCCTATTTCGCCTTTTTCCAGCACCTGATCTTTGTCGATCGCAGCGCAGATGTCCATGCCGGCGCTGTGGGGGGTCATGTAGCGGGGCAAGGGAATATCGGAATCCGTTTCCGGCCGAAGTCGCATTATTTTTATAACTGGGTCGGCTTCCAAGGGTAGATATATAGATCGTGATCAACTCAGATAATGAGCCACTGTCTTTTAACTATTTTCGTGCTTTTAACGCCACATTAAGGGATTTAGGAATTAAGTGATTGAGGGATTAATTAATAAAACAATTATTCAAAATTGATAGAATACCTTCAATTCCTAAATTCCCCAATCCCCTAATTCCTTAATCATATAATATACCTTCAAACTCTTTCTTGTCCGCATCCAGCGGGCCCAAAAGCGTCAGCGTCATCTGCCGGCGGTTGAAAAGCTCGTTTGCCAAATCCTGGATCTCGCCGGCGGTGACGGCCTCGACCTTATCAATGATGGTCTGCAGGGGAATATCTTCGCCGAAATGAATTTCGTTCTGGGCCGTGCGCACCATTTGATTGTCCGCACTTTCAGACGCCAGCAGCAGGCTGCCCTTGGTATATTCCCGGGCGCCGGCGAGTTCGGTTGATTCGACCGGTTCGTTTTTGATTCTGTCGATCTCATCCAAAACCAGCTGCGTGGTTTCCCGGGCCTTTTGGGGGTCGACACCCATATAAAATCCGAACATACCGGTGTCCACATGGGAGGAAATAAATGAATACACCGAATAGGCGAGGCCCCTGCGTTCCCTGATCTCCTGAAATAGTCTTGAGCTCATGTTGCCGCCCAGGATGGTGTTCAGTAGTGAGCAGGTATAGCGACGCGGATCCGTGATGGACAACCCCGGGGCGCTGAGGCAGATATGCATTTGTTCCAGCCTGCGGTGGTTGAGGTCTACCACCGATCGACCCTTGGGCGTTTGACGCTGGGGGAAACCTTGCCGGTTCGCGATGGTCCCAAACACCGGTTCGACTAACTCCACCAGGCGCTCGTGCTCCAGGTTGCCGGCCGCGGAGATGACGATGCGATCGGGTTGGTACAGACGCTGAAAAAAATTTTTGAGGATCGGCGCATCGAAACGGGCAATGTTTTCCGGCGTACCGAGGATCGAACGGCCCAGCGGATTTTCGCCCCAAAAATTATGGCCGGAAAGCATATGGACGTATTCGTCCGGGCTGTCTTCGACCATGCCGATTTCCTGCAGGATAACCGGCCGTTCTTTGTCTATTTCATGCGGATCGAAGACCGAATTGACAAAAATATCCGAAAGGATGTCCACCATGGTTTCCGCCTGGCTGTCAATGACCCTGGCGTAGTAGCAGGTGTTTTCCATGGTCGTGAAGGCGTTGGTGTTGCCGCCGATGGCATCGAATTCTTTGGCGATCTGAAAAGCGGAACGCTTTTGGGTGCCCTTGAAAATCATGTGCTCGATAAAATGAGACAGCCCGCTTTCAGGCGCAGACTCATCCCGGGCACCCACGTTGACCCATACGCCCATGGATACCGAGCGCGTGTAGGGCATACTTTTGGTGACAATCCGTATTCCGTTTGCCAGGGTGGATTTAACGACGTTTGCGTCCATTTTCCTCTTCCGAGACAGCCTTGTGGCTCAGACGGATTTTACCGTCCCGATTGATTTCCAGTACCTTGACTTTTAGCTTGTTGCCCTCTTTCACGATGTCGGACACTTTGGTCACCCGATGGTTGGCCAGCTGCGAAATGTGCACCAGGCCGTCGGTGCCGGGCATTATCTGAACAAAGGCACCGAAATCCGTAATTTTTACCACCGTACCTTCGTAGATTGCGCCGACTTCCGGTTCGCGAGTCAGGTCTTCGATCATTTTGATCGCCGCATCACCTTCCTCCCGTGAGAAAGCGGCCACTTTGACCTGACCCGAATCCTCAATCGCAACATTGGTGTTGGTTTCGCTTTGAATCCCCCGGATGACTTTGCCGCCGGGGCCGATGACTTCGCGAATTTTGTCAGGGTTGATCTGGATGGTGATGATGGTCGGTGCAAATGGTGAAATCTCCTGACGGGGTTCGGTTAACGCATCATCCATTTTATCGAGGATATGCAACCGTCCGATTTTGGCCTGGGCCAATGCTTTTTCCATGATATCTTTTGACAGCTCAAGGATCTTGATATCCATTTGCAGGGCGGAAATGCCGTCCCGGGTGCCGGCGACTTTGAAATCCATATCACCGGTGTGGTCTTCATCGCCCAGGATATCCGACAGGATAACGACCTGGTCGTCTTCTTTAACAAGACCCATGGCGATGCCGGCCACCGGGGCCTTGATCGGAACCCCGCCGTCCATCAGGGCCAGGCAACATGAGCAGACCGTACCCATGGAGGATGAACCGTTGGACTCGAATACTTCGGAAACCAGGCGGATCGTGTATTCAAAATCTTCTTTGTCCGGCAGGATTTTTTCGATGGCGCGCGTGGAAAGTCCGCCGTGGCCGATATCCCGCCGACTGGGACCTCCCATGCGTTTTACCTCGCCGACGGAATAGGGCGGAAAATTATAATGCAGCATAAAGGGGCGGAACTCCTCGCCACTGAGCGTCTCAACCCGCTGCTCATCCTGGCCGGAGCCCAGCGTCAATACGCCGAGAACCTGGGTCTCTCCCCGGGTAAACAGGGCGCTGCCGTGGGGGCGGGGTAAAATGCCGGCTTCACAGGTTATTGGCCGGATTTCGTCGAACCGGCGTCCGTCTATCCGGCTTCCCTCTTTCAAAATGAGATCGCGGCTGATTTTTTTCTGCAGACTGCTTAAAATATCGTAAGCCTCGCCCTCACGGCCTTCATATTCCTCCCCGAGGTTTTCGACCAACTCGGTTTTAAGTTTGCGAATGGTTGCGTAGCGCTTCATTTTTTCAGGAATCAATATGGTCTCGCGCAACTTCGCGGCGGCTTCCGCTTCCAATTTTTGGGCCAGGGCCTCGTCTTTGGCCGGCGGCTCAAACGGTCTTTTCTCGACCCCATGGGTTTCCTGCAGTTTCAGTTGCAGATCGACCAGGGGTTGCAGGGAACGGTGGCCGAAAAATATGGCCTCTAGCATGTCAGCTTCGCTGACCAGTTCTCCGCCGCCTTCCACCATCACGACCCCGGTTTTGGAACCGGCCACGATAATATTGATGTCGGCGTTCTCCCATTCCGCAATCGTCGGATTAATCTTGAGCTGACCGTCGATCCGCGCCACGCGCACCATGGCAATGGGGCCGGCAAAAGGAATGTCCGACAGGGTCAGGGCGGCCGAGGCTCCCAGCATCGCCAGCGTGTCGGGATCGTTTTCCTGGTCCATCGACAGGACCGTTGCGATCACCTGGGTTTCGTAGCGGTAGTCCTTGGGAAACAGAGGCCGGATCGGGCGGTCTATCAGACGGGCCGTGAGGGTCTCTTTTTCACTGGGGCGGCCGATTTCGCGCCGGAAATAATTGCCCGGTATGCGTCCGGCGGCGTATATTTTCTCCTGGTACTCGACGGAAAGGGGCAAAAAACTCGATTGCCGCTCTTCGTGGGCCGACACCACGGTAACCAGGACAATGGTGTCACCGTACTGAACCACCACTGAACCTGATGCTTGCTTGGCGACCTTGCCGGTTTGAATGCTCAGTGTTTTTCCATCGATTTCTTCTTTAACCAAAATTTCCATGTTTTTCTCCTAACTTCTGGTGACGTCTCACCGAATTTTTTCGGGTGTCTAAAGCGCAACCAACTCAAACGCAGACAGCACGTCACGGAACGCCGGATCGAATCCGGCTTGTCTAAAGGCCAGCCAAGGCCAATGATCGATTATAGGCCGAAGTGATTCCCGGCAATTGCACGAAAAACCGGGTGGTATTTCAAGCAGTGCTGGCGTCCTACTTTCTAAGGCGTATATGGGCATACAAGTTTGTTGTTGCGGTGCGGTGTTTACCGTTTCAACCCCAGGGTATCAATGATGGTCCGGTAGCGGTTGACGTCTTTGAACTTTACATAGTTGAGCAGTCGACGGCGTCGGCCTACCAGCATCAGCAGACCCCTGCGGGAATGATGATCTTTTTTGTGTATTTTTAAATGTTCGGTAAGATAGGAAATCCGGTGGGTTAAAAGGCCCACCTGTACTTCGGGCGAGCCCGTATCGGACTCGTGCAATTTGAATTTTTCAATCAATTTCTTCTTATCTTCTGTTGTGAAAGCCACTTTCTTTTTCGCCTCCTCTGGTTAGTACATCTATAGGTAATGAATTCTTTGTTCTTCTGGAAAACTTAGGGAAACGGTTTAGGTCGCCCTTACGGATCAGATACTGGATGCTGGATCCTTGATACTCGATATTAAAGCGGACGTCATTCCTATTTTATCCAGTATCCAGCATCCAGCATCCAGAAGCCAGTATCCAGCATCTTGTCCGCTACGTCAAAATTATTCGGTTTGACGCTATATGATCTTTTACGGCTATGCCGATCATGTCAGGTCCCAGGTTTTGGAAAGACACAGCAATATGTCAAACGGTCATCGGTCTTGCTCTGCTCCACGATGGCAACCAGATCTCGTTCCCGGTCGACAATTTTCAGAAAGCCGCCCGCCTGACCGGTTTTGCCGGCATCATCTCGTCCGGACAAATCTGATAAAGCCAGTTTTTGGCCTTGCCGGATTCTGGCTGTCAAGTGGTCTTCGGCAAAAAATTCAGGCATATCCGGCAGTGCATCCGCCATGGGGATCATTTTCGCTGACAGGCTGCCGCGTCCGGCCAGGTCTTTAAACGCAGATAACGATATTGCCTGATCCAGGGCAAATCCACTGCTTTCGATCCGTTTTAACGCGCTGAGGTAACCGCCACAGCCCAATTCCCGGCCAATATCAGCACCCAGGGTCCGGATATACGTTCCGGCCGAGCAGGATACCTCGAAATGAATGTAGGGTAAATCTACTCCAGTGACACAAATGTCGTAAATCTGCACCTGCCGGGGCGGCTTTTGAACCGGCTGACCGCGACGGGCAAGTTTGTAAAGGGGAACCCCTTTGTGTTTTAAAGCCGAATACACCGGCGGCACCTGTTCAATAAATCCTTTGAACGAGTCGGCTACGGATTGTATCGTCTGCTGCGAATACTCCCCCACTCCCGCGGTAGAAACGACGGTACCGGTTAAATCCTGGGTATCCGTTTCCTGGCCCAGTTTAAGCTCGGCAGCGTATTTTTTAGGGCCGTGCAGTAAAAATCCGGCGAGCCGAGTGGCCTGATTGATACAGCATACAAGTACCCCTTCGGCGAAGGGGTCCAGCGTGCCCGCATGTCCGGCCTTGGCGGCTTTAAGCGTTTGTTTAACAATTGCCACCACCCGGGCGGATGACATGTTCGCCGGTTTGTCAACTACCAGGATACCGTTCAGATATGCCTGATTGCCGGTTTCCGATGGCTGATTTCTGGTTACTCGATACTCGATGCTGGAAACTCGATATTTGAAGGTTCAATACGCTTAGCCCTTGGCTCGAAGCAATAATACAAAATAAGATGTTTTCCTTTTATAAATCCGCAATCCGCAATCCGAATTCCCAAATCAAAAGCATCACAGGGTTTGCGCCAGGGTAATAATATCCGATTTTATTTTCAACAGGCTCGATTCGACCTGGAAACCGGCTGCGCTGGCATGCCCGCCACCCCCGAAAGCGCCGGCGATGGCTGCCACATCCACCGATCCGTCAGAGCGCAGGCTGACATGAAAATGGCGCTTGCTGTCTGATTTTGTCCGACCGTTGCGCTGTTCCTGGATCAGAGCGGCCACCTTGACGTCCTGAATTCGCCGGGCATAGTTTATCATGCCATCGACATCTTCCGGCTGGGTTTCTGTAAAATCAAACATGGCATTGGTGACGGTCATGACGGACAGTTTGCCGTTTTCTGATATTTCGAGGGAATCCAGCGCCAGGTTCAACAGCTTGATACGTTCCAGGGAATATGTGCCAAATACGCGCTGGGCCACACTGTAAGGCTCAACCCCCAGCTTTGTCATCTCCTGGCTGATGGCGAATGCGGCCTGATTGGTATTTGAAAAACGAAACGATCCCGTGTCGGTTAATATCCCGGTATAGATTGACGTTGCGATCTCCTTATCCAGCGGGATATCCAGGGACTTTATCAACCGGTACACAATTTCCGCCGTGGAGCAGGCATCGGCGTCGACGAGCTGAATGTCGCCAAAACCGGTGTTTGAAAGATGGTGGTCGATGTTGATAACCACCGGTATTTTGCTGATTGTCGAACTGGCCTCTCCCACCCTTGACAGGTCCCCGCAATCGAGGACCAACGCCACATCATAGGTCTCGGCTTTTTCTATGTGCCTGACAATGCGTTCGACGGACGGCAGAAAACGATAAACCGCCGGTATCGGGCTAAAATTGTATAGGGTGACTTCTTTTACCCGGCGGCTTAAGGCCAGACCCAGGGCCAACAGGGAACTGACGGCATCCCCATCCGGGTCACAGTGGGAGGTCAGCAAAATATGGCGTGCGTTTTTAATCTGATTGATGATCTGATCCATTGTGTGTCGATATCTTATCTAATAATTGGTCGATCTGCGAACCGTATTCAAACGATTCATCATAAAAAAATTTTAAATCCGGCATATAGCGCAGACCAAGCTTGCCCGCAAGACTTCTTTTGATAAATCCGCGTGCGCTTTCAAAGCCCTGGGCGGCGGCTTCCGATTTCTCACTATCACCGTATATTGTAAAATAAATTCGGGCGAGTTTCAAATCGCGTGACATTTTTACACTGGTGATGGTCGCCATCGCCAGACGGGGGTCACGGATTTTTTTTTCAATAGTTCCGACAGGACTTCCTGAATCAAACCGCTTACCCTGTCAGCGCGGGAAAAAGGAATCATAAGTGAATTATTTCCATTTCCATGTCAACAATTTCAGCCAAACCCAAATCCTCAGCCATATTGAATAATTTGTCTATTTTCGAGTTGATCAGGGCGGCGTCGTTGCCGATCATCGAAATTCCAATTTCAGCTTTCTGATAAATGTCGCTTGACCCCACCTCGGCGATGGATGCGTTAAAGCTGTTGCGCAATCTGTTGATCATTGACTTGACAATTTTGCGTTTGCCTTTCAATGAGCGGCAATCGTGCAATCTCAAGCTGATTAGTCCGGTACCGACGACCATGCTGGTTAATCGTTATTGGTTATTAGTTATTGGTTATTGGTTCTACTTTGTCATATTTATCTTTATTCCAGCATCTTAATACAACAAACTGATATGACGGAATAAAAGAATGGCTAAAATGATCTAAATTGCCTAAAATGACTAAAATTAAGGAGACGCTGCGCTCTGCCATTTTATATAAAACCGGCAGAATTCCTTTCAACGAATAACAAATAACGGATAACAGATAACTTCTATGGGGCTTTTGCTCATTCAGAGTTCCTATAATAAATCCGCAATCCGCAATCTGAAATCCGCAATCTGAAATCCGCAATCCTTCTACTCGATTTCCGGTCGGATTTCTTCCAGATAGTAGCACTCCAAAACATCGCCGACTTTAATGTCATTGAAGTTTTCGACGCCGATGCCGCACTCGTAGCCGGACTGCACTTCTTTGACATCATCTTTAAAGCGCCGCAAGGACGAATTTTTGCCGTCGTATAATTGTACACCGTCTCTGACGACCCGGATACTCTTGCCCCGTTCAAACTTGCCGTCGGTCACATAGCTGCCGGCGATGGCACCCACCTTGGGAATTTGAAATACCTCGCGAACTTCCGCCGAGCCCATGATGTGCTCCTTATAGGTGGATTCCATCAATCCGACCAGGGCGTCCTTGACATCCTTGATGACATCATAAATGATGTTGTAAAACCGCATATCGACATTTTCTTCACTGGCCAGGGCCTGGACTTTCGGCGTCGGCCGTACGTTAAAGCCGATGATAATCGCATTGGATACCGTCGCCAGGGAAATATCGTGTTCGGTGACGGTTCCGGTGGCCGAATGCACAACTTTCACTTTGACTTCTTCGTTGGACAATTTGGTCAGCGCTTCAACCAGAGCCTCATTGGACCCGTGGACATCGGCCTTTATAATAATGTTCAAGTCCTTGATTTCACCCTGCTGCATCTGTTCGAAAAGGTTATCCAGGCTGAGCCGGTTGGTCTGGGCCAGCTCTTTGGAACGCTGTTTCTGGCCGCGATGCAAGCTGACCTGTTTGGCACTTTTCTCATCTTCCAGGGCAATCAATTCATCGCCGGCCATGGGCACCCCTGACAGCCCCAGGACTTCCACCGGAATCGATGGGCCGGCCGAGTCCACCTGGATCCCCCGGTCGTTGAGCATGGCCCTGATTTTACCGTAGTGAATTCCGCACACCACCGGTTCGCCGTTTCTCAGGGTGCCTTCCCTTACCAGCACGGTGGCGACCGGACCGCGGCCCGAGTCAATCTTGGCCTCGACCACATGGCCGATCGCCGGCTTCTCGGCGTTGGCCTTGAGCTCTAAAATTTCAGCCTGCAGCGATATCATTTCCAGCAGCTCATCGATACCTTCTTTTTCTTTGGCGGAAACGTGCAGGAAAATCGTATCCCCGCCCCAATCTTCCGGAGTTAAGCCGTTTTCGGCCAGCTCTCTTTTCACGCGGTCCGGATCGGCATTGGCTTTATCGATCTTGTTGACGGCAACAATAATCGGAACCTCGGCCGCCCGGGCGTGGTTGATCGCCTCCAGGGTCTGGGGCATGACACCGTCGTCGGCAGCCACCACCAGAACGACGATATCGGTGACCTGGGCACCGCGGGCCCGCATGGCGGTAAATGCCTCATGCCCGGGCGTATCCAGAAAGGCAACCTGGCCCTTGTTCGTGGCAACATGATAGGCACCGATATGCTGCGTGATCCCGCCGGCTTCCAAATCGGTGATGCGGGTTTTTCGAATAACATCGAGCAGCGAAGTCTTGCCGTGATCGACATGTCCCATGATGGTTACCACCGGCGGTCTTTCCTGTAATTTCTCCGGATCGTCGGCAATCTGCTTTAATATCTCTTCTTCTTCGAAGGCCGCACCGGCTCGCTCGACTTCATAATTGAACTCGGCTGCCACCAGGGCGGCGGTATCGTAGTCTATGCTCTGGTTGACGGTGGCCATGAAGCCCATTCCCATAAGCGTTCTGATCATCTCGTTGGCTTTGATTCCCATGCGTTTTGCCAGTTCGGACAAAACGATTGCTTCATCGATTTTAATCCGGCGCTTGATCGCTTTGGCCGTGGTGATCTGGGTTTTCTGGGCTGAGGCGGGCACCTTGGCCTTGGCGCCTTTGCGCGGTTTGCGAGACCGGTAGCCGCTGTCATAAAGGTCCTGGCCTTCGACCACCGATTTTTTGCGAAAGGAGATTTTCTTTTTCAGGAATTTGCGATCGTGGTCTCCCTCATCGCCCTTTTTCTTCCACTTCTTTTTCTTGGCGTCTTTGGCCGGTGTTTCGCCCGGGCGTGCGCCGGGTTTCGGAGCGGCAGGTTTACCGCCCGGCCGCGGCTCTGATTTGGTTTTGGCTTTTTCTTTTTTAGCGGGTTTTTCCGTCTTCGGTCTTTCCACCGGTTTTACCGGTAATTGGATGATTTTAGCGGACTCTTCTTGTTTGACCCGTTTAACGACTTTTTTAAGGGGCTTTTCCTCGACCAATTCTGCCACCGGCTCGGCCTCGACTTCGGCAACGGTCTCCTCGGCCGGTTCGGCCGGGGCCGCCTCTTCCTCGACCGCCTCCGGTACTTCCGGCTCCGGTTCGGCGGCCGCGATTTCCTCGACGGGTTCGGCCTCTTCAGGGACTTTTTCAGACGGCGCTTCGGCGGCCTCCGGCACTTCCGGTTCAGGAGCTGCTTCGACCTTCACCTTTTTCCGCCGGCGAATGACAGTCGGCTTGACGCGCGTCTCTTCAATGGTCTCTTCTTTTTTACCGAAAAGCTGTTGCCTGATTTGGGCAACCGTGTCGTCATCCAGAGCGCTCATATGGCTCTTGACCGCGATATCCAGATCATTCAGCTTGCTCAGTAGAATTTTATTTTCCAGGTTAAGGTCTCTGGCGAGCTCATAAACCCTAGTCTTTGCCATTACGTCCCCCTAAGGCACCTAAAATATTATTACGTCAGGTCTAGTAACTTACTCTTAAGATGAGTCAATCCTTTTGGCCACGATCTATGTCAATTTGCGCCAAATTGAGGAATTCAGGAATTGAGGGATTGGGGCATTAAAGGATAAAATCAATCAATTAAATTAGATAGCATTCCTTCAATTCCTAAATTCCTAAATCCCTGAATTCCTAAATTGAACCCATGTCCAATTTTCATGCAATTGCAGGACGTACAGAGGTTCACAGCCATTTTTAAACTAAATTCCGAGGTCTGTACGTAGTGCTTCGTTACTGTTATTCGGCTAACCTTCCTTCGATTCAGAATCATCTGAAGCCGGCACAGGCGTTGGCAATTCATCCGGCGCAGCGGTTTTATCTTCAGCATCCGGTCCGGTCGCTTCATCTTCGGCGTCCGATTCATCCGCTTCAATTTCAGCGGCCGACGTGTCGGATAGGCCTTCAGCGGCTGACTCGTCGGGTACATCTGCGGCCTCCGCCTCGGCCGGTTGATCTTCTGCAGCCAGGTCCTCGGCTTCATCTTCAGCGGCCGATTCCGTGGTTTCGTTTTCAGCACCCTGCTCAGCATCTTCTTCTTCAACGTCGGCCGCGCTGTTTTCAGCCGCCGTAGTCTTGGCCGCATCAAGCAGTACAGCCGCTTTTTCTTCGCCGATCCCACGGATTTGAATTAAATCTTCGACTGCGGCGCTGGCGATTTCATCAGCTGAATAAAAGCCGCTTTCATATAGTGCATCAGCCAGGCTGATACCGACCCCCGGCAGCGAAACCAAGGAGTCATAGCCGGTCTGCATCGCCTGGTTATAGCGGGTTTCGCTTTTTACATCCAGGTGCCAGCCGGTAAGCTTGGATGCCAACCTAACATTCTGGCCCTTTTTCCCGATGGCAATGGATAAAAATTCATCCGGAACGATCACTTCCATTGAGTTGTTGGCTTCATCGATGATGACCCGGGAAATTTCAGCCGGCGCCAGGGCATTGCATACGAATTTCGCCGGATCCAAATGCCAGGGGATGATGTCGATTTTTTCGCCTCGCAGTTCCTGGACCACGTTTTGAACCCGGCTGCCCTTCATGCCCACGCAGGCACCGACGGGATCGATATCGGAATTGTTGGACGCCACGGCGATTTTGGCACGTACGCCGGGTTCGCGGGAAGCCCCCATGATGCTGACGATGCTTTCGCTGATCTCCGGCACCTCCGTTTTAAAAAGGTCTATCAGGAAGTTCGGATGGGTCCGGGATAGAACAATTTGCGGACCGCGCGATTCGTGCAGAACGTCGAGGATATAGGCACGGATTCGGTCTCCCCGCCGATAAGATTCCCTTGGAACCTGCTCACGAACCGGCACCACACCGTCGGTTTGACCCAGGTTTACGATGATATCACCCCGGTCGATGCGTTGAACGATGCCGTTGAGGATTTCCCCCTTGCGGTCAATGAAGCTGGCATAAACCGCATCTTTTTCGGCATCTTTCATTTTCTGAATAATGACCTGCTTGGCCGATTGGGCGGCGATGCGCCCGAAGGTGCTGGTATCCATCTTGGTGCCCAGGCTGTCGCCGACTTCGCATTCGGGATCCAGCTTGCGGCCTTCCGGAAGGCTGATTTCAATCTCCGGTTCGGTGACGACTTCAGCGACTTCTTTAAACTGAAAGACCTCGATCTCACCGCTTTCTTCGTTGTACTGAACTTCAATATCCATCTTGTTGCCGTACTTTTTTCTGGCAGCAGATCGCAAAGCCTCTTCCAGTGCCCTGATCAGGACATCGCGATCAATGCCCTTATCCCGGCTAACCTGTTCCACGACACGTTTTATGTCTGAGATAAACATCAGATATCTCCATTTCCAACTTTATTCAATGAGGCGTGCTTTCGAAATATCCGTAAACCCGATGGTGATTATTTGTTCATCAATTTGCAGGCTCACCTCATCTCCGGTTATGCCCAGAAGAACGCCTGTAAAATTTTTCCGTCCATTAATCGGCAGATAGGTCTTGAGTTTTGCCCGGTTGCCTTTAAATCTATCAAAATCCTCTTTTTTAGCCAGGGGCCGCTCCGGGCCCGGAGAGGTCACCTCAAGGCTGTAAGGCCCGACATCTGCCAGATTGACATCCAGAATATCGCTCATCTGCCGGCTGACACCGACGCAGTCCTCGAGTTTGATGCCATCGGGCTTGTCGACATACAGCCGCAGAATTCTGCCGGCCGACTCACGCTGATATTCAACCTGGATCAACTCCAGTCCTTCGGAGCTGCAAAGCGGCTCGGCCAGGGACCAGACCTGTTGTATCACTTTTTGCTCTTTGGCCCGCGCCCGGTCAAGATCCCTTGACTCGACCTTACTTTTACGGCGGCGTTTATTTTTTTTCACTGGGCCGTGAAATCCTCTCTATAGAAACACAAAAACGGGCTGTCGCCCGTTTCCTCATGTTGCAGGTAGATCTACTTGATGTACAGCGAGAAAGATTATCTGTTCATGCCATCAACCATAAGGAATAATTAAAGTTCATCCCACAATACATAACAAGTACAATCCCAAGCCACGAATTCAAACGGATTAGGCGAACTTAAGCTGGAGCGGGCAACGAGATTCGAACTCGCGACACCAAGCTTGGGAAGCTTGTACTCTACCAACTGAGCTATGCCCGCTAGCCTAAGATTAAAATATTTAAGACAATTTGATTGAATTGTCAATAACTTTCAGAAAACTAATGTATTAAAACAGTATTGAAGATTGAAGATTGAAGATTGAATATTTGTGGTTATCGCTTCGCTCCGTCCAATTTCATTAGAGAGAAAACCTTAAATTTTCAACATAAAATCGCTACAGGATGGTCAAAATAAGCCACTTCATTTTATTGCTGACCAGGTCAAAAAATATTATTAGTGATCTAATATGTCCCGGATGGATTTCAATTCGGCCTTTATGTCCTCCAGCAGTCTTTTTTCAGACAGCTCCGGTGGACCGCTCCTGGAATTCAGATAGTTGCGGGCACCCTCAAGGGTAAATTTTTTATCGTAGAGCAGGTGCTTAATCTCCAGGATCGTTTCAATGTCTTTTCTGGTATACGACCGCTGCCCCGTATCCGTGCGCCGGGGTTTGATTTTTTTGAATTCAGATTCCCAGAATCTTAATACGTGGCTCGGCAGACCGGAAATCTCACTGACTTCACCAATCTTGAAATACAGCTTGTCAGGAATCCTAATATGATGCGGCTTTCGATCTCGCATTACCAACCCGGATTAAAAAAATTGAATATTGTAGATTGAAGATTGACAATCTCGTAAAAAGTTGAAAAACGACCTGTTTACGAGAGTGTTTAGTGTTTAGTTGTATATCATCTTGATACGACATGCGAAGGGTTTTACCAATTACCAAATACCAAACACCAAACACCAAACACCTAATGAATTCGGCCTTTTGCGAATTCATCAATCACCATTCTTCAATCTTCATTTCTTAGGGCAGCGTGGCATCAAATTCATTTAAAAGTCGTTCTGTAATCGATTTGTGGAGATCATTGACATCTTCGTCTACCAGGGTTTTGTCGGGCGATCGATAGGTAACGCGAAACGACACGCTCTTTTTGCCGGCTGCGATCGGATCCCCTTCGAAAACGTCGAATAGTTGCAAATTTTCGACCAGTTGCTCCTGAAAAGCTTCGAGCTTGTCCAACACTGACTGGGTTTCAACCCCGCGGTCGACAATTAGCGTAATATCCCGGTAAATTGCCGGGTAGCGCGGGATCGGTCGGGTATTGAGGGTTTCAGGAATCAATCCAGCCATTTTTTCCAAATCGAGTTCGAAGATATAGGCCGTTTGTTTTAAATCGTAGGCGTCGATTACCTGCGGATCGATTTCCCCCACCAGGCCCAGGGGTATGTCCGATGCCGTGATCTGAGCCGTGCGGCCGGGTCTGGTATACTCACAGGCGTCGTCGGCCATGGCTGAAAACCGAAGAGCCTTCAAATTCAATGCCTGCACCAGCGCTTCGACGGCGCCCTTGATGTCATAAAAATCGCAGGGGATTTCGCGGCTGTGCCAGGAGGTGTCCGCGCGGGCCCCGGTCCACAGGGCGATCAGCATTTCGGGCTCTTCCGGCAGGACCTGCTGGTCCTTTTTAAGAAAAATTTTTCCAATTTCGAAAATTTTTAAGTTTTTTATCTGCCGCGCCAGGTTGTAGCGCATGGTTTCGAAAATACCCGGCACCAGACTCGTGCGCATGACGGCCTGATCTTCAGTCAACGGGTTTAGTATGTGAATCATTTCCCGACGGGAATCCGCGGCCTTTAACTGCAAACGGTCAGCGGACGATTCGGGTACAAAACTGTATGCTATTGCCTCTGAAAAACCAAACCCGCACATCAGTGCCTTGATCCGGTTTCTGAGCTGCAGTCGGCGTTCCGGCGGCCGGCCTTCGGCCGGCATGGCCGGAAAAGTCGTCGGTATGTTATTGTAGCCGGACAGCCGGGCCACTTCCTCCATCAGGTCTTCCCGTCTGGATACATCCACCCGGAAGGTGGGCGGTGTGACCTGCAGGCGGTCCTGATTGTCATCAGGCGGTTCGACTTTAAATTCAATGGATTCGAGAAGTTGCCGAATCTGATCGCGATTCAGATTGGTTCCCAGCAGACGATTGGTCCGCTTGACGCCCAACTCCACGCTCTCTGCGGTTTGCAGATTGGGGTATTCATCGATGATGCCGTCAATCAGGGTGCCTTTCCCGATCTGCACCATGAGTGTCGCGGCCCGGTTGACGGCGCGCACACAGCCCTCCGGATCCACGCCCCGTTCAAAGCGGTGGGATGCATCCGTATTCAATCCCAGTGTCTTGGCGGTGCGGCGGATGCTGACCGGGTTAAAATAGGCGCCTTCGATCAGCACGCGGGTAGTATCATCTTCGATCTCCGAATTGAGGCCGCCCATAACGCCGCCCACCCCAACCGGTTTCTCACCGTCGCAGATCATGAGCATTTGCGCTTCGAGGGTGCGTTCTTTTTCATCCAGGGTGGTAAATTTTTCACCATCGGCTGCCAGGCGCACGACGATGCGATGGTCAGCCAGGTTGTCAAAATCGAAGGCATGCAGCGGTTGGCCGGTTTCCAGCATTACGAAATTGGTGATATCGACGATATTGTTTATCGGTCGCAGTCCAACCGACAAGAGGCGGTTCTGCAACCAATACGGTGAGGGGTTTACCTTGACGTTTTCAACCAGTCTGGCTGCGTAGCGCGGACAATGGTCCGGGGCTTCAATCCTGACAGACGTCATCTGGCGGATGGTATCGGCCGCGTCTTCAATGGCGTAGTCTGGATATTTGAGTGGGCCGTTTTGGATGATCGCAATTTCCCGGGCGATGCCGATCACACTGAGACAGTCCGGACGATTGGGCGTCAGGTCCAGCTCAAACACCGTGTCGGACAGGTTCAAGGCCTGGGTCAGGGCCGTGCCGGCCGCCAATGTGGCGTCCAGGGACATGATGCCGGCCGGATCGTCGCCCAGTCCCAACTCGGCATCGCTGCACAGCATGCCCTCGGATGTTTCTCCGCGGATGACGCTTTTTTCAAGCCGGCTGCCGTCCGGTAATACAGTCCCGGGCTGTGCCAGCGGCGCCAGCATGCCGGATGTGACGTTGGGTGCCCCGCATACCACCGACAACTGACCGTTGCCCGTGTTTACCCGGCAAATTTTCAGTTTGTCGGCCTTGGGGTGAGGCGCCACATCTTCCACCCGGCCGACGATGACGCCGTCAAGATACGCATACCGGTCCGAGACCGAATCGACTTCCAGGCCGGCCATGGTCAGTGCCTCGGCCAGATCGGTCGGATCCATGGTGATATCAACATACTCTTTTAGCCAGCTTAAGCTAACTTTCATGGTTCTATTCTACTCGTAATAATTGGTCAGAGTCGGGCGACCGGGTGCCAGTGCGCACGATCGTTTGGCTTTGGTCGTGTTTTGTGTTTAGTGTTCGGAAATCAATGGGCTAGAACTGTGCAAGAAACCGCATGTCGTTTTCGAAAAATTTGCGAATATCATCGATACCGTATTTCAACATGGCGATACGTTCCACGCCCATGCCGAATGCAAATCCGGTATAGCGGTCGGCGTCGTAGCCCACGTTTTCATACAGTGCGGGATGAACCATACCGGAACCCAGAATTTCCAGCCATCCCGTATGGGAACACACCCGACATCCTTTGCCCCGGCAAATGACGCACAGAATATCCACTTCCGCGCTGGGCTCGGTGAACGGGAAAAAGCTGGGCCGGAACCTGAGGCTCGTTTGTTCATCAAACATCTGGTGGACAAAAGTCGTCAGCACCCCTTTGAGATCGCCGAAGGAAATGTTTTCATCAACCAGCAGCCCCTCGACCTGGTGAAACATGGGGGTATGGGTCAGATCCGAATCGCAGCGATACACTTTGCCCGGGCAGATAATCCGCACCGGCGGCGGATGCTTTTCCATGGTTCGAATCTGCAGGGGCGAAGTATGGGTTCTTAAAACCACGTCTTCACTGACGAAAAACGTATCCTGCATGTCCCGGGCCGGGTGGTCTTTGGGAAAATTAAGAGCTTCGAAATTATAATAATCCGATTCAACTTCCGGGCCTTCGGCGATATCAAATCCCAGGCTGGAAAATATGTCGCACATCTGGTTGTTGACCTGGGTGATCGGATGCATGTATCCGGCTGGCACCGCTCGGCCCGGCAAAGATACGTCGATGCGGTCATCTACCACCGTGCCGGCGGAGTCAAATTTTTCAGCAGCCTTTTTAAACGCGCTGTCCAGCAGGTTTTTTATTTCATTGGCTTGTTTGCCTGCCGCAGGCCTCTGGTCGGCCGGCAATTTGGAGATATTGCGCAAAAATTGCGTCAAGATCCCTTTGCGGCCGAGATAGCGCACCGCCAGATCCTGGATATCGCTGCTGTTTTCAGCGGCCTCGATTTCCTTGAGCCCGTCCTGGTGTATTTGAGCTAGATTGTTTTCCACTTCGACACCCTGTGGGAATGTCGAATGACGAATGTCGAATGACGAATGAAGGAATTCTGTCATTTAATGATAATACGGAATTGTATTCCCCTGCTCATCATGTTTGCCGAGTATCATCCTAAATGCTGTTGGTGCTGCATAAATGGAAGCACCATTGGCATTTCGGGTGATAGAGATTTGATCATTGTCCTTAGCCCGGCCTTCTTTTAATGGAAAAGTACCTTCTATTCAACATTCGTCAATCGCCATTCGTCATTCCTAAAGTTTCTGTGCGGCCAGGTTTGCGATTTTTGTGAATCCGGCCGGATCCGAAATTGCCAACTCCGCCAGAACTTTGCGATCGAGCTCTACACCGGCAAGCTTCAGGCCGTGGATGAATTTGCTGTAGGTCAGGTCATTCATCCGGGTGGCGGCATTAATGCGGGTAATCCATAACCTGCGAAAATCGCGTTTGCGCGCACGGCGGTCGCGATAAGAATACATCAGGGCTTTGTCGACGGCGTCGGCAGCGGTGCGAAACAGCTTGCTGCGGCCCGCTCGAAATCCTTTGGCCAATTTCAAAACCTTCTTGCGTCTTTTCCTGGCCTTGGTTCCTCGTTTTACTCTCATTTTGTTTACCTCACATATCAACGTTGTGTTTATTGAGTTTATTGTGTTTATTTAGTTTGTTGGGTTGATTGAGTTTTAACCCGTTGACCTCAATCGATCCGACCCGATTTAACCCACTCAACCTTTCAACGATTCATTTAAATTAACAGCAACTGTCAAACATTCCGCAATCTGCAATCCGAAATCCGCATTCGAAACATTCCGCAATCCGAAATCTGCAATCCGCAATCGAACGCCTCTGTCATCCATTGGGCAGCAGGCGCCGTATTTCTTTGCGATCGGATTGGGCGATCAGATTCGGTTTCCGCAACGATCGCTTGCGCTTGGTTGTTTTTCTGGTCAGCATGTGGCCGGCGCATGATTTTTTGTACACAAATTTTCCGGTTCCGGTTTTTTTAAAGCGTTTGGCCGCTGCCCGATTCGTTTTAATTTTCGGCATTATTCTTTCTCCTTATTTTAAAAATAGATGGCGTGAGCTGTTAAATACCGGCTCACGCCACCGTCACAGAATCAAATGGTGCTTGTCTTTAGCTTAGTCGGTGCTTATTCGTTATCTCAGATACGTCGTTTGATTTATATCCGGTGATTTTATCGGTCTGTCCAAATTTATCCGCTCGAATTAACGCGGTGCCAGGATCATGACCAGCGATCGGCCCTCAAATTTCGGATGCTGCTCGACCATAGCCGTTTCTTCGGTTTCCTCAGCAATTTTTTCGAGCAATGACATCCCCAATTTGGAAAGGGTAATTTCGCGACCTCTGAATATCACGGTAACCTTGACTTTGTCTTTGCGGCCGATGAACTTCTTAATATGGCCGATCTTGGTCTGCAAATCATGCTCGCCGGTCTTGGGACGTACCTTTATTTCCTTGACTTGAAACGTGCTTTGTTTCTTTTTTGCTTCCTGTTTCTTTTTGGTCTGCTCGTAGCGGTAGCGCCCATAATCCATGATCTTGCACACGGGTGGATTGGCATTGGGCGAAACTTCCACCAAATCGAGACCAAATTCAGCCGCCGTTTCAAGCGCCTGCCTGGTAGGGATAATACCGACCTGGTTGCCATCGGGATCGATGACCCTGACCTCTCTGGCTCTGATAGTTTGGTTGATGTTTACTCTGTTGGATCGATTCGGTCGCTGGGGTCGTCTTGGTGAAGCTATGTTCTACCTCCTCATTTCATGATGTTGTTTTATGCAAGTGCGCATGCGCTTTGGATTGCGAGGATCGCCGACCTGCCAATGTTCTCTAACAGGGGTGTGTCTGCGACTACTCGTTCGGTCCATTAATAAATGTTGATATATCCATCCGCTTGAATATACAACCAAAATAAGAAATGCAAGAAAAAAATGCAAGTAAATTTACGTGACCGGCTGTTCAATTCTCTTTTTGGCGGTTTTATGACCTGAATTCATAGATAAAACGTTGCACGCTAAGCCCCCAAAGTATATTCAGCCAACAGACTGTGCTTTAAATAGTCATTGACCGGTTTAGCAAAGAAATCTTTGAACACGCTCAAGCTTTCAGCCCGCAAGATGCCCGGCACTACTTTTGACGAACTGTCCCGATACAGGGGCGTCAGGCGGGACAGGTCGCAGCCGGTGCCGCCGCCCATGACATCTTCATAAGCATAGACTATACTGCCGATACCGGCCAATATCAAGGCGCTGTAGCACATCAGGCAGGGCTCCATAGTGCTGAAAGCCGTGATACGGCTGGGATCGATCGCATCCCCCAACTCAGACAGACGCCGTAACGCAACGATTTCGGCATGGTCGATTTCATTGCGGTTGCTGCCCGTGCTGAACCGGCGGGCGCCGGTCACGAGGACTTTGTCCTGATGGACCAAAACGCAGCCCACCGGGAATTCCCCGGCTGCCAGAGCCAGCTTGGCTTGCTCCAGCGCAATTTTCATGAAATATTCGTAGTCCATGTTCAGAGGTTCAAGGTTCTGGGTTCAGAGGTTCAAGGTTCAAGGTTCAGAGGTTCTGGGTTCAAGGTTCTGGGTTCAGAGGTTCAGAGGTTCAGGTTCAGGGTTCAAGGTTCAGGGTTCAAGGTTCTGGGTTCAAGGTTCAATGGTTTAATAGCTTGGTGGTCCAGAGGTCGATTGTTTCACTATTTTAATCAAATGATATACGTTATCAAAAATCCATCGCGTAGCGACTAGCCCGGAACCTTGAACCTCTGAACCTTGAACCTATTTCACAGCCTACATATATCTTCATCGCAGGGACAACCGTCGTCCACTTCATAGCAGTACAGGATTCTGGATTCCATGACGGCCCGCTCAGCAGGAATTTTAATAAATTTGTGTCCGGCAGTCAATTCAAGCAGCTCCGTTTTCGACGGAATGGCATTCAGACCCCGGGAAACAACTTTGGCCGATGATCCTTCCAGTATTTCAGCATCTTCACCGTTGGTTACCACGGCCAACGGTACCTGGTAATCAGCCAATACCCGGGATGCGGCCACCGCGGACCGGTGGCGGGTGACCAGGGATCCGGGGCCGTATTTTATGATCATGCACAGCCGGCCGGACAGACTGATTAAAAAATCGATTTTGATAATGGCCCGTTTTCGACCGGCTTGCACCAGCAGGCGTCGGCGCGGCTCGATGTCCCCCTTAAGATAGCCTTTGCCGTCGATGAGCAGGCCGGCCAGCTTTTGACGGTACCGTTCGTCGTGGGTGTCCTGGATGGGTTCGCCCGAGATCCGATCATTCAGTTCGCCAAGTATTAAATGGTGGCCGGTCATGGGTTCAAGGTTCCGGGTTCAGAGGTTCAAGGTTCCGGGTTCAGAGGTTCGTGGGTTCCAGGTTCAGAGGTTCAGAGGTTCATGGTTCAGAGGTTCTGGGTTCAGAGGTTCAAGGTTTGTTCGCCGCTGGCGAGGTCCAAGGTTATCGCGCGTATGTCCAAAATTTCTCAGGTTTTGAGAACTGGGGTCACAGGTTGGCCCGCAACGGTGAATCCAGAGCCTCGGAACCTAATCAATCGTCGCACGAAAAATCACTTAGCCGATTTGTTGGGTTTCGCCCTTTGAAATTAAATTGCGATAAACGCCTGGTTTTCGTAGGTTGGGCTGAGGCACGAAACCCAACATTTCGTATCGGGCTCAACCCAACCTACCAAAAACCGGACTTTTCGCTATCTCATCAATTACAAACATAACCTTGAACCCAGAACCTTTGAACGCTGAACGGTTATATTTTCCTTTACAATAAAATCTACTTGGGATTAATATAACATCTTTTTTATCAATGTTAAGAGCCTGCGCATAAACTTAAAATTGATCAGAATAAATTACAAAATTGTAGGTCCAACATTTTAAATTTGGTCAATGTTCTTTGAAAAATTGGTTAAAGCAGCAATCTGCTGTGCTTCAGGTTAAA
>Ga0209339_1000108_pt1 | contig 35668 bp, 36 predicted proteins | sample OlaalgELextract3_FD_187376 | JGI IMG/M metagenome (GOLD analysis project Ga0209339, IMG submission 187376) | Olavius algarvensis symbiont microbial communities from Tuscany, Italy - Type A ELBA extract 3 (SPAdes) (version 2) | ecosystem: Host-associated > Annelida > Digestive system >... | reverse complement strand
ATCGAGTATTACTGTACACCTTGTTGTTCCTTTTGTTTTTGAGTTCGCACTCGGGGTTGTAACCCCAAACATTAGGAACAGCAAGACCTTTACTTCCTTCTTCAGTTTTTCCCCGGACAGCTATGCATCACCCCGGGCATATTGTTTTCGGCCACGCGCCGCTTTAAAAACCACCTACGGATCAACTGCGGTTCGCCGTGGACCCCGGAAACCGAGGGCGCGCTTAAGATCCTGGGAAAAATTGTAGGCGACTGCCGCGCGGACTAGCCCGGTTCTTGCAGCATCGTCTCGATGGATTCGCTTAACTCCAACCAGTCCTCCTCGGCCAGGTTTAAACGCTCCTGGTTCTCGGCCTGGGCAGCCAGAGTCGAATTCAGCATTACTCGGTTACTTTCATCATATATCGAGTTAACGCTCAATTGCTGCTCGAGCTGTTCGCGCGTCGTATTGAGGCTGGCGATTTCGCGCTCTATCTTATTTAACCTGGCGGTATGCGCCTTCAGCTGGCGTCTTTTTTTCTGGCTGTTGCCGGCGACCGTCGCGGTCCGGCTTTGCCCGTTGGCTTTACGCTGCGCCAGCCAGGCGGGATAAGCGTCGAGATCCCGGTCGAATCGCAGCAGCGCAGCGCGGTCAACCAGCCACAAATCATCGCACACGCTGCGCAACAGATGGCGATCGTGCGACACCAGTATCACACTGCCATCGAAACCCTGCAGCGCTTGATTCAGCGCCAGGCGCATTTCCAGATCCAGATGATTGGTGGGTTCGTCCAGTAGCAGCAAATTGGGCCGCTGCCAGATAAGCAAGGCCAACACCAGACGCGCCTTTTGCCCTCCGGAGAAGGTTTTTACCGCCTGCAATACCTTGTCGCCGCGAAAATTAAAGCCGCCGAGATAACCGCGAATCTCACGCTCGCTCAATCCGGGATCGATCCGCTGCAGGCTAAGCAAGGCATTCGCCTCGAGATCGAGCTGTTCCACCTGATGCTGGGCGAAGTAACCGATGCGCAATTCCCTGGCGCGCGTAATCTCCCCTTGAAACGCCTGTATTTCGCCCGCCAGTAATTTGATAAAGGTCGACTTGCCGGCGCCATTCAAGCCCAGCAAACCAATACGCTCCCCGGGGATCAGGGAGAACTCGATTTGCTCAAGCACCATTTTATCGCCGTAACCGGTGGTGACGCGATCGATTTTAATCAGCGAGCTCGGCAACGCGGTCGGAGCGCGAAACTCGAAATGAAACGGCGAGTCGATATGCGCCGGTGCAATCAGCTGCATTTTTTCAAGCGCCTTGATACGGCTCTGCGCCTGTTTCGCTTTGCTGGCCTTGGCGCGGAAGCGCTCGATATAGCTTTGCATATGCGCAATGCTCTGCTGTTGCTTATGATGGGCCGCCTGTTGTTGCGATAGGCGTTCGGCGCGCTGTATCTCGAAGGCGGAATAGTTGCCGCGGTAGAACGTAATGCGCTGCTCCTCGATGTGGGCAATGCTATCCACTACCGCATCCAGAAAGTCACGGTCGTGAGAAATCAGCATCAGACTGCCGGGATAACGTTTCAACCAGTGTTCGAGCCAGATGACCGCATCCAGGTCGAGGTGGTTGGTCGGCTCGTCGAGCAGCAGCAAATCCGAGCGGCACATCAAGGCCCGAGCCAGATTCAAGCGCATTATCCAGCCACCGGAAAAACTGTTTAACGGCTGGCGTATTTCAGCTTCGGCAAAGCCCAAGCCCGCCAGCAGCCGGGCGGCGCGACTCTCGGCCTGGTAACCGTCGATTTCCTGAAGCCGTTCATGACAGCCGGCAATCTGCATGGAATCCTGCTCCGACTCGGCGCGCGCCAGCCTGGCCTCGGTCTGCCGCAACTCGATGTCACCATCGATGACATATTCGAGTGCCGCCTGTTCACAGAGTTGCGGTTCTTGCTCGACCGCCGCCACCGCCCAGTGTTTCGGGAAACTGAAATCCCCTTGATCCGCGGACAATTCCCCGCGGGTCAAAGCAAACAAAGATGACTTGCCGCAACCATTGGCGCCGGTGATACCGAGCTTCTGCCCGCCAAACACCTTGAAATCGGCCGCTTCAAATAGCAGTGTCGTCGAACGCCGCAATGCCAGGCCGGAAAAACTAAGCATAGCTAAAACCTTGATATGCAAGCCGTCTAACCGATACCGTCACACTAACTACCGCCCTAAAAAATGAGTTAAGATACCATCTTGGGCTGCAGGAAGTTAACCCGTGAATAAAAAAATATGAATTTAGAAAAGTACTATAACCGGGAAGGCTCCAAACTTTCTTTCACGCGACAACAGGCAAGCGATTTCGCGAAGACGGTCGCCGGCGATTTCAATTCGATTCACGACGTCGATTCCAAGCGCTTTTGTGTTCCCGGCGACTTATTGTTCTCGATCATCATCCATCATTACGGTCTGCGCCAGACCATGGGAATTTCGTTCTCCGGCATGGTTGGCGATGATATCGTCCTGATTTTGCCGGAGGTCAACGCGCGCGCGATATCGATCTACGATGAAAACGACAAGAAATACCTCGATGTATCCACCAATGGCAAACAGAGCAGGGACCAGAACCTGATCGTGTCGCTAACGCGAAACTATGTCGAGTTTTCCGGCCACACCTTTCCGCATGTGCTGGTACCCTTAATGCAGGAAAACAATGTCATGATCAACACCGAGCGGCCGCTGGTCATTTACGATCATATGCGAATATCCTTCGATACCCTCGACATCGACTCGGTCGATCTCAGCTTGACCGAAAGTATATTTCGACTTTACGGTAAACGCGGCGACGTGGCCTTAAACTATGATCTCCGCTGTAACGGCGAGACAGTGGGCAAGGGACAAAAGAAAATGGTGCTCAGTGGACTACGGGAGTACGACCAGGACAAAATTGACCAGCTGATTCTGGCCTACAACGAGCGCAAGCGCCAATACCATAACGGCGATTGATTTGCAGGTTAGTAACGCCGCACAAAATTGAGATAACTGCCCTGTCGTCCGCCGCTGGCAAATTCGAATCGAATGAAGGCGCTATCCTCGACGAAATAGTCTAGCCGCAGTCCGCGGATTAAGGCTTCGTCCGTCTCGAAGACATCGGTACCGTCGTCGCTGATGTCGCCATCGATATCGTGGTAGGCGGCGTAAGGCATGATCCGAAAGTGTGCAAAACGCAGACCAAGACCCAACTCAACAACCGACTGAGTCCATTCAATCTCCGCCCGGTCATCGTCGGCACCGCTCTCTGAACCGTTGGTGTAACGGATACCGAAAGCGCCGTTTAGCGAGATATGGTCGTTGATTCGCAACGCTTGCCGCAAATACACACTAACGAAATTACCATCAAATTTCTGGGTCTGCGCGGTACTATCGCTGGCGGCGACTACGCGCAGGTCGACATAGCCGATACTCGCGCCGACAGTGAGGTTGGAATCGGTTTTCTCTTCGACCTGAATACTGATTTCGCCGTGCTGGGCCGTGCGCGTATCGGCACCAAAATCCCAGTCCGAATCGAATTTTCCGAGCTCGAGCGAAATCCCGCTCCACAGGGCATTAGCCAGGCCCGGGTAACACAGCAATAGCAGCAGTCCATAGCGCAGCGGCAACAAGTGTTATTTCCCGCGGCAAATAGCCGGGGACACCGCGGCCCGCGGCGCCTCCGGATAGGTTTGATCCCCGGCAACAAACTGCGCAACCCAAGACCAGAACCGGACGACGATCATGCGACATCGAGTCGCTGTAACTGCGACTTGTCACTAATGTTATCGCATTCGTCGAGAATCCAGCTTGCCACCTCTTTGATGATTTGTTCGGGAGTTTTACCCTCGGGATTTATGGGTTTGCCGATAACCACACGGATCGTACCAGGCCATTTGATCCAGCTGTGCCGAGGCCAGAATTCGCCCGCGTTATGCGCTATCGGCAACACCGAGTAGCCGGTTCGCTGCGAGACGATCGCACCGCCTAGCTTGAACGGCTTGGTTTGCCCGGGCGGCACGCGGGTACCTTCGGGAAACAGCATCAGAATGCGGCCCTGATCCATTCTATGACCGCTTTCCTGAACCAGTTGATTGATCGCCTTGCGTCCCGTACCGCGATTCAAGGCGATCGCATTCATCGACTTCAGGGCCCAGCCGAAAAAAGGAATCCAGGTCAACTCGCGCTTGACCACCCAGACCATGGGTCTGAAAAAACGCTGGATCGCGATAGTCTCCCAGGTCGAACTATGCTTACTCATGACGATAAAACCCTGATCGGGGATATTTTCCAGCCCTTCAACCCGGTATTTGAGCCCGCAGACGAGACGCAGGCAAACCAGACTATAACCAATCCAGATGTGGACTATGCCGATGCGAAATCCCAGCGGCATGAAAAACGCCAGCGACAGCAGGCTGGCCAGAATCAGCACCATCGGCAAGAATAATATCCAGAAGATCGCCGAGCGTATCCCCAGCCAGAATCTGTAAAGCGGATTAACCTGCATATTGCGTGAAGGGAACGAAACTCAGGGGAAATGTGGCACAAAATCGCCCGGAGCGATTTTGGACGTGCGTAAGCGCGGCCCCGCAGGGGTGAGGCGCAAGGACGCGCCGAACAAACAAGGTCGGACGATCGCCCGCCGAGCCATAGCTATGGCTCAAGGGAGATCGTTCGAGATTGGCAGCCAGATTATTGATGTGCGCCGTCCATGGCGCACACCCCTTCGGGGTTGCTGCGCATCGCCAATCCGCATCCTGCGGATTGGTCCCGATTTCGTTCAGGTACAAACTGTAACCGGCCATTCTCCGAAAAAACTGACTTAACACTTTGATATTTATGTGATTTCTCCGGAGTTTGTGCCGCCTTCGTGCAATATGCAGGTTAACCAACTATTTCTCTATTTCCGGCGCAGGGTTTCGCGCACAAAGTGGGACAGATCGTCGTAAACCGGAACATCGAGCGCTTCAGGAAAATGCTGCATCACGTATTCACCCTTACCGGTACGCACCAGCACCGGTTTTGCATTCGCCATCTTGGCCGCCTTGATGTCGCTGATATTGTCGCCCACCAACGGGGTTTGCGACAAATCGATTTCGAACTGCTTGGCAATCTGGTACAACAATCCGGGTTTTGGTTTGCGACAGATGCAGTTGGCTTCGGGTCCATGCGGGCAGTAAAAAATTCCATCGACGCTCGCCCCCCGGGTTGCCAGTAATTTCTGCATTTTATCATGCATCTGGAGCAATTCCTGTTCGCTGTAAATTCCGCGCGCTATGCCGGTATGATTGCTGGCGATAGTCACCAGGTAGCCGGCTTTTTTTAGCCGGCTGATGGCTTCGATGGCGCCCGGTATCGGATCCCAGCCATCAACGGTGGTAACGTCATCCTCCATCAAGTGGTTGATGACGCCATCTCTGTCCAGGATTACCATTTTGGGCACTCTTATCTCCCGTGCGTAACACGTCCCTCAGGACTGAATCCGTGAAAAATCAGCTACCAAACGAAAACTTTGCAACAGTTCATCGAGTAGCGCAAGCCGGTTGTTTTTCAGGCCCTCATCGTCGACCATCACCATCACTTCGTCGAAGAATCGATCAACCGCGGGGCGCAGTTCGGCCAGTCGCTGCAATCCCTGCAAATAGCGACCTTGCGTGAATTGCTGCGCGACCCCGTCCTTAAGTTCCAGTAATTGCCGGTACAACTGCTTTTCCGCATCTTCCTGGAACAGCTTCTGATCGACTGTATCGGCCGCCAAACCCTGTTTCTTTAAGATATTGCCGATGCGTTTATTGGCCGCCGCCAGCGCGGCCGCCGCTTCGTGGCTCTGAAATTCGGCCAGTGCGCGGATGCGCAAATCGCAATCGTACAACATGCCGGGCCGGCTATAGGCGACCGCATCGACGATGTCGAAGCCGATGCCCTGCTCCTGGTAATAAGCCCGCAGCCGGTCGAAGACATAGTCGATGACGTCGTCGATTACCGTGGCCGCCTCGATGCGGTTGAAATAACTATCAGCCGCTACCTGGCACAGATCTCTGAGATCCAGGGTCAGTTCACTTTCGACGATGATACGCAACAAGCCGAGCGCGGCGCGACGCAACGCAAACGGATCCTTGTCGCCGCCGGGTTTTTCGCCAATGGCAAAGATACCGATCAGACTGTCTAGCCGGTCCGCCAACGCCAGCGCCTGCGCAATACTGCCTTGCGGCAGTTTGTCGCCGGCATGGCGCGGCCAGTAATGCTGCTCGATCGCATCGCATACCGACGGTTCTTCCTGCTGCAGCTGCGCATAATAACGCCCCATGACACCCTGCAACTTCGGAAACTCGCCCACCATGTCGCTCATCAAATCGGCCTTGCACAAGTCGGCCGCACGCCGTACCAAATCCTGATCGCCGCCGGTGAGGCTGACAATGTACTTGGCCAGGCGGATGATACGGGCGGTCTTGTCTCCCAGGCTGCCCAACTTTTCCTGAAACACGACCGTATCGAGTCGGAAACGCATAACGTCCAAGCCCTGCTTTCGATCCTGGGCGAAAAAGAAGCCCGCATCGGCAAAACGCGGTCGAATCACGCGCTCATTACCGTTCGCAACCACTTCCGGTTTGCGGCTATCGATATTGGCAATGGCGATGAAATTCGGCAGCAAGCCGCCATCCTTGTCGAACAGCGCGAAGTATTTCTGGTTTTCCTGCATGGTCATCACCAGAACTTCTACCGGCAGTTCGAGAAACTCGGCGTCGAATTCACCGCAGACCGCTACCGGATACTCGACCAGGGCGGTGACTTCGTCGAGCAATTCGTCTTCGATATGCGCAGCCCCGCCAAGCCGCGCCGCCGACTGTTGCACCAGCTGACGGATCTTGTGGCGGCGGATCTCAAAACTGGCGATTACCAGGCCCTGGGACAGCAAGATGTCTTCGTAATCACTCGCGCTGGGGATTTCGATTCCACGGGGTGCATGGAAACGATGCCCGAAACTCTGATTAGACGAGCGCAATCCAAAGATTTCAGCGTCGATGACGTCACTGTCGATCATCAACACCAGCCACTTGACCGGGCGCACGAAATCGTCGCTGCGATCGCCCCAGCGCATGCGCTTCGGAATCGGCAAATTGCCGAGCGCGCCGATCAGCATCTCGGGCAGCAGTTCGGACAAAGACTTGCCGGCTTGCGTCGCACTGAAATAGAGCCAATCGCCCTTATCGGTTTCACGGCGCTCGAGCTGATCCACCTCGACCCCGCAGGAAGCGGCAAATCCAAGCGCCGCGCGCGATGCGTTGCCATTCTCGTCAAAAGCCGCCGTCAGCGCCGGGCCGCGTTTTTCGATTACCCGGTCGGCCTGGCGCAGCGGGGTGTCCTGTAACAGCAGCGCCAGCCGCCGCGGCGTGGCAAAAACCTCGACCGCGGCGGGTGCGAGATCGTTTTCGGTCAATGCGCGCTGCATTAATGCGGCGAAGTTTTGCGATAGCGACGACAGCGCCCGTGGCGGCAGTTCCTCGGTGCCGACTTCGATCAGACAGTAACTACTCATGGCCGGTCTCCTTTCTGATCAATGGAAACCCGAGGGTTGCACGTGACTCGAAATAACATTCGGCAACCCCGCGCGACAGCGCTCGCACCCGCAGGATAAAGCGTTGACGCTCGGTCACCGATAGCGCGTGGCGTGCGTCGAGCAGGTTGAACGCGTGCGATGCCTTCATTACCTGTTCATAAGCCGGCAGCGCCAGCTGATTCTCGATCAGCAGTCGGCACTGCGCCTCACACATGTCAAACCATTTGAACAATGCGTCGGTGTCGGCCAGCTCGAAATTATAGGTGGATTGCTCGACTTCGTTCTGATGGTAAATATCGCCATAGGTGATATTCCCTTGCGGCCCGCGAGCCCAGACCAGGTCAAAAATACTGTCCACTCCCTGCAGATACATTGCCAGGCGTTCGATACCATAGGTGATCTCACCGGAAACCGGGTGGCATTCGAGGCCGCCGACCTGCTGAAAATAGGTAAACTGGGTCACCTCCATACCATTCAGCCAGACTTCCCACCCCATTCCCCAGGCGCCGAGCGTGGGCGATTCCCAGTTATCCTCGACAAAACGAATATCGTGCACCAAGCTGTCGAATCCGAGCGCTTCGAGCGAACCGAGATAGAGTTCCTGGAAATTGTCAGGTGAAGGTTTTAGCAATACCTGAAATTGGAAGTAATGTTGCAATCGATTCGGATTTTCCCCGTAACGGCCGTCGGTCGGACGGCGACTCGGCTGAACATAAGCGCAACGCCAAGGTTCCGGCCCGATCGCGCGGATGAAGGTTGCCGGATGAAAAGTGCCGGCACCGACCTCCATATCCAGGGGTTGCATTATCAAGCAACCCTGTTCGGACCAGTAATTTTGCAAGGTCTGAATCAAGCCCTGAAAGCTGCTCAAATCGGTCGCGGAGTTATCGTTCATTTAGATGACTGGCTAAAAGCCGGGGATTATAACCAACTGGAATTTTTTCTCCTTCATTTTCCGTATCCTGTAGGGTGCATAAAGGGAAAAACCCGGCAAAAAAACGTCACGCGCTATTTTTCGCGTAAAACCCGAAGGGCGCGGCGCCTTCATGCGCCTGGCGCACACCCCTTCGGGGTCGCTGCGCATCGCAAATCCGCAGGATGCGGATTTGTCCCGTTTTCGTTCAGATACATCAAAGTATAACTCCAGGCAGGTTACAAAAAACAGTCCCGGATAGCCGCTATCTGTTAGCCAAAATTCAACTTCAAATACCGCCTGCGCGCAAGCGGCAAATAACATTGTGTTGCGTTGCCAACTCGTTATGATGTCGCCCATGCAAAATATCCTCGGGCAATGGCTCACGAGCCTCAAACATTACGCCGCAATGAGCCTGTTCCTATCTGGCCCCGAGCGGCTGCCTTATAATGCCAATTGCACGGTGCTGACCATCTTTGCCTACTACCTGCTTTGCCTGGCGTTGGTCGATCAAGATCGCAGTTTTACCGAATTGAGCGCTCATTTGACGCTCGAACTGGGATTGGTAGCGTTGTTCGTTTACGTGGGCTTACGCTGGAAAGGTTCATTGTCACGCTTCCAGCAAACATTTTCGGCGCTGGTCGGCATTAACCTGCTCATCACCCTGGTGTCAATTCTGGTTTACCGAGTCGACACCGGGCATGACAACATACTCCAGAATCCCGCGTTCTATTTGCTGCTATTCTGGAATCTGGCGGTCATGTCGTTAATATTTAAGCGCGCCCTCGAAATTACCACGCATCTTTCGGCTATGATAGCGTTCAATTATTACGTGATTTATCAATTCATTCTGATCTGGTTTTACTGGTGAAAATTTATATTCTCGGCATCTGCGGCACCTTCATGGCCGGCATCGCGCAAATCGCCCGCGAGTTAGGAATTCAGGTCGAAGGTTCCGACGCGAATGTTTATCCACCGATGAGTACCCAGCTCGAGTAGGCCGGTATCAAGCTGCACGACGGTTTTGATAGCGCTTCCCTGCCGCAAGACTGTGACGTATTCATCGTCGGCAACGCGATTAGCCGCGGCAACCCCCAATTCGAGGCAATCCTCGAACGCGGATTACGTTACTGCTCGGGGCCACAATGGCTTTACGAAAATGTCCTGTTAAACCGTTGGGTGCTGGCCGTCGCCGGCACCCACGGCAAAACCACGACCAGCAGCATGCTGGCATGGATACTCGAGGATGCCGGGCTCGACCCCGGTTACCTGATCGGAGGCATCGGCCACAATTTCATCCGTTCCGCCCGACTCGGCAGCGATCCTTTTTTCGTGATCGAGGCGGATGAGTATGACTCGGCGTTATTCGACAAGCGCTCAAAGTTCATCCACTACCATCCGCGGACGCTAATCCTGAATAATCTCGAATTCGACCATGCCGATATTTTCGACAATCTCGATGCGATCAAACGCCAGTTCCATCATCTGGTGCGAACGCTGCCGGCATCGGCGCTAATCGTCGTCAACCAGGACGACGCCGAGTTGCGGGCGGTGTTGGAAATGGGCTGCTGGAGTGAGCGCCTGGGTTTTTCCGGGCGCGATGCGAAAGCCGATTTTTTCCTCGACACACAGTACCGGCTGCACCAAAAGGCGACGGCAAAAGACTACCCGCTCGAGCTTTCGCAACCCGGGCAATTCAACGCGCTAAACGCGAGCGCCGCGATCGTCGCGGCGCAACATGCCGGGGTGCCGGTCGAATCCTCGCTCCAGGCCCTGAGCCGATTCACCGGCGTCAAGCGTCGCCAGGAAGTAATCGCCGAGATTAACGGGGTACGGATTATCGATGACTTCGCGCACCACCCGACGGCCATCGCGCTCACGCTGGAGGCGCTCAAAGGAGCCACCGGCGGCCGCTTGATCGGGGTATTGGAAATACGCTCGAATACCATGAAAATGGGTGCACACACGGACCAACTCGGGCGGTCGTTCGCCGCTGCGGATTTGATTTTACTGCGCAATAATCCCGATTTGCAGTGGGATATCGAGAAAATGGCTCAATCTGCACCTACAATAGTAGAGATCAAACTCGATTCCCAACAGATCGTCGATTACTTAGCGCGCAATTGTCAGTCGGGGGATCAAATCGTTATCATGAGTAACGGCGGTTTTGATAATATTCATCAACGCCTTGTAAGCGCCTTGCAAAACTAGACTTCGAGTATGTCTGACAAATCACAACGACCTACCAAAATAGCCAAGTATGAGATCAAACGCCGTATCGGTCGCGGGGCGATGGGCGTCGTCTACGAAGCCTTCGACCCCTTCGTTCAACGTACCGTCGCGATCAAGGTGGCGCATTCCGCCAGCGACATGGACCCGGCAACCAGACAGAAGCTGCGTGAAGCGTTTTTTTCCGAAGTGTACAGCGCGGGGCGCATGCACCACCCATCGGTGGTCAGCGTCTACGACGCCGGACAGGAAGCCGATCTCAATTATATCGTCATGGAATTCGTCGACGGGTTAACGCTGCAAGAATACGTTACCGGCGGCAAGTCGCTTACCCCTAACCAGATAGTCGATGTCATCTACCAGTGCGCCAAGGGCCTCGACTACGTGCATCGGGAAGGCATCATCCATCGCGACCTGAAACCCGGCAACATCATGCTCAGCAACGATGGCGAAGTTAAGACAATGGACTTCAGCATCGCTCACGTCGACATCGGCTTCGAGGGCCACGATACCGAGGTGAAGGGATCGCCGATGTATATGCCGCCCGAGCAGTTATCCGAGGAAAAGCGCCTGGTTGCACAGTCGGATATATATTCGCTGGGCGCAGTAATGTACGCTTTGTTGGCAAAAAGAACCCCCTACAAGGCGGGCAGCCTGGAATCGCTGATCTACAAGATCAGCAATCTCGAACCGGAACCGGTGATGGAAGTCAATCCGGAGGTCCCGGAACATATCGCCGCCATCGTTGAAAAGGCGATGCAAAAAATCATCTACGACCGCTACGAATCCGCCTACACGCTGGCGAAAGACTTGAGTAACGCCTTTGGCCGCTTGCGCGGCGTCGGCGAACGCATCGATATGCAGGAAAAATGGAAAACCTTGCGCTATCTCGCCTTCTTCAAGGATTTCAGCGACGCCCAAATCACCGAGGTTGTGAATGCCAGCGAATGGAAGGAATTCGAAAAAGGCGAAGTAATCGTCACCGAGGGCGAACAGGAAACCGCGTTCTATATCATCGCCAAGGGCGGCGTCGAAGTGGTCAAGAATAAAAGGGCCGTCGGGATGATGAAGCAGGGCGATTGCTTCGGGGAAATCGCATTTTTGACTCGGCAACCGCGCAATGCCACCATTGTTGCCCGCACCGAAGTCTCGTTAATGTGTGTCAACACATCGCTGATGGAGCAGGCCTCCACCGAGACGCAGTTGCGATACTACCGAATCTTTCTGGAAAATCTGATTACCCGCCTGTCGCAGGCCACCGATAAACTGGTTGAAGCCGAAATAGTCATCTCAGATTCATGAAACCCGGAATCATTACTCTGGCAATGACCGGAGCCTCGGGCGCTGAATACATGCTGCGCCTGTTCGAGTGTTGCCTGCGACGAAATGTCCAGGTGCAATTCATAACTTCGCAACCGGGCCAGATAGTGCTGGGGATGGAGACCGAGTTGAAACTATCGGGCTCCCCGCAAAAAATGCGACAACAGTTTGCCGACTACTTCGATGCCGACCCGGCATTGATCAGCGTTTATTCGAAGGATCAGTGGACCGCGCCGCCGGCAAGCGGTTCATCGGTTGCGGACGCGATGGTGGTTTGTCCCTGCAGCATGGGCAGCCTGGCATCGATCGCGGTCGGCAGTAGCGATAACCTGATCCACCGCGCCGCCGATGTCGCGATCAAAGAGCGCAAAACGCTGATTCTGGTCCCCAGGGAAACGCCCTTCTCCAGCATCCACCTGGAAAACATGCTCAGGTTGTCGCGCCTCGGCGTGGTCATATTGCCCCCTAACCCCGGGTTTTACCACGGCGTCAACCAGGTGTCCGAGCTGGTTGATTTCATCGTCGCCCGCATTCTCGATCAACTCGACATCGATAACGACCTGTCACCGCGCTGGGGCCGTTAACAAAGACGAGACGACAATGGCCGAAATTCCACTATTCCCGTTAAATACCGTACTGCTGCCAGGCAATACGCTGGGATTAAAAATCTTCGAACCCCGCTACCTCGACATGATTGCAACCTGCATGCGCGAGAATAGCGGCTTTGGTGTCGTCCTGATTCACAATGGCGAGGAAACCGGGGTTGATTCCGAAATCTATTCGGTCGGCACCAGCGCCACGATTAGCGACTGGGAACACCGTGCCGACGGCTTGCTCGGAATCACGGCCCTCGGCATCGAACGTTTCGAAATTCTGACCACCGGCACGCAGCCGGATGGTCTGACCTTCGCCGAGGTCAAGATACTCGAAGAAAGCAATACCCGGGAGATTCCCGAACAATTCCACTACATGCTCGAACTACTCGATCACATCAGTGCCCAGGAAGGCCGAATTCGCAGGACCGGCCAGCCGTTTTGCGAAATTCTCTATCAGCTGATTTACCTGCTGCCGCTGGAGGTTACGCTGAAACAGCGCCTGCTAGAGATACCGGATTGCAGCGAGCGCGCTGTAATCCTGCACGCCGAGCTGATTCGACTGGGCGTCATTCAATACGTCAAACCCGAAGCCGCCAACCAGTAAACACGCCAGCGAACCCGGAGTCGCCGCCGGTGCAGGGTTCCATTTCCCGTTGGGCCGGCTTAAACTGCCTCGAGGTCAGTCTTCGAGGAGCCAACGCAAATGAAAAAAATAATACTTGCCGGATGTTTAAGCCTGGTCAGCATGTTCGCCGCCGCGGCCGAGCTTTCGGGTGTTTTTGTCGACGACGAAATCACGACGCCGGCCGGCGATAGCTTGCTGCTTAACGGCATCGGTCTGCGGGAAAAATTCTGGGTAGACGTCTATGTCGGCGCGCTATACCTGCCGAGCAAGTCAAGCGACGTCGCTGAAATACTGTCCCGACCCGGGCCCTGGCGGGTGCAGCTAGACTTCGTCTACAAAGAAGTAGACCAGAAAAAATTGATCAAGGCCTGGCGCGAAGGCTTCGAAAAAAACCAGAGTGCAGAAATCCTGCAGCGACTACAGGCGCGCATCGACGAGTTTTACCAGTACTTCGATAGCAGCGTTGTCGCCAAGGAACAGTACGCTTTCGATTATCTACCGCAGCAGGGAGTCCGCATAACCCGAAATCAGAAAGAACTGGGCTTGATCCCGGGCGAAGACTTCAAAAATGCGCTGCTCGAAATCTGGCTCGGCAACCATCCGGCCGACAAGAAGCTAAAAAAAGGCATGCTCGGCCTCTGACGAACAGTTCCGACTCGGAGTAAAAACGCAAAGCGTTTTTACTCCGAGTCGATTTTTTCCTAAAGTTCGGCGAAAGTAGCGGCGGCGGCTTCGATGGTTTGTTCGATTTCAGCCGCGCCGTGCATAGCGCTGACGAAGCCCGCTTCATAGGCCGACGGCGCCAGATTGACGCCGCGCTTGAGCATGCCGTGGAAAAATTTGCAAAAGCGTTCCACCTCGCAGGCACTGACTTCTCGAAAGCTCGTCACCGCGGGCTGATCGGTAAAAAACAGCCCGAACATTGCGCCGACCTGGTTGGCGCGCAGCTCCACATCGTTCGCTTCGGCCGCAGCCAGCAGGCCGTCTACCAGTTGTGCCGTGCGCAGCGTCAGCTCTTCGAAAAAGCCGGGACGAGAAATGATTTCGAGATTCTTCAATCCGGCCGCCATTGCCACCGGATTCCCGGACAAAGTGCCTGCCTGGTAAACCGGACCCAGCGGTGAGATATGCTCCATGACTTCACGCCGGCCGCCAAATGCGCCCACCGGCATGCCGCCTCCGATAACCTTGCCCAGGGTAGTCAAATCCGGAACAATGCCGTAACGCTCCTGCGCACCGCCTAGCCCCACCCGGAATCCGGTCATCACTTCGTCGAAAATCAACAGGCTGGACGCGTCGTCGCAACAGGCTCGCAGCGTTGGCAGAAAACCCGCCACCGGCGGCACGCAATTCATATTTCCGGCAACCGGCTCGACAATCACACAGGCGACTTGGTCGCCGATTTCGGCAAAGGCTTCGCGTAGCTGCTCACTGTTATTGTATTCCAGTGTCACGGTGTAATCGGCCAGCGCCGCCGGTACGCCGGGTGAACTCGGCACCCCCAGGGTCAGAGCGCCCGAACCGGCTTTAACCAACAGCGAATCGGCATGACCGTGATAACAACCTTCAAACTTGATGATCTTGTCGCGCCCGGTAAATCCGCGCGCCAAGCGGATAGCGCTCATGGTCGCCTCGGTGCCGGAACAGGTCATGCGCACCAGCTCGACATTCGGCATGCTGTCGCAAATTTTTTGCACTAGTTCCACTTCGAGCGCGCAGGGCGCGCCGAAGCTAAGTCCTTTTTGCACAACTTCACCGACGGCGGCAATAATTTCGGGATGCGCGTGACCGGTAATCATCGGCCCCCAGGAACCGACATAGTCGATGTAACGCTTGCCATCGACATCGATCAAGTAAGCGCCCTCGGCGCTATCGATAAAAGGCGGTGTGCCGCCGACCGCGGCATAAGCGCGCACCGGCGAATTGACGCCCCCGGGAATTACCGCGCGCGCCTGCTCAAACAACTGTTCTGATTTACTCATGGCTTTTCAAAAAAATCCTGTGGTGTCCATATAATACAACAAATCGGCTGCTAACCCGGCGCCAATAAATAACGCCGGGTTAGCAGCCGCCTCGATCCCGAATGTCGAATCGCCTTGCCGCCAGCACGATTAATAGCAGTACCGGCAAGCCGAGAATCGCCGTCAGCAGGAAAAAATTCGGATAACCGATCGCGTTCACCATCGACCCCGAGTAACCTCCCAGGGACTTGGGGGTCAGGGTCATCAAGGAACTGAAAATTGCGTACTGCATCGCGGTAAATGACACGTTGGTCAGGCTCGATAAAAAGGCGACAAAAGCGGCGCTGGCGATTCCCGCTGACAAATTATCCGCTGAAATAACGACATAGAACCAGAATAGATCGTCACCGATCCCGGCGAGCAGCATGAACAGCAGGTTGGTCGCCGCCGCCAATACCCCGCCCAGCAGCAGAATGCGGATGACACCGATGCGGGCGGCCAGCAAGCCGCCGACCAGACCGCCGACGATCGTCATCAGGATACCGAAAACGATGACCACCCGGGCGATCTCCGACTTTTCGAACCCGAGATCCTGATAGAACACGTTGGAGATGACGCCCAGCACGATATCGGAAATCCGGTAGAGACCGACCAGCGCCAACAACAGCCAGGCAAAGGTCCAGCCATAACGTTGAAAAAAGTCACGAATCGGCGCGACATAGGTTCGATCCACCATTTCGTAGCGCACCACATTTATTCTTACCAGTATGACCGCCAGCATCCACGCGATCGTCAGGGCGCCTACCAGCCGGAAGGCCTCCAACAGCGTCGCCGCCAGAATCGGGTTCCCCAGCAGCTCGCCGAAGGCGAGTTTCGCCGCGCCGACCGTATTGCTGGACAGCACATAGGAGCCGATGAAACCGGCGACCGCGAGCGCAAACAAAAGCAAAAAGCGCGCATACTCCCCGGTCGATTCGAGATAGGATTTCGAATTGCTGCGCGCGGGCTCTCCGATTACCAGGGTGGTCAGAATACCGACCGACATCGCGCCTGCCATGATCGAATAGGTGAGCTGCCAGGCCTCGAATTTATAGAGTTCGTTGGTGCTGCCAAATCCCTCGGCCAGATACAGTGAGCCCGCGCCCGTAGTCAGCATGGCGAGCCGATAACCGACGATATAGGTAGCCGACATCATCGCCTGCAGATCGGCTTCGGCGGATTCGATACGGTAAGCGTCGATAACTATGTCCTGGGTCGCCGCGGAAAATCCGAGCAACACCGCCGCCAGCGCCATCAGGGTCAGGCTCGTTTCGCCAGACTGCGGATTGATCGAGGCCATCAGCAGGATTGCGCCGGCAATCGCGAGCTGCGCGACCAGCATCCAGGCGCGGCGCCGCCCCAGCATTCGCGTTAGCAGCGGCAGCGGCAACTGGTCCACCAGCGGCGCCCAGACGAACTTGAACGAGTATCCGAGTGCGGCCCAGCTGAAGTAGGTGACCACCGCGCGGTCGACGCCGGCTTCTCGCAGCCACAGGCTCAGCGAGGAAAATATCAGCAGCAACGGCACGCCCGAGGAAAAACCGAGGAATAGCATCGCAATCACTCGCCGATGGCAAAATAACTTCAGCGAGTCGAGCCAGCTATCCACAACTGGCGACACTAGCGCATCAACTCCAGGTCGTAGTCCATAATCAAGGGTGCATGGTCGGAAAATCGCCGCTCGCGATAAATGCGCGCTTTTTTTATTTTGTCCTTTAGCCCCGGTGTGACGATCTGATAATCGATACGCCAACCCACGTTCTTATCCCAGGATTGACCGCGGTTCGACCACCAGGTGTACTGCTCGGCGCGGGTATCGGCGACCCGAAACGCATCGACAAATCCGACACGCTCAAACAAGTCGGTGAGCCAGGCGCGTTCTTCCGGCAGAAAACCCGAATTTTTCTGATTCGAGCGCCAGTTTTTCAAATCGATATTCTGATGCGCGATGTTCCAGTCACCGCAGACGATGAACTCGCGGCGTTTGCGGCGCAGCGATTGCAGATGCAGGACAAAGCTGTCGAGGAAGCGCCATTTCGATTCCTGGCGATGATCGCCGGAGGAACCCGACGGGGCATACAGCGAGATAATCGACAAGTCCCGGAATCGATACTCGAGATAACGCCCTTCATTATCGAACTCGGACTCGCCGAAACCGCGAATCACCTGCAAGGGTTCGTGCTTGCTGTAAATCGCGGTGCCGGAATAGCCTTTTTTGAGCGCGTCGAAATAACTGCAGTGATGGTTCTTGGGGTGAAATATTGGCTGATCGAGCTGATCGACCTGAGCCTTGGTCTCTTGCACACAGACAAAATCCGCTCGCTGGCGCGGTAGCCAGTCGAAAAAACCCTTCCGCGCCGCCGCCCGAATGCCGTTGGTGTTGATTGAAATCACGCGCATCTGAAATTGCTACCAATAATAAAATCTGGCGATATGATACATGACTTGAGATAACCGACTAACAACGATTCCCGCATGCTCGCCTATCAAACCCGTTTCGTCGAATATTGCCTGCAGCGCGGCGCCCTCAAGTTCGGCGAATTCACGCTGAAATCCGGACGCATCAGCCCCTATTTCTTTAACGCGGGTATTTTCAACCGCGGCGCCGATCTCGACGCGCTCGCCGAATTTTACGCCGCCGCCATCCAGCACTCCGGAATTGAATTCGACTTGCTGTTCGGCCCCGCCTACAAAGGCATTCCACTGGCGGCAATCACCGCGAGCGCGCTATTCCGGTTGCACGGGCGCGACCTGCCTTATGCGTTTAACCGTAAAGAAGCCAAGGATCACGGCGAGGGCGGCAGCATCGTTGGCGCCGATATTGCGGGGCGGGTCATGATTATCGACGACGTGATCACCGCCGGCACCGCGATTCGTGAATCGATTGCATTAATCGAAGCACTCGGCGCCGAGGCCTGCGCGGTGACGATTGCGCTCGATCGGCAGGAAATAGGCCTCGGCGAGCGCTCGGCGATTCAGGAACTCGAGCAGCGCGGGCTCAGGGTCGTTTCCATCATCCAGCTCGATCACATCCTCGAATTTCTCGAAACCAGCGGCGACAGCGAGCGTCGGACCGCGATCGAGTCCTATCGCGCCCAGTATGGCATCGACTGAACTCGGGCGGCCCAAGCGAGTCTATTAGGTTCCTGCTAAAACAAACGGGTGCAAAATGTTGCGTATTCTCCTGATAGCCAGTCTGTTTTCTCTACCGGTTTTCGCCGGCGAACCCATTGTGGTGAGCAGCGGCGACAAACAGACCGCTGTAGTTGAACTTTACACCTCCGAGGGCTGCAGCAGCTGCCCACCGGCCGATCGCTGGCTCTCCAAGCTGGTGGAAATACCCAGGGAAGATCTCGACGTGCTGGCATTGGCCTTCCATGTCGACTATTGGGACTATCTGGGCTGGAAAGATCGCTTCGCGAGCGCCGCTTACACTAGCCGGCAACGCCAGCTGGGGGCAAACAACCGACAGCGTACGATCTATACCCCCGAGTTTTTCGTCAACGGCATGGAGGCGCGGGGCAGCGGTAATATTCTCGATAAAATACATCAGGCCAACGAGCAACCGGCGCCATTGGCGCTCGAATTGCGCGTTGCCAGAGAGCAGAGCAACCTGGTTATTGACCTGCATACCGCAGACGGGCGCGACAGTATCGGACCGGCCCGCCTGCGCTACCTGGTATACGAAAACGATTTGTCGACCCGGGTCAAACGCGGCGAAAATTCGGGCGAAACCCTCGAACATCAGCAGGTGGTGCGCTACATGAGTAACGCCAAAAGCCTGCAGCCCGACAATCGCCATCGTATTGCCATCGATCCGGAATGGAACCCGGAACGAGTCGGTATCGCGGCGCTGGTAACCTCGCCCGGCAGCGAGCGATATCTACAGGCCTTGCACACACCTGTGGCCAGTATACTAAGCCGTCAGTAACGGCTAAATTAATGAAAAATCACAATAAATAAACTATCATGTTTGATACGATCTGAGTGACCTTATTCGGTCAAGGACGAATCAACACCGTGCTTGTAAGCGCTAAGTACTTATACGTTTGTTTAAAGAAGATTTCGCTTCCGCTAGTGGCTGCGGCTCTGTGCATTGCGGCGGGATCTGCTTCCGCGGCGGGGATGTATAAATGGATCGGCGAAAACGGGCAGGTTCGGTACAGCGATCGACTACCGGCAAAACAGGCAAAAAAGAAACACCAACAGCTGAATTCGCAGGGCGTGGTCGTAACCACTACGGAAGCCGCCAGATCGGACGAAGAAATAGCCGCCGAGGCCGAAGCCAAGCGCAAGGCGGAGGAGCAGGCTAAGGAAGACGCCAAGTTAAAGGTGGTGCAGGATAAAAAAGACAAGGTGCTGCTGCTGACCTTCAGCTCCGAAAAGGAACTGGCGCTGGCGCGTGATGATCGCATCGAAGTGCTCGACTCGGTGATCCAGTTGATCAACAAGAGCATCACCTCGACCCAAGCGACATTGCGGGAACTGGAAACCAGTGCCGAGCAAAATTACAGTTCGCAGGGCAAGGAAGTACCCGGCGGCCTGGCACAGAAAATCGAACACTTCACCCGCAAAATCGAAAACCGGGCCGATCAGTTGTTGTTAAAGATTGAAGAGAAAGACCGGATTAACGAACAGTTCGAACTCGACCTGGCGCGATTCCGCGAACTCACATCCGCGGAAAACAATTAATAAGCCTCATCCCCTGATCAGCGTACCCACTCCGCTATCGGTCAACAACTCCAGCAAAACCGAATGTTTTACCCGTCCGTCGATAATCTGGCTGGTGCTGACCCCCGCCTTGACCGCATCCAGCGCGCAGCGAACTTTCGGCAACATACCGCCGTGGATAATGCCATCGGCGATTAGGCGCTCGGTTTGTTGCGCACTTATCCCGGTCAGCAATTGACCTTCGGGATCGAGCACGCCCTGGGTATTGGTCAGCAACAATAATTTTTCGGCGCCTAGCACCTTGGATAGTTCGCCGGCCACCAGATCGGCGTTGATATTGTACGACGAACCGTCGCTGCCGACGCCGATCGGCGCGATCACCGGGATAAAGCCGTCGTCATCCAGCATCCGGACAACGGACGGATCGATGGCCTCGACTTCGCCGACCTGGCCCAGGTCGTTGGCTTCCGAATCACTGCCGCCCAGTTTCATCTTGCGGGCGCCGATCAGGCCGCCATCCTTGCCGGTAAGGCCGACCGCGCGGCCACCGTGACGATTGATCAACGCGACGATTTGTTTGTTTACCTGCCCGCCCAATACCATTTCAACCACATCCATGGTTTCATCGTCGGTGACGCGCATGCCTTCGATAAAGCGGCTTTTTTTGCCGATCTGCTCGAGTAGCTTAGCGATTTGCGGTCCGCCGCCATGCACGATAACCGGGTTGACGCCAACCTGCTTCAACAGCACGATATCCCGCGCAAAGCTGCTCTTGAGCGCTTCGTCCACCATCGCGTTGCCGCCAAATTTGATGACTACGGTCTTGCGGTCAAGCGCCTGGAGATAGGGCAAGGCCTCGATCAGAATTTCCGCAACGTGGCTTTTCTTTACGCTCATAACTTGCTGTGCCTGCTTAAGAACGCGCGCAAGTATAGCGCTCGGCGATCAAATCGATAAGCTGTTTCGCGACTTCGGTTTTGCTCGCATGCGCGATAGCATGCCGACCGTCGCGCCAGAATACCTCGAGCTGATTGAAATCGGTTTCGAAACCGCTATTGCCTGCGCCAACCTGATTGGCGGCGATCATGTCGAGGTTTTTCTGTTTCAATTTATCGAGCGCGTAACCTTCGACATCCTGGGTTTCGGCGGCAAACCCGACACAGAACGGGCGCTGCTCGAGCGCGCTGACCGCGGCCAGGATATCGGTATTCAAAACCAGCCGTAACGACAGCTTGTCGGATGATTTCTTGATCTTCTGAGCGGCGGCCTGGTCGACGCGGTAATCCGAAACCGCGGCGCAGGCGACAAAAACATCGCTGTCGGCAGCCCGCTGCAACACCGCATCATGCATCTGCTGCGCAGACTCGACGGCAATCAAATTTACCCCGCCGGGAGCGGTCAATGCGACCGGACCGCTTACCAGGGTGACGCTCGCTCCTTGCTCGAACGCCGCCGTGGCAATGGCATAACCCATCTTGCCCGAACTGCGATTACTGATGTAGCGCACCGGGTCGATGGCTTCGCGCGTCGGGCCCGCGGTCAGCAGTAGCTTGACGCCGGCCAGCCGTCCCGGGCTCAAATGCTGCAGCACCTTATCGCACAACTGCTGCGCCTCGAGCATTCGTCCGGGTCCGACGTCACCGCAAGCCTGTTCACCCTCGGCCGGCCCCCATAGCAGTACATTTTTCGCAGCCAGCTGTTTGATGTTTTCCTGCGTCGCAGGGTTGGCGAACATTTGCTGGTTCATCGCCGGCGCTACCGCGACCGATTGTTTGCTTGCGAGACATAATGTCAATAACAGATTATCGGCATAACCGGCGTTCATCTTGCCGAGGAAATCCGCCGACGCCGGGGCCACCAATAACAGGTCACACCAGCGCGCCAGCTCGATGTGATCCATCGCCGACTCGGCTTCGGCATCAAACAAATCGAGATAAACCCGATGGCCGCTCAGGGCCTGGTAGGTCAGCGGCTGCACAAATTTCTGCGCCGACGCTGTCATCACGACACGCACCTCGGCGCCCGCCTTGGTCAACAGTCGCACCAGTTCAGCGGACTTGTAGGCGGCAATGCCGCCGGTAATTCCGAGTAAAACTTTCTTGTTGCCGAGTGCTTGCATTTAATCTATTTTAGCGCTTGAGGACATTAGGTAAAGGAATACCCATGGCAATCTCACATTGGCCCAGCGCCGAAAGACCCCGAGAAAAACTGATTAAGCGTGGCGCCGACGCATTGTCGGATGCCGAATTACTGGCGATTTTCCTGCGCACCGGCAGCAAGGGCTGCTCCGCGGTCGACCTGGCGCGACAAATGCTGCTCGATTTCGGCTCGTTACGCGGCATTCTCGATGCCGACGCGAAGGCCTTCTGTCGCGTCAAGGGTTTAGGTATGGCCAAGTTTGTGCAGTTGCAAGCCACGTTGGAAATCGCCCGCCGGCACCTGGCTGAACACCTCCGGCACGACGATTGCCTGACCCGGCCGGCGCAAACCATGAACTTCCTGCGGGCGCGTTTGCGCGACTACGACTACGAGGTTTTTGCCTGCCTGATGCTCGACAATCGCAATCGCGTCATCGCGTTTCGTGAACTGTTTCGCGGCACCATCGACGGCGCCTGCGTTTACCCGCGCGAAGTGGTCAAGCAGGCGCTGGCCGACAACGCGGCGGCCGTAATCCTGGCGCATAACCACCCGTCGGGCGTATGCGAACCCAGTCAAGCGGATATCCGCATTACCGAGAATTTACGCGCGGCGCTGGCGCTGGTCGACATTCGCGTGCTCGATCACGTGATTGTCGGCGACGGGGTTACCTGCCTTTCCGAGCGAGGTCTGGTTTAACCGAGGTTTCGAACCAGGCGGCAACCTGCTCGGCTTCGAGTGGACGGCTGATGTAGTATCCCTGCACGTGATCGCAATTCATTTCAGCCAGCAAATCGCAGGCGGCGAGCGTTTCCACACCCTCGGCGACCACTTTTAGATCGAGCGTATGCGCCAGCTCGATAGTCGCCCTGACGATTAGTTGGTCATCCGGATTAGTAGCCATATCGCGTACGAAGGATTGATCGATTTTCAGTTTTTCCACCGGCAGTTGTTTCAAATAGGTCAGCGAAGCCTGCCCGGTACCGAAGTCGTCGATCGACAGCGACATGCCCATCGTTCCAAGATGCGCGAGCACTTCGACCACCTCGTCGGGATCCTGCATGATTTGCCCCTCGGTAATTTCGATTACAATCTGCGCGGGCTTAACCTGATGACGCTGCGAATAGGTTTCTATGCGTTCGGGTAGGCGACGATCATGCAAATCGATCATCGACAGATTAATGCCGACCGCAACATCTTTATGCTGAAATTCACTGACAAAGCGGCAGGCGGATTCGATAATCCAGTTGCTTAAGGGTTTGATCAAATGGTTCTGTTCCGCCAGGCGGATGGTGCTATCGATGGGCATCTCGTGCTTTTCCGGATCTTTCCAGCGCAACAAAGCCTCGAGATAAACCGTTTGATAAGTCTCCAGATCCACCACCGGTTGATATACCAGTTTCAATTCATCGTTCTCGATCGCACGCCGCAACGACTGGATCATAGAAAATCCCGAAGTATCGGTGCTGGCATCGGCGTCGCGGAAAAACTGAATCGGCCATTCGCTGGACTCGGCCCGGACCAGCGCGCTGCTGGCGTTCTGATACAAATCATCCGCCTCGATCGCATGCTCGGGATAAATGGCTACGCCAAACAAGGCGCTGAGTTCGATTACCCTGCCAAAAACCTGGTAGGGCTTTACCACCGAAAGGTAAATTTTTTCAATCAGAGTATTGAGTTGGTCGCGTTGCTGCACTTCCAGTAACAAGGCAAACAAATTTCTTTCGAAGCGCGCAACGTGATCGCTCTCGCGCAGCGATTCCCGCAAGCCGTCGGCCACCTGCCGGAGTAAGACGTCGACGATATAGTGGCCGCGCTGCAGCGCAAACTCGTCCAGGCCGCGCAAGTCGATCATTACCAGGGCGTAGCGGCGCCCGCTGCGTTTACCCTCGCAAATCGCCTGCAACAACCGGTCTTCGAAGATGAGGCGATTGTGGAGCCCGGTGACCGGGTCGCGTTTGGCCATTTTCTGCAATACGTCGAAATAATCCCGCATTACCCGCAGTCCCGGTTTGACCTCGGCGCGGCGCTTGGCGCTGGCCTGTTGCAGACTGTTGGCCGCAAGCCGCATTCTTTCCGCGAGTTCGAGTAGCGGCCGGATCACATTCAAGTGCAGCAGGAGTAACACCCCTATTGCCGCGGCAATCAAAATCGCCAACACCATCACAAACTGGCGTTCGAACAATTGCCAGAATGACATCGGCTGCAGGCTCAGGTGCAGCTCAGCGAACACCGAGGCGCTATCTCCGAGCGGGATAATAACCTGGGCGCCGCCATCGTTATCGAGGCCATACTCGTAATACTGGATGCCGCGCTCTGACTCGACCGCGGGCTGTAGTCGGCGACCGGACAGGTCGGAAAAATCATTGAGAAAATCGAAGTAATCCATGCTGACCAGCAACACGCGGGCACTACCCTCGATCACCACCGGTCCGGTAATCTCCAGCAGCGCCATGCCGTCGATCCGGCAGCTGGTAATGCCTGGTACCAGATAATCGTCGAAATTATCGCGCTGCATTTGCCCGGGCTGCAAACATCCCTGCTTGCCGGACCTGGAAAGCGGATTCCCGTGGGCGTCGAATTCGATCAGGTTGACGGCCCAGATATTGGGATTGCGTTGATAGTATTCCCACAGAAAGCTTTGAAAATTGCGGCCCTCGCCGGGTGACTCGGCCAGCGTATTGAGCAGGAAATACTGGGATTGCAGCCATAAGCGCTGTTTCTGCTGCAATTGCCGCACCTGGCCCAGCAAATCTTGCCGATAGCTGGCAGAATTCTGCAGGTTTTGACGATCGACCAGCACCTTTAGCGACAGGCTCCAAAGTAGAAACATCAACAGCGTGAGCCCCGCCACCAGAATGATGCTAAAGCTTGAAATATTGAGTTTCATAACCAGCGCTTGGGGCTATTCGATGTTTTGCACCTGTTCCCGCATTTGTTCGATCAGCACCTTCAAATCGATTGCCTGTTGCGTCGTCCGGCTATCTTGTGACTTGGATCCCAACGTGTTCGCCTCTCGATTGAGCTCCTGCATCAGAAAATCGAGACGGCGTCCGACCGCTTCGTCCCGCTCGAGTACGTTGCCTACCTCGGCCACATGGGTGTCGAGCCGATCCAGCTCCTCGTCGACATCGAGCTTTTGCGCGAGCATGACCAACTCCTGTTCGAGCCGGTTTTCATTCGCCGTTTCGCGCCACTGCTTGAGCTTCTCATCCAGATTCGCCTCCCATTTTTCGCGCAGCGCAGTCATCATTTCGGGGCGATGTTTACGCAGGTCGGCCACGATAGCACTAATTTGAGCGCAGCGGCTGCGAATCAGCTCATCAAGCGCGTTGCCTTCGGTTTCCCGTCCCTGCTGCAGTTGCCGCAGAGCGGTCTTGAGGCTCGACAGGGCAAGCTTGTTGAGCGACGTGTAATCTTGTTCGGTATCGGAAATGACGCCAGGCCAGCCGAGGATGTCGGCCACGGACAATTTGCTGCCTTCGTGTACGATGTTCAAAACCTGCTGCTCGACTTTACGCAGATTCAAGACAATATCCTGATTCAGTTTTATCCCGCCCTGCTGTTGCTGTTCCAGCTGATAGCGCAATCCGAGATCGACCTTGCCGCAGGTCAGATACTTCGCCAGCAACTTGCGAATCTCGGGCTCGAGATGCCTGAAATCCTCCGGCAGCTTGATATTGGGCTCGAGATAACGATGATTAACCGAACGTACTTCCCAGATTATCGATCCGGCCTCGTTGCTTTCCTGTACCCGCGCAAAGGCGGTCATGCTTCGTATCACGTTGAAATTCTCTTGGTATGCAGCCGGCATCATAGCCTATTTTGTAATTTCTCTTAACCTGAATATGCTGCCGGCGACAGAGTCGTTGACTTACTTTTCGGTTGATATCACTTTTTTTCGCCGACCCGTCCGGCTATATTGAAGGCCTGCAGCCGACGGCTGCAATATTCGGCTTACCCTGCATCTCGCGGCATGCGTATAATTGCGCCTTTTTTACGGAGACTGTCCGATGCGACCCAGTGCTCGAGCGGCGGATGAATTGAGACCGATCAACATCACCCGCCACTACATCAAACACGCCGATGGTTCGGTCTTGATCGAATGCGGCGACACCCGCGTCATCTGCACCGCGTCGGTGGAAAACTCGGTGCCCGGGTTTCTGCGCGGCAAGGGCAGCGGCTGGATAACCGCGGAATACGGCATGCTGCCGCGCTCAACCGGCAATCGCATGCGCCGCGAGGCCAGCGTCGGTCGACAGGGAGGGCGCACAATGGAAATCCAGCGTCTCATCGGACGCGCATTGCGCGCCAGTATCGATACCAAAAAGCTCGGCGAGCGCACCATCACCGTCGACTGCGACGTCATCCAGGCCGACGGCGGCACCCGCACCGCATCGATCTCGGGTGCGTGGGTTGCGCTCTCCGATGCAATTCAGGGTTTGATCGATGGCGGAGATTTGGCGCAGAATCCGATCGAATGCCAGGTGGCTGCAATTTCAGTCGGCATCTACCGGGGCAACCCGGTGCTGGATCTCGATTATGCCGAAGATTCCGAGGCGGATACCGATATGAATATCGTCATGAACAGTCACGGCGGATTCATCGAAGTCCAGGGCACCGCCGAAGCGGCGGCATTCACCGATCAGGAGTTGAACGCCATGCTGGTGCTGGCGCGCTCAGGTATCAATCGTATTTTCGAGTTACAGCAACAGCCATGAAGCAACTGGTTCTGGCGTCGGGCAACCCCGGAAAACTGCGCGAACTGGCGCGGATTCTCGACGATCTCGGCTACGAGTTACATCCTCAGTCCGAATTCGATGTACCCGAAGTCGCCGAAACCGGCACCACCTTTGTCGAAAACGCGATTATCAAAGCGCGCCATGCCGCCGCCCTAACCCAGCTTCCGGCGCTAGCCGACGATTCCGGTATCGAAGTCGACGCGCTCGACGGCGCACCCGGGGTTTACAGCGCACGCTTCGCCGGCAGCGACGCCGACGATGCGAGCAACAACGCGCTGTTGGTGGAAAAACTGGGCGCCGTGCCGGCCGAGCGGCGCAACGCACGCTACCGCGCGGTTATCGTGCTAATGCGTCATGCCGGGGACCCTTCGCCGTTGATTTGCGAAGGCAGCTGGGAAGGCATGATCCAGCTGCAACCGGCCGGTGACGGCGGGTTCGGATACGACCCCTATTTTTATCTGCCCGAACTCGGCTGCACCAGCGCCCAACTCAGCAGCGACGAAAAAAACCGACTCAGCCATCGCGGTCAGGCGCTGAACGAACTTAAACGCCGGTTGACCGAACAGAGTGTTTAACAGTAATCCACCACTGGGGCTTTACATCCACCTGCCCTGGTGCGAGCAGAAATGCCCCTATTGCGACTTCAATTCCTACCAAACGGACGGCGCCATTCCGGAGCAGGCCTATGTCGATGCCCTGCTCAACGACCTCGAGCAAGACTTGCCGTTGATCTGGGGCCGCAGTATCGAGTCGATATTTATCGGCGGCGGCACACCGTCGCTGTTTTCCGCCGCAGCCATCGACCGGTTGTTTTCGGGTCTGCGTGCATTGCTCAACCTGGCCCCGGCGATCGAAGTCACCCTCGAATCGAATCCCGGCAGCGCCGACACCGAAAACTATGCCGGTTATCGCGCCGCCGGCGTCAATCGGCTATCGATCGGGGTACAAAGTTTTGACGATCGCCAGCTTAAACGTCTCGGACGCGTGCACAACGCGGAGCAGGCGCGACTAGCACTCGCGAGCGCCCGCGACGCCGGTTTCGAAAACACCAATCTCGATCTGATGTACGCCCTGCCCGCGCAAAACCGGGCCGCGGCGCGGGCCGACCTGGAGCAGGCTATTGCGCTGGCTCCCGAACATATTTCTTACTACGAACTGACGATCGAACCCAATACCCTGTTCCACAGCCGCAAACCCGAGCACCTGCCGGATAACGATTTATGCGCCGCGCAACAGCTTGACGGTCAGGCCCTGCTGGCGCAACACGGATACCGGCAGTACGAGGTTTCGGCCTATTGTCGAGAGGGTCGCGAATCGCAACATAACCTTAACTACTGGACGTTTGGCGATTACCTCGGTATCGGCGCCGGCGCGCACGGCAAGATCACGCTCGCCGCTGAGAACCGAGTGATCCGGCGTATCCGTCAGCGCCAGCCGCGCAGCTATCTCGAGCAGGCCGGGCGCAACAGCATCATCAGCGAAACCGAACTCGGCGCCGCCGACCTGTGTTTCGAGTTCATGCTCAACGCCTTGCGACTCAAACAGGGTTTCGAATCAAGCCTGTTTCACGACAATACCAGTTTAGCGCTAAATCTGTTACTACCGGGTCTGGAAACGGCGCGCAGCAAGGGTTTAATCGAATTCGACGGCACCAAAATACAGCCGACCGAACTCGGATTCAGGCACTTAAACGAATTACAGGCACTATTTTTGCATCTCGAATCGGCCAAAAATAGACCTTTTTTCGAGAGCGCCTGAATGATTATGCACAACTGCCGAACTGCCGATCAAAATGTCAAGCAATTTTAATAAAAATTTAACATCGAATTTTGCCTATTATATAAGTCGTTGATTTTTAACTTTTATTTAAATTTGGTTAAAAAGTGACTAATCTAACCCAAGCCCAGTGTTTTACTGGCTCTGCGTCGCCGGCGAAAGGTTTATGCACAGAGTTATCCACAGTTTATGTGGATAAAAATCGGGCCGATCAAGCGCTCAAGGTATTATCAAATCTTAATTACAAAACACTTTAAGTGTTATCTCTAAATGGTGCAGCAAAAGACCGTTTTATCGGCTAAAAAACACTTGCACTTTTGCCGCTAAAAGGTCAAAATTCGCGCCCTTTATGTTCTTGCCCACAAAGTAACAGTCATATGAAACAAGGAATCCACCCCGAATACCGAGACGTCGTGTTCCAGGATATCTCATCCGAATTTGCTATCCTGACGAAGTCCACAGTGCCTACCAGGGAAACTATCAAATGGGAAGACGGCAATGAATATCCGTTGCTGAAGCTGGAAATTTCGAGCCAGTCACATCCGTTTTACACGGGTAAGCAGCACATCCTGCAAACCGCCAAGCAGGTTGACAAGTTTCGCCAGCGCTACGGCAAGTGATCGGCAACAATTTACGCAAAGGGTGCCCAGGCACCCTTTTTTTTTGCCTTGAATATAGAGCCCGCTAACCCAATAATTCACCTATGAAACCGATAACGATCTGTCTATTGGCGCTGTGTCTCGCGCTGCAGGCCTGCGCGATAAATCCCGTCAGCGGTGAACGCGATCTGGCATTGGTATCCGAATCCAAGGAAATCCGACAGGGCCGCCAGTATCACAGCGACATTATTGCCAGGTACGGCATCTACGATGATCCCCGAATGCAGCAATATGTTAACCGCATCGGCCAGAAATTAGCCGCCATCAGTCATCGATCGCACCTGAAGTTCAAGTTCACGGTGCTGGATTCACCAGAGATCAATGCCTTTGCTTTGCCCGGCGGTTACATCTACATTACCCGCGGCATCATGGCTTACCTTAATTCGGAGGCCGAGCTCGCCGGCGTGCTGGGACACGAAATCGGCCACGTCACGGCGCGACACTCGGTGCGCCAGCAATCCGGGCAGGTGGTATCTAACCTTCTCAGTGTGTTAATCGGAGCGGCCACCGGCGAGTCGTCATTGGGCAATCTCAGCCAACAACTCGCAACCGGCCTGATCAGGGGTTACGGCCGTGAACACGAACTCGAAGCCGATCGCCTCGGCGCCGAATATCTGCACCGCAGCGGCTACAATCCGGAAACCATGCTGGAAGTCATCGGCGTGCTCAAAGACCAGGAGGTTTACGAAACAGCCCTGGCTAAAAAAGAAAACCGCGCAGCGCAAACCTATCACGGGGTTTTCTCCACCCACCCGCGTAACGACGACCGACTCAAAACCGTGGTGCGCGCGGCCAAGAAACTATCCCGCCAAACCTATCGCGAAGATAACCAGGCGGGTTACCACGATGTGATCGACGGCATGGTCTGGGGCCCGAGCCCGGAACAGGGTATCGTGGTTAAAAATCGATTCGCCCACCCCGAGCTGGGGTTTGCGCTGCAATTGCCCCGCGGGTGGAAGATCAGGAACGATCCGGACTTCCTTATGGCGATAAATCCCGCTACGGGCGCGCTGGCGCAAATCGGCATGGCGCGCCTCAATGCGAACGAATCCTTAACGGCTTTATTGAAACGCCTTACTCGAAACGGCGAATTAAAAGTGAGCCGCACCGACTACGGGGTTACCGCGAAAACCCAGGTCAAACCACGCAACGGCGAAAATCAGCCGGCGCGGCTGAGCGCAATACCGCTGCAAAACTCCCAGGTTCTGACGCTGTTGGGCAGCGCCAGCAAAAAGGAATATCCCGCCACCGATAAAAAGTTACTCGAGATCAATCGCAGTTTCACCCGGCTAAGTCAGGCGCAAATGGATGCCATCGAAGCGCCGCGCCTGCAACTTATCGGTCGAAAATCCCATAACTTCACCTCGCTGGCTAGACAAAGCGCAATCGAGTACGACGCCGAAAACATCCTGCGCCTGCTCAACCGGGCGTTTCCAAACGGCGACATTAACCTCATCGACAGGCTCAAGACCGTTACCTTCGATGACTAGGATACGCTCCGCCATCATTGTCGCACTTGCAGCGTTGGCTCCCGCCGTTGGCGCCAACGAGGTCGAGTCCGCCTGTCACAAGATTTCCGGCAAGCTCGCGAGCGTTAGTTTCAAGGAATGCAATACACTACAAATGCAACCCAGCGGTTTCCACTCGGTTGACAGATTTCCGCTGCTGATCAAAGAGTACCCGCCACTGGAGGCGCGCAAGCCAAAGGGTCGCGTGCTGATGGTTGGCGGCACCCACGGCGACGAACTGTCATCGATCAGCGTCGTTTTCAAATGGATGCACACACTTGAGAAGCATCATTCCGGACTGTTTCACTGGCGCATCAATCCACTGCTGAACCCCGATGGCGCCCTGCAACCAAGACACAGCCGCACCAATGCAAACCGCGTCGATTTGAATCGCAATTTCACCACCCCCGAAAGCCACCTCGGCGCGGCGCTGGCTTATTGGTACGGCAAGGCTCGCAAGAATAAGCGCCGCTATCCGGGTCCCTACCCGCTGAGCGAACCCGAAACCAACTGGCTTTATCAGGAGATTTCAAACTTCAAACCCGATGTGATCATCGCCGTGCATGCACCCTATTCCCTGGTGGACTATGACGCCCCCAATCGCGGCAACGCGCCGAAGCGCATCGGTAATTTGCGCAAAAACCTGATGGGCACTTATCCCGGGTCACTTGGAAACTACGCCGGCATCCATCTCGGCATACCGGTTATCACGCTGGAATTGCCGCATGCCGGCATCATGCCCACCAAGAAACAAATCAAATGGCTCTGGACCGACCTCGTGCGCTGGTTAATTCGCAACGTCTGAATCAACTTCTCCGGCGCTATAAGCCTGTGCGTTACTGCGCGGTCGAACGGCCTATCTTACGGCTTCGAGAGCCGGTATAGTTTTCGGCAACCTGTTTAGCGGATCGCGATATGTGGCAGCTCGTCGCTCGAACCTTTGAGGAACTGGTATTACCGCCGGGGCTGTTCCTGATATTGACTGCCTGCTGCCTGTATCTGCGCCGCAAAAGGCCGGCCCTCGGCAAGGCATCCGTGTACACGGTAATGCTGGTTTTTTATTTGTGCTGCTCGCCTTATTTCGCCGGTCTGCTCATCAGCCAGGTAGAGACTTATCCCGCGCTGGATGCGAGCAATCCCGGCGATCCGACGGCCGGCGCGATCGTCTTGTTATCCGGCGATCTAAGCTTCGCCGCCCCCGAGTATGGCGGCGATACCGTAGGGGGACATACGCTGCTCAGAGCCCGCTACGCCGCATTCCTGCAACGCAATACGGGTTTGCCGATTCTGGTCAGCGGGGGATTGCTGCCGCACGGGGCGAACAAGAGTCTGGCGCAGGCCATGGCGGAAAATCTGAAACAGGATTTCAACGCTGCCGAACTCTGGCTAGAGGACAAGAGTATCAGCACTGCGGAGAACGCTTTTTTTTCAAAGACGCTGTTGGCGCAGAAGCAGGTGAGCCGCGTTTACCTGGTGACCCAGGCCTGGCATATGCCGCGCGCCGTAGCCATTTTTGAAAAAGCCGGCCTCAGCGTCATTCCCGCACCGACCGCGTTTCTGGGAGCGCGGGCTTTCAATTGGAATAACCTGTTGCCCAGCGCCGGCGGCCTCAATATGAGCCGTTACGCCTTGCGTGAAATGGCGGCTTATATCTGGTACCAGGTTCTCTACTAACCCGACTCCGCACCGCTCATTTTAACGGCTCCATTTTATCAGTAGGCAACCGAGAAGCGTTGGCGGATGAATTTCGAGTTTTCGGCTTCGTCGACCAGGGCCACTGCAAAATCCTCCATCGAAATTCGGCTCTTGCCCTTTTTATCCGTCAACATCCGGTCGCCGCCGATGCGATACTGTCCGCTGCGCTTGCCGGGTTTGAATTTTTTGGCCGGGCTGATATAGGTCCAGCGCACATCGTCTACATCCCGCAGATACTCGAGAGTCAAGACATGCCCGGCGATTTCCTGGCGCACGAAACCCGGGACAAAAAACGGCAACTTGTCGGCATAGAGCACGCCCGGTTTCACTTCCAGGCTGCCGGCGCCACCCACGAAAATCAGGCGCGGCGCCGCGGCGCCCTTATCGCGCAACGCGTTCACAATGACTTCCGCTGCCAGGCGATGAACCGTTTTTTCGGGTTGCTTCGATTTATCCACGCTACCACGCACGGACACCACGACGATATCCTGCCCGCCGACCAACGCGGCAACGCTTTGCGGATCGAGCACGTCGCCTTGAACCACACTCAGATTTTCATGTTTTTTTGTCACGCGGCTGGGGTCGCGCGATACCGCGGTGATCCGGTGCCCCCGATTCAGCGCTTCCTCGACCACACGGCTACCGACCCGGCCGGTTGCGCCGTAAACGATTATTCTCAGCGCGCCCGCTTCGACTGCGACCGCAGACTGCAGCGGCGCCAGCCCCACAATTAATACTGCGCTCAGCGCTATAAACAATATGCGGATCAGCTTCAATTCTATTTTCATGCTCCCCTGTCCCCTTGCCCGGGGGAAAGACGGTAATACGGCCCGGTCACTATATCATTGTGATAGTATGTTGCGTCATAAGTTCAAACGACCCCACCACAAGGGTGACAGGAACACCTGTCGCCTGGCCCTGTTTTGTGCGATATTTACAGCATTCGATCAAACAGAGCTATTGACGTGTCCAGTTACCCTTACACCCGCAAGCGCCGCATGCGTCGTGACGATTTCTCCCGGCGCCTGATGCGCGAGCACCGCTTGAGCGCTGACGATTTGATTTATCCGATGTTCATTCTCGATGGCGAACAACAGCGCGAGGCGGTCGAATCGATGCCCGGCGTCGAACGAGTCAGCATCGATTTACTGCTCGAACAGGCCAATGAGATCGTCGGCTTGGGCATCCCTGCGATCGCCCTGTTCCCGGTAGTCGGCGCCGCCGGCAAAAGCGACAGCGCCGATGAAGCCTGGAACCCCGACGGACTGGTGCAACGCGCGGTGCGCGCGCTCAAAGCGGCGCAGCCGGAACTCGGCGTCATTACCGACGTCGCGCTCGACCCATACACCAGCCACGGGCAGGACGGCCTGGTCGACGAAAACGGCTATGTCACCAACGATGCAACCGTCGAAGTACTGGTCAAACAAGCCCTGTCGCACGCCGCCGCCGGCGCCGACGTCGTGGCGCCCTCGGATATGATGGACGGCCGCATCGGCATGATTCGCGAAGCCCTGGAGTCGAGCGGCCACCTGAACACCCGTATTCTCGCCTACGCCGCCAAGTATGCCTCGAGTTTTTACGGACCCTTTCGCGACGCGGTGGGCTCCGCGGAAAATCTCGCCGGCGGCAATAAATACACCTATCAGATGGATCCGGCTAATACCAACGAAGCCCTCTATGAAGTCGCCATGGACATCGACGAGGGCGCCGACATGGTCATGATCAAACCCGGCCTGCCCTATCTCGACATCGTGCGCCGCATCAGCGAGGAATTACAATTTCCGACCTTCGTCTACCAGGTCAGCGGCGAGTACGCGATGCTCAAGGCTGCCGGCCAGAATGGCTGGATCGACGAGAGAGCCTGCGTGCTCGAAGCGCTGCTGTCGATCAAGCGCGCCGGCGCCAACGGTATTCTGACTTATTACGCAAAAGCGGCCGCCGCCTGGTTACAGGAGTAATTGTGGCCCCAGCCGAGCAGGTAGCCCATTATGCCGTGGTCGGCAATCCGATAACCCACAGTCTATCCCCGCAGATTCACAACAGCTTTGCCGCGCAAACCGGCGAGGCGCTCAGCTATCGCGCCATCGAATTGCCGCTAGGCGGTTTCGCGCCCGGGATCCGTGATTTGCAAAATCGGGGCTTCGCCGGGGTCAACGTCACCGTACCCTTCAAGGGTGAAGCCCGGAACCTGTGTGACTCCTTAAGCGCCCGCGCCGAACGGGCCGGCGCCGTCAATACGCTAAGCTTCGAAACGGACGGCGGCATCGCCGGCGATAACACCGACGGACTCGGCCTAACCCGAGATCTGCGCGACAATCTAGGAATTGAAATTAAACAGCGCGAAATCCTGCTGCTGGGCGCCGGCGGCGCGGTGCGCGGCGTGCTGGATCCGTTACTGGCTCTGTCGCCGGCACGCCTGACGATTGCCAATCGGACACCGGCCAAGGCATCGCAACTGGCGCGCGATTTCGCTGATTGCGGCAACACCGAGGCGCTTGCTTTCGAGGCGCTGGATGGGCGGGAATTCGACCTGGTCATCAATGGCACCGCCGCTGGGCTCGAACATGCAGTCCCGGCTATCCCCGCTAGCGTCATGCATCAACAAACGGTTTGTTACGACATGATGTACAACGTCGAGGGCGCCACCGCATTCGTCGGCTGGGCCCGGGACCGCGGCGCGGCGCGCGCTTTCGACGGGCTCGGCATGCTGGTGGAACAGGCCGCCGCCGCGTTCGAAATATGGCGCGGCGTCAAACCCGATTCCGCGACCGTAATTCAGTCGCTACGCGCCTGACATCCAGAATACGATCGATTTCAGCCGGCACAGATGAAACCGACAATGGCGATACAGCGTATACTGCAAGACCCCGACACGTCGGACCGCCGCTAAGTAGGACCCGCAGAACCTGATGCCGCTTGCGGTAGGGGATAAAGGAGCGCGCGGGGGGTGACGGTATTTTGCCGTCATCCCGGCCACTGAGCAGGGATCTTGGCTTGGTGGCTTGTTGTGAGATCCCCGCTTGCGCGGGGACGACTAGGCGCGAGGGAATTGACGGTAATTAGGCGTCATCCCGGCCAACGAGCCGGGATCTTGGAATGGTGGCTGGTTGTGAGATCCCCGCTTGCGCGCACTGCTGTCCGGAATAAATCATAATGCCAACTGTGCTTGATGTATTTGGAAATCGGATTTCCATTTTCGTCGTCGTTTAAGTACTTCGAATTCGAGTCTGGGTCGCTGGAATAGAGTCGATTT
>Ga0209339_1000106_pt1 | contig 35858 bp, 32 predicted proteins | sample OlaalgELextract3_FD_187376 | JGI IMG/M metagenome (GOLD analysis project Ga0209339, IMG submission 187376) | Olavius algarvensis symbiont microbial communities from Tuscany, Italy - Type A ELBA extract 3 (SPAdes) (version 2) | ecosystem: Host-associated > Annelida > Digestive system >... | reverse complement strand
TAACCTGAAGCACAGCAGATTGCTGCTTTAACCAATTTTTCAAAGAACATTGACCAAATTTAAAATGTTGGACCTACAATTTTGTAATTTATTCTGATCAATTTTAAGTTTATGCGCAGGCTCTATAGATAAACGAATTTGGTCATACTATCCGCCGTTCAGACAGGCGACGGCGCTCATCAATGATCCGCCTTGGCGGATACGGTCAGGAGGGTAACATGAAAAAATCATTAGGTCCGCGAGCACTGATCCAGCCGAATCCTGTTTTAGTCGTCGGCAGCTACGATCCAAACGAGCGGCCCAATATCATGGCCGTCGCCTGGGGAGGCATCTGCTGCAGCAAACCGCCCTGTGCAGCCATATCACTCAGGCAGGCAACCTACACCTACGGCAACATTCAGCATACCAGCGCGTTTACGATCAACATTCCATCAGCTTCTCTTGTCAAAGAAGCCGACTATGTCGGAATTTATTCGGGGAAAAATGAGGATAAATTCAAGGCGCTGGGATTGACGCCGATCAAAAGCGAGGTTGTCAATGCTCCGTACGTTAGAGAATTTCCGGTTATATTGGAATGTGACCTGTTGAAAGTCGTGGAAATCGGACTGCATACACAGTTCATCGGTGAAATAAGAGATATAAAAGCCGGTGAAAATATACTCGCCGAAAATGGTTGACCGGATATAGCCAAATTGCAGCCCTTCATCTATAATAGCGCCGGTTTGGATTATTATGCTCTGGGCGATATACTGGGGAAAGCTTATACGGTCGGGCGCAAGGAATCAAGCTAATGCGGCAAGCCTGCAGGATTTGGCAAAATAAAAGCCGCCTTCAGGGAAGGCGGCTTTAAACTATTGAGCCTTCATTTTTAAATCCATAAATCGATGGCCGACCTGGAACTTAGAAATCTTTGAAATCGTCGTCGTCTAATGGAATTACCTCTTCCGGGGTCACTGCCCGGGTTCGAGGCAGATCCCTGGCCTTGTTTCTGGCAACTGGTGCCGGGCCAGGCACGGCCAACGCCTTGGGCATGTCATACCGGGTCGCCATCGGCCTGCTTGCGGGAGCGGCAGAATTGCCGGCGATGCGGTGTCCGCCCACCAGGGTTACCAATTCGCCGACCATTTCTTTCATCTGCTCGGCCTGGGCGGCCATCTCCTCGGAGGCACTGGCCGATTCCTCGGCGTTGGCGGCATTGGACTGGGTGACTTTGTCCATTTCGGACACAGCAGTATTGACCTGTTCGATGCCGCGGGACTGCTCATCCGAAGCGGCCGCGATTTCAGCCACCAGTTCTCCTACCTTGGCGGCGCTGGTGGACACCTCGGTAAAGGCCTCGTTAGTGCGGGTGACGAGCTCAGATCCTTCATTCACCTTTTTAACCGTGCCTTCGATCAACTCGGCCGTATCTTTAGCGGCGTCGGCTGCCCGCATGGCCAGATTCCGAACCTCGTCCGCCACCACTGCAAATCCGGCTCCGGCTTCACCCGCCCGGGCGGCCTCGACGGCTGCATTGAGGGCCAGCAAATTGGTTTGAAAGGCAATTTCATCGATGGTCTTGATAATTTTTGAAGTCTCTTCACTGGCCTGGGAGATCTCTCCCATGGACCCGGTCAACTCGGACATGGATTGGTTGGCCTGACCGACGATCTGGTTGGCATCTTTCATTAGGTTGTCGGCCTGCTTGGCGTTGTCGGTATTTTGTTTGGTCATCGATGACATCTCCTCCAATGAGGATGACGTCTCCTCGATGGATGCCGCCTGCTCGGATGAGCCCTGCGCCAGGGACTGGCTGGAGGCGGATACCTGGCCCGAAGCTGATGTCACCTGTTCGGCGCCGTCGTTCAAACCGCCGATGACCCGGTTGATTGGACTAACGATCGATTGGCTCACCAAAAAAGCGGTGATCAATGCAATCAGGATCGTTATCAGCGTGCCGATGATAATTAAATATTTCGTGTTGCCGGCCGTCTCCTCAGCCTCGGCCTGACGAATTGTCAGCAGCTCTGCTTCTCTGTCCGTGAAAGTTTTGATTTGGCCCCGGAACTTGTCAAAGATTCTTTTGCCCCGGGCATTGCCCACGAGGGCGGCCATATCATCCATGGTTTTGCTGTCGCCGACCTGCCGGCGCAAGGAGATGGCGGGCTCGGTAACCTGGTCCTGCCATTCTTTGATATTGTCCCTGATCTCACCCAGCAGGCGCACCTGGGAGGGGTTGTCATCCACCATCTTTTGCAGACTATTGATTTTTTCATAAAAGCGCTTCTGGCCGCTTTTGTACGGGTCGAGAAATTCTTCTTTACCGGCCAACAAAAAACCGTGCATGCCGGTTTCCATATCGACGGCGGCTGCTTCAATATTCTTGGCCTCGGCAATGACTACTTGCGTATGATCCACCCAGTGGTTGTTGCGAAGAAGCAAACCAATGCTCATATAACTGACGATCCCCAGAATAATCATCAGAATCATGGGACTGCCGCTTGCCAGCATCAGTTTGGTTTTCAATCCTACCTTTTTAAAAAATCCCATTGTTGTTCCTTTCTGACTCAAAAACGTTATTTATTTCATCGCAGAAAACCTGGTCCTCTGGGCCAGGTCAGAGCCCCTCAGCTATGCCGTGAACCTGCTGCAAGCGGGGCGGAATGATGGAATACTGGAATACTGGAAAGCTGGGTTTAGTGCAACGGGATCTATTCGTATAGGGGTGGCACGGATCAGTTTGTAAAATCAGACCGTCATCCGCTTAGTATTCCCAATATTCCATTATTCCACCATTCCATTATTCCATTTGGAGTCCAAGGTAAACTCCACCCCTCTGGGGTGAACTCAAAGCCGGGTCCTCTGGGCCCGGATCTTTACTCTGCTGATTTCCCCCAATTGAACCGTTTCATCCGTGATGGAGTTTAGGCTTGTGCCCTGGATGTATTCTATGGTTGAATAGGCAGGTCCGCTTTGCGCGGCTACAATATTGATTTCGGCATGATGGTCAAAAACATTAGCAAATTGATGCCATGCCCGGTGCGGATCACTGGACACCTGGCGGCAGCGAGTCATTTAATTCCGTCCTCGGCCACTAATGCCATCGATTCGTAAATTGAACGCCAGCGGAAGGATAACAGACATGGTTGAATACAAACCGGTGACACCCCAGCAGCAGCCGAAGTTTGCCGGGATTAAAACGTTTATGCGCCTACCCCACACTCAGACCAGCCGGGGAATCGATTTTGCCGTGCTGGGAGTTCCCTGGGACGGGGCTACCTCCTATAGAACCGGCCAGCGGTTGGGACCCGATGCAATTCGCAAGGTTTCAGTTACCCTGAGGCCTTACAATCTGGCACTGGGAGTTGATATTTTCGAGCATTGCTCCGGTATCGATTACGGCGATCTGCCGGTGGTCGCAGGGTATATCGAAGACACCTACACCAGGATCGAGGCTGAACTTTGCCCTTTGATTGAGACCGGCGTGATTCCAGTTTTAATGGGGGGGGATCACTCCATTACCCTGCCGGAGCTCCGGGCTGTCGCTAAAACGCACGGGCCGGTTGCCGTAATCCATTTTGATTCCCACACCGATACCAACGACCGGTATTTCGGCAAACCCTATTATCACGGCTCGCCGTTCCGCCGGGCGGTGGAGGAAAATATCCTGCTTGCCGAAAAATCAATTCAGATCGGTATGCGCGGATCCGTTTACTCACAAGATGCTTACGCTGATTCCGCAGAGCTGGGATTTGAGGTGATTACCATGTCCGATGTCAGGGCGATGGGCCTGCCGGCGCTGGTGGAGACTGTTCGGCAACGGGTTGGCCGGCACAAGGTGTTTGTCACTTTTGACATCGATGTGGTTGACCCGGCCTTCGCGCCCGGCACGGGAACCCCGGAGGTGGGAGGATTTTCCAGTGCCGAAGCCATCGGCCTGGTGCAAGGATTAGCAGGGTTGAACTTTATCGGGTTTGATCTGGTAGAAGTATTACCGGATAAAGATCCGGCCGAGATTACCGCACTTTTGGCCGCGAATGTCATCTATGAATTTTTAGCCTTAATTGCATTGAATAAAAAAGGGTAAGCAATTCCCAGACAGTTGGTTCGTGGCAACCTTTTTTTCCGGAGTTGCAGAATGCTTTTCGTAAAAGTGTCTCGTGTTTTGTGTTTCGTGTTTGGTGGTTAAATTACCGATGCCGGGCAGAGCGTGGCTGCGGCACCTTTAAAGGAATCACGTCACACAGACAGCTCTGTTCGTGATTGCTGATATTTGCAGCTTTTGATTCTACCAAGCACCAAACACCAAATACAAAACACCAAACACTATCGTTCATCACCATTGACAAGGTCCAGGTATGGTGGTAGCAATATCGTAAAAATCGCTGGGGGAGCCCCATGTGCTTGGCTGAGAGGAGGCTGATTGCCTCGACCCCTGGACCTGATCCGGATAATGCCGGCGTAGGGAAGTCAGCTGCTTCACATTCGAATTCCTTCCTGTCCACCGGCATCGATCCGCATCCGAGGACTCGCTGCATGCTGAATGTTGTCGGCCTGACCAAACGCTTCGGCGATCTTGCCATCTTCGAAAAGATTGATTTAACGCTTCCGCAAAATGGATTTACCGTTTTGATCGGTCCGTCGGGATGCGGCAAAAGCACCCTGTTCAATGTACTCACGGGTGCGGTTGCCGGAGACGGCGGAGAGATATCCTGGCGTGGGAAAAAGGTTTCGCACCTGCGCAAGATCTCCGCCTATATGCAGCAGAAGGATATGCTGCTGCCCTGGTTCTCGCTGATGGATAATGCCTTATTGCCGGCCAAAGTCGGCGGCACCGACCTGCCGGAGGCCGGCCAAAAAGCGAGTGCGCTATTTAACCGGCTCGGATTGGAGGGCTTTGAGTCCTATCTGCCCGGTTCGATTTCCGGAGGTATGAAACAACGCTGCGCGCTGGTACGTACCCTGATGTTCGAGCGGGACCTGGTTTTGCTGGATGAACCGCTTTCCGCCCTCGACGCCATTACCAGAAGAAGCTTGCAGTCTCTGCTGTTAATGCTTCAGGTTGAATTCGGGAAAACGATTCTCATGATTACCCATGACATCGACGAAGCCCTGCGGCTTGCCGATGAGATCCTGGTGCTGAGCGGGCGACCCATGCGGGTTCTGGATCGATTTGCGTTAAACGGTTCTAAACCGCGGCGACTGGCTGACCCGGAATTGATCGAGATCAAGGAATACGTGCTGAATCTGTTGCAAGAATACACGGTATATATAAAATGACTAAAATTGATGAATTCGTAAAAAGTCGAATTCATCATGTGTTTGGTGTTTGGTAATTCACTTCGGACGTCATATCAATATGTTATGCCACTAAACCCTAAACACTAAACACTGAACACCAAATACTAAACACTATCGATGGCAATTTGATGGAACGATCCTCGATATATTCTTTGCTGATAGCGATTGCTTTGCTCGGTTTTTGGGAGACGGCTTGTTGGGGTTTTGATATCCCCGATTTTATTCTGCCCGCGCCCTCCCGCATTTTAGCGGTGGCGGTTACCGGGGCGGGCATATTGCTGCCCCACGCCGCTGTCACCGCCATGGAAGTTCTGACCGGGATCATGCTATCTTTGCTGGTCGCCGTGCCGCTGGCCACTGTGATGTTTGCTCATCCTGCGGTGGAAAAAGGCCTGGCGCCGTTCCTGGTGGCCTCCCAGGCGGTGCCCGTATTCGCTGTCGCTCCGCTGCTGGTTGTCTGGCTGGGATACGGGATGGCCAGCAAGGTGCTCATGGCAGCGGTGATCATTTTTTTTCCGATCACGGTGAATTTACTTGAAGGATTTAAAAGCTGCGATCAGGAATTTCGGGTATTGTTTCAGCTCATGGGGGCCGGATTCTGGAAAACATTGCGATACCTCTATTGGCCGTGGGCACTGCCCCATTTTTTTGCCGGATTGAAAGTCGGCGTTTCCGTTGCGACCATCGGTGCGGTGATCGGCGAGTGGGTGGGCGCCCAGCAGGGCCTCGGCTATCTGATGATCCAGGCCAATGCCAGATTGAATGTCGACATGGTCTTTGCCGCCATTTTGTGGTTGTCGCTCATGGGATTGTCGCTGTGGATTCTTGTCGGATTTTTGGAGAGAAAAGTGATTAATTGGAGGTAAGGTTCCGGTTTAGAGGTTCCGAGGTTCCGAGGTTCAAGGTTCCGAGGTTCAAGGTTCCGAGGTTCAGGGGTTCAAGGTTCCGAGGTTCAGGGGTTCAAGGTTTAGAGGTTCAGAGGTTCAGAGGTTCAGAGGTTCAAGGTTCCGAGGTTCAGGGGTTCCGAGGTTCAGGGGTTCAGAGGTTCAGGGTTCAGGGGTTCAGGGGTTCAGAGGTTCAGGGGTCTAGAGGTTCAGGGGTTCGGGGTTCAGGGTTCAGCGGTTCAAGGTTCAGAGGTTCAGAGGTTCAGGGGATCAGAGGTTCAGGGTTCAAAGGTTCAAGGTTCCGAGGTTCAGGGGTTCAGAGGTTCAAGGTTCAGCGCTGCCTCTGGCGGCGAGCGTCAAGTCAAATAGAGAAAGAAACTCAAAAAAGCGAATATCGAATATCGAATAATGAATGTCGAATGTCGAAGGAATGTATCCTGTCTATTCTATTAAGAAATAACTGAGCGAAGCGAAACCATCCTTCGAACTTCGTTATTCGATATTCTGCGGTACTGCTGTTCTCTTTTAAAATAGCATGAAGTTTCATACGAGCACGGCCTCCGCCCAAAGGACAGCCGGTCTGATTGGAAAAGAAACTGATAATTTTCTCGCAAAGGCGCCAAGGCGCCAAGATTACTAACATTTTTGATGCTTTCCTCTGCGAGCTTTGCGCCTCTGCGAGAGATAAATTAAATGAAGTTTCACACGAGCGGCAGCTGCTGGCCGTGAGCGTCCAGTCTGATCGGCAAAGCAACCTTAAAAAGGAGAATATCGAACCTGGAATGAACGCGGTCATATTATAGTGAAGCATCCGACCCCAGCTTCCGACCCGTTGGGCCTGCAGCCCGTAGGGAGGGCCCGGCTTTGGTTTCACCCCAGAGAGGTGGAGTTTTACCTTAGACTCGGAGTGGAATGATGGAATAGTGGAATAATGGAATTTTGGGAATCGAAAGCGGATGAGCTCTGATTTAATAAACTGATCCGTGCCATCCTTACAAAAATAAACCCCATTCCATTAAACCCAGCATTCCAACATTCCGGTCCTCCTCCGGCGGATCTACGATATTCCAACATTCCGCATCCGCTTGCAGCAGGATTCACGGTACAGCCGATTATCTCTGACCCCCGTAAAGAACACGGGATCAACGAACGGCCCAAAGACCAGCTTTTCTGCGACAAAATAAAAAGTCGACCGCCGTGGCGACTAAAAATCAGCCAAAGCGCTGCTTTTTCATCTTCAACCCTGAACCCTGAACCCTTGAACCCTGAACCTTGAACCTCTGAACCTATCCATAAATAAGGAGAAATTATGAAATTTTATAGAAAAACGTTGGCAACTTTGGCAATACTTGCGGCCCTCTGGGTACCGTCAGTCGATGCCGCCCGGGAATTGACGCTGATACTGGACTGGTTTCCAAATGTCGACCACCTGCCGATTTATGCGGCCCGGGAGCAGGGGCTTTTTGCGGAAGAGGGCCTTGAGATAAACATTATCAGCCCCTCCGAAACGGCCGATGGGCTCAAAATGGCGGCATCGGGCAATGTGGATATTGCGGTTTCCTATGAACCTCAGACCATTATCGCCGCCGCCCGCGGATTGGAGGTGATGGTATTGGCCCGATTAATCGAGCACCCCCTGACCACCCTGTTATTTCTAAAAGACAAGGGGATTGAAACCCCCCAAGACCTGTCCGGAAAAAAAATAGGCTATACGGTTCCCGGTCTGATGGATGTGCTATTGAGTGCCTTTGCCAAAGTCAACGGGATACAGGATTACCAGGCGTTCAATGTCGGGTTTGCCATTGTTCAATCGCTGACGGCGAACAAGGTGGATGCCGTCATGGGTCCCTTTAAAACTTATGAAACCGTCACGATGGCCCACAAGGGCTATGAGGTCGGGTACTTTGAACTGGAGCGCTGGGGCATACCGGATTATGATGAATTGATCTTTATCACCAGCAAAAAAAACCTGCAGAAAAATAAGGCCGCCATGATGAGCTTTCGGCGGGTTATGGACCGGGCTATCACCCGGGTACGACAGAATCCCCGGCGGGCATTCGAGGATTATCTCAAACAGGTGCCCGAAGCCGATCGCAAAATCGAAAGTGACGCTTTTAAGCTAACCTTGCCCTATTATGCCGCCCATCAGCAGTTGGATCCTAAGCGATGGCAGTTGTTTGCTGAGTTTGCCCATGAATTCGGGCTGATTGATAAAAAAGTGGATGTGGTCAACCTACTTTGGACAGACTGATATAAAACGCCGGGACGTCTTGGCGAAACACCCGCCCGGCATGGCGGCAAGTTCGGCTAAAGTTTTAGGCTTTTGTGCCGAATCAAGTAAGGACGAGACCAGAATTGGACATTGCGGCATTTAAAATATAAACCAAATCATATCGGCAATTGATTATTAATTGGGTCCAGCTTTTAATTCAATCGTATTCCAGAACGAACAGGGAAAAGAAACTAACTGATGAGCAGGCCATTTCCTGACAAAAAGGCAAATAATATTGCTGGATTTGAAAAAATGTCCATCTGTGAATTTGAGTCTCGCGCCGGCGAATTGGCCGAACTGCTGGGCTACTGCCGGAACCTCAGCGACATTTTAAACCCGGATGAACTATTTGCCACAATCGCCGGAATTATCGAAGGTAAATTTAAGATTCGCAAATTGGGCCTGTTTACCTATGAGCCGCAAAAGAGATCTTTTAGCCTGGTTTTCAGCCGTGGGTTGGGGCAATTGGATTATAAATTTAAATCGGACAGCCAGGATCTATGGCATTCAATTCTCCATGATCGGCCTTTTGAAGTTGTTGATGATTCAGGAAATTCGCGTTTTGCCAGGTTTCCGGACAACCAGGATTTAAACACTTTACCCTCCAAACTCTGGGTTCCGCTGGTCATGCGGGGTGAGGTAATGGGTCTTTTAGCCTTGGGGGCCAAAAACGGCAGCCAGGCATTTGATGATTTCGATCATTACTTTCTCCAGCAGATTGCCGCCCAGGCCTCTGTTTCGATCAATACCTGCCGCCTGTACGAGCGACGCCGCCAGGAAAAGGAAGACCTCGACAAAACCCTGCAAAACCTCTCCCTGCTTTACGGCATCGGCAAGGCCATGAACTACATCAGTGATCTGAAAAAGCTTTTGCAGTACATTCTGAGTCAGGCCATTGATATTGCATCCGCCGAGAAAGGCTCGCTCATGCTGTACGACCTGGAAACCAATCTTTTAAATATTCGGGTTCTGGCCGGCCTGGAAGACACCGATTACCAGGACAAAGTCATCAACAATGAAGTCAAATGCCGCAGCTTCAAGCCGGGTGAAGGCATCGCGGGGCGGGTTTTCTTAAATTCCCAGCCCATGATTGTCAATAATATCCTCGAAGACAATCTATTCATTGAATCCGAGACTTCTTTTGTTCGCTCAATAGCTTGCATTCCGATGGTTGTTTTTAATGATGTCATCGGGGTAATCAATGTCACCAATAAAAAAAATGGCCAGGAATTTACCCATCAGGATGTGAAAATGCTTAAAGCCGTTGCCGATCAGGCAGCCGTGGCGGTCAACAAAGCCCAACTCTGGGACATGGCGGTGACGGATTCTTTGACCGGACTCTACGTGCGGCGGTACTTTATGGTTAAACTGCAGGAAGAGATTCACCGGGCCGAACGAAATAAAAAAGTAATTTCCATTATTATGGCGGATTTAGACAGTTTCAAAACGATAAATGACACTTACGGACATGACACCGGCGACCGGGCATTGAAAACAATCAGTCATTTTTTGAAAAAAAATATTCGGGGTGTGGATGCCATTGCGCGTTACGGCGGCGAGGAATTTGTCATGATGGTGCCTGACGCTGATAAGGATGCGGCCTTTGGCCTGGCCGAGCGGCTTCGTGAAGAGCTTGCCAGCGTCAAGTTGGAAGATATGCCGCCGATCACCGTCAGTCTTGGCGTTGCAACTTTCCCAACGGATGGCAACGAAGTGGAAGACCTGATCAAGAAGGCTGATACCGCCATGTATGCCGCCAAACGGGCCGGCCGGAACAAATCCGTAAAATTTGCCAAACATCTTCTGTAGAGCATTTCGCTTGAGGGGAAAACAGAAGACAGATGACAGAGGTCAGATGACAGAGGACAGAGGATTTCGATTGCAGATTGCAGATTGCGGATTGCGGAATTAGATGAATAAAGGCCCGAAATAGATGCAATGGACACAGGGCAGGGGGCAGAGGACAGAGGTCAGATGACAGAGGACAGAAGTCAGAGAATAGACTCAGTTATTTGTTATTGGTTATTCGTTATTGGGAATACAAGACGATCGATTTAATTCCTTCATTCGATCCGCCACAGGCGGATCAATCAGGCTCCGCTATTCCTTTGGTTCCCGAACACTGAATGCCGCGCACCTTGCTCCTCCCGCTTTGCGCCATGCCCTCTGCGCTTTGCACTTTGCCTCTCAATCCGCAATCCGCAATCTGCAATCCGCAATTGAGACGCGCCGAATGCCGTGCACCTTGCGCCATGCCCTCTGCGCTTTGCACTTTGCCTCTCAATCCGCAATCCGCAATCTGCAATCCGCAAATGAGACGCGCCGAATGCCGTGCACCTTGCGCCATGCGCCATGCCCTCTGCGCTTTGCACTTTGCCTCTCAATCCGCAATCCGCAATCTGCAATCCGCAATTGAGACGCGCCGAATGCCGTGTGCCTCTCAATCCGAAATCCGCAATCTGCAATCCGCAATCGAAAAACCCCGCACCTTGAAAGCCGAATACCGAACACCGAACGCCGAAGGCCTTTCAGCATTCAGTCCTGATTCCACGCCGACTAACTTAATAAAATCAATCGACGCAACCTTCCCCATCGACCTACATTAACCTTTTCTTTTTTTTGAATATCTATTACAATTTTGCTTGTATCCGATACCCTAAATTGGTATTGAGCAATCGATTTGCCAATTATCGTTAATTGCATTTACGACGCTGCCGACAAAAGGAGGTCAAATGGCTGACATCATGGATATAATAAAAGATAGAGATCCGCAGGAAAGGGAATTTCATCAGGCGGTCAGTGAAGTCATTGAATCGGTCAAACCGGTATTGGACCAAAATCCGGTTTATCGCCAGGCGAAAATTCCGGAAAGACTGGTAGAACCTGAGCGCGTGATCATGTTCCGGGTACCCTGGGCCGATGACCAGGGAACGGTTCAGGTCAATCGGGGATTTCGAATTGAAATGAATAGCGCCCTGGGACCGTACAAGGGCGGATTGCGATTTCATCCATCGGTTAATCTCGGAATATTAAAGTTCCTGGCCTTTGAGCAGGTATTCAAAAATGCCCTGACGACCCTTCCCATGGGTGGGGGTAAAGGTGGCTCCGATTTTGATCCCAAAGGCAAATCCGACAATGAAGTGATGCGTTTTTGTCAGAGCTTTATGAGTGAATTGTTCAGGCATATCGGACCGGACACGGACGTGCCGGCCGGCGATATCGGTGTCGGTGCCAGGGAAATCGGATATATGTTCGGCATGTATAAGAAACTGCGCAATGAATTTACCGGCGTTTTGACGGGCAAAGGCTTGAACTGGGGCGGCAGCCTGATTCGGCCGGAGGCTACCGGCTATGGGTCGGTGTATTTCGCCGCTGAAATGCTGTCGACCCGCAACGAAACCCTGGAAGGCAAAACCTGCCTTGTCTCGGGCTCCGGCAACGTCGCGCAATTTACCATGGAAAAACTCATTGAATTGGGCGCTAAACCAGTGACGCTGTCCGATTCATCCGGTTATATTTTTGATGAGAGCGGCATTGACGGCCAAAAGCTTGAATACATCAAGGTTCTGAAAAATGTGCGCCGGGGGCGCGTTTCAGAATATGCCGATAAGTATTCCTCGGCGGTCTACACGCCGGTGGACCCGGCATTAGACCACAATCCCCTCTGGAATCACAATGCCGAGTGTGCCTTTCCGAGCGCCACTCAGAATGAAATCAATGCCAGGGATGCTCAGAATATGATCGATAATGGTGTGGGCCTGGTCTCCGAAGGCGCCAACATGCCGACGATGCCGGATGGCATCGATATTTTCAAGGACCACAAACTTCTTTACGGACCCGGCAAAGCGGCCAATGCCGGCGGAGTCTCGGTATCCGGCCTGGAAATGACTCAAAACAGCATGCGGCTGGCCTGGACCCGGGAGGAAGTCGACGATCGCTTAAAACTGATTATGAAAACCATCCACAGCACCTGTGTCGCGGCCGCCGAACAATACGGCGTGCCGGGCAACTATGAAGCCGGCGCAAATATCGCCGGTTTTGTGAAAGTTGTGGATGCGATGCTCGATCAGGGGCTGGTATAGTCAGGGCAGAGGGCCGAGGGCAGAGGGCATGGGCATGAGGCACGGCATTCGGCGCGTCTCAATTGCGGATTGCAGATTGCGGATTGCGGATCGAGAGGCAAAGTGCAAAGCGCAGAGGGCATGGCGCAAGGCACTCGGCATTCGGCACGTCTCAATTGCGGATTGCAGATTGCGGCCTCCGGCCTCTCCGAGCTGTAGGCTCGCTCTACGAGCCGGAAGCCTGAGAGGTTATAAGGGGCTACGCCCCGGAGGGATTTCGGATTGAGAGGCAGAGGGCATGGCGCAGGGGGCTTGGGATAGGGTGATGGGTACTTGCCATATCTGCGTTTACAATTTCATCCTATTGTTCCTATGACATCAAGAATTATAATTTGGGATTTTGGATTGCGGATTTCGGATTGGTGGAATCGCTGCGCTCTATCAATTAATATAATCAAGATTCCGCAATCCGAGATGCTCAATCACGTTCGCTCCATGACTGCGAAAAATTCGAGATATTTCGAATACCGCCCATAATTCAAAGATGCTGGTTGAGGGGCATGCTCAATATTACCATTATCCTTCTGGCTGCCAGTTTGCTGGCGGGCCTGCTGTATTTCGAAAAAAACGTTGACCGGAATGGTAAATTACCCACCAAGACCCTCCTTTCCTGTCTCTTTATCATTACAGCGGTTGTTCAGCCGCATCCAATACCCGAGTATTATTATCTGTTGTTGATCGGCTTGATTTTCTGCCTGGGGGGCGATGTTTTTCTGGCACTGCCCCAGGACCGGATGTTTCTTTATGGGCTGGTGTCTTTTTTGCTGGGCCACGTGCTTTACGTGGTTTGTTTTTTTTACGTGGCCGATGTCAGTTATTGGACCGGAATCGGCTGCCTGGTGGGGCTGCTCGTCAGCGGACTCATTTTTGGGTGGCTGCGGCCGCACCTGGGGTCCATGTTGATCCCGGTCATTGCATATATCATTGTTATTACCGCTATGGTTGTCGGCGCCTGGACCGTGCTTGGTGATGGCAATTTGAGCCGTGCCGGCCGGCTGCTGGTTTTCAGCGGAGCCGTGAGCTTCTACCTATCCGACTTGTTTGTGGCGCGGGACCGCTTTTTAAAGTCTGAATTTACCAACCGCCTGATTGGCCTGCCCATGTACTATTGCGGCCAGTTTCTCCTGGCGTTTTCCGTCGGTTTCTTGAAGTTACCCGACACCTGAACACTGCTGGTAATAGTTGCCACCTTCATCAGCCCTTTGGGGCGAAACAAAGCCGGGTGCCCTGGGACCGGATCGTAACTAACTTACAACTCCTCGACTTTGGCAGCGAGGATAAAGTCACTTTCCGTCAGGCCGTCGATTGTGTGGGTCCAAATTGTCAGCTTCACTTTACCCCAGGCCAGGTAAATATCCGGATGGTGCCCTTCGGCTTCGGCGAGCTCGCCGACTTGGTTTGTAAAGGCCAGCGCCTGACGAAAGTTGCGGAATATAAATTTTTTTTCAAGGTGATGTTCGTCGACGATTGTCCAGTCGCCGTTTAGCTGCTCGTGTATGGTTTTTAAATCGTCCCCTTTCAATGGCGCCATTTCTTTTTTGCTGGGGACGCAATGTTTTTTTGATAATTCGTTTTTCATATTGCCACCATAAATCAACTGATCATTTCTGCGCGGGGTCCAGGGAGATCCTGCTGGGCGAGGCGCGATGTAATTATTTCCTGAATCTTGCATATGAAAACCTTAAACTCATGCAAAATCCAGGTGTCAAAAAAACCGGTTTTTACTGCAATTCACCATTTTCACAACCGTCCACTACGCCGCAATCGTCGATTGACGAGCCAGCGATAAACTTTTGAGAAAATCGGGCGAATCAACGGCAGACCGATTAGATATGCCAATGGCCTTAACAGCGGCACTTTTCTCATCAGCAGGACGTAGGCATCGACCTCTGACAGGATCTTTTGATTCGCATTCTTAACATGAAGCGCCATTAACGCCTTTAGAGGATCGATGCCGATTTCACGCAATCGTTTCTTTTGACCGGTAATATCAAACCAATCTACGTTCTTTCCTGCACTACCGGAGAGCCTTTCGTAATGAATTCTGTCCCTGACGCATGTGGGACAAGCACCGTCATAATAGACAGTTATCCTGCCTTTGTGCTCGTTCATTTTTATATTCTCCCGAAGTTTTGCCAAGTATAAAAAATCCTAATCACTTTATGGGCCTGTTGCAACACGGGATTGGCTAGATATGCCCGGTCGTTATCAGCAGAACGCCGGCAACGACAACGCAGGCGCCTACCAAAATACCAATGGTAACTTTTTCCACCTGGCCGAGAAAGAAGTAGCTCAGGGCCAGCACGAAAAGGGGATGAAGGCTAGCCAGGGGAGTGACGATAACTGCGTCTCCCAAGGATAATGCGTAAAACAGGGTCAGCCAGGCGGCGGTGAGAAACACTCCGGCACCCAGGAAAAAAGGGAGGTCCTGCATTTTAATCGAGATCGAGGATCTCATTTTTTTTGATCCAAGGCATACAGCGGTGTATACCACCATCGATGTCACAAAGCCGACCGTCACACCGAAAATAGGAGAATCGAGGATATTTAATCCCATTTTTCTGGTGACGATCGCCAAACTGAAAAACAGGGCCGACAGCAGCGGATATATCAGGTCTTTACTCTGGCGCAAGTTTGATCCCGCTTCACTATTCATATCTCTTTCAAATATGATGATACCGGTGATGATCGAAATTATACCGATGCTGATTTGCCCGGTGATGGTTTCATTCAGCAGTACGATGGCGATGATTGCCGTAAATGCGGGGCCGGTTGCCAGAATGGATGAAGAAACCGACGGGCCGATGCGGTCTAAACTGATAAAATACAGCCATCTGACCAGGGCCGGCGAAAACAGGCCGGCAATCACAAAATAGATCAGAGCGCCGGATTTTAGATAGGACCAGGGAACCGTAAAAAACGAAATGAGCAAAAAAATAACCGATCCCAGGAGGGTTACGGCTATCATGGCCGAAGCGGGACTGGTTCTTTCGATTGACTTCTTCATCAAGATCGTTGTTACACTGATGAAAAATGATGAGGATAGCGCAAGTATCGCTGCCAGCATATAAGCTATCTTATTTGATTGGGTTAAATGGTTGATTGGTTGATTAAGTTGACAGGTGAGCACAGAACGGCTGGAAAGCTTGGATGCCGGGAGGCTGGGAAGCGATGTCACAGAGCAGTAATCAATGGGTATTGCAATGAGTGGCGACAAAGATGGAATTCTTCAGCCCGCTGCGCTCTGCGCTTTGCTTCCCAGCCTCCTCGCCTGCCGGCTTCCCAGCATGATGTCAATCGAGCAGTAAATTTATCTCGGGAAAGTCTTCTTCAGATATTTATGAAGATCGACGGCCGCCGGTATATCGACTACTTCGATTTTCTGCGCGACGATGTCTTTTTCGATAGCTGCCAGCTCTTTTTTTACCGATTGTGGTACCGCCTTGTTAATTTCCAGCAAATAAATCGCACCATTGTTCATGCCGGTCCAGTGCTGTTGTCCGAAGGTTCCATTCATGTAGCTTTGAATGATTTCTTCATAGACCACGGACATGTCCATAAGGACCGAACTCAAAAGCACATCGGCTTTATCGATGGATCGTTTATCGCCGATCACATCGATAAACCATACTTTGCCGCCGTCTCTGGCCTTTTTCGTGGCACAGGCCTGGAGCATGCCAAAGGAGGCTCCATCACCCATGCCGAAAATCACATCGGCGCCCACCGCGATTTGATCCTGGGTATTGCGTTTGCCTCCGGCGGCATCGGCATAGGCCGCCTCCCCTATGACACTGTATAGCAGTTTGCTTTGCGGATTCGATGCTTTGAGACCCTGGGCGAATCCGGCCGACATTCGATTCCAGGTGGGAGGCTCGCCTGAAGCAACGATTCCGACTATATTCGAGCGGGTCATTTTGCCGGCCAGCCAGCCGGCCAGGTAGCAGCCGCCCTGGGGCTGCGTATCGATATCGCTGATAAGCCCCGGGGTAACATCGCGATGGTTTTCAACGGTTACGACTTTAACGCCGGTTTCCCTGGCGATTTCGGGTGCCACGGTTTGATAGCCCGAGGCGTGGCTGATGATCAATTCACAGCCTTTGTTAACCATGTCCCTTAGCGTGGGCTTGATGTCGCCATAACCCAGGGCCTCGGCCAGTTCGATTTTAAAACCGTATTTTTTCGCGACAACCTCGAGTCCCACCTTGCCCTGCTCATTCCAGCCTTTGTCGGTTCCCGCCTCGGGCAAGGCCAACCCCACCAGTTTGGGCGGGTCGCCGGCATTGGCCGGCGTCATTGCAAGGCCCACAAAGTAAATTAGGGCTGCAACCGCGTAAACTGTTTTTCTCATGTCAACTCTCCTAACCCGGCAAAACCGGAAAAAAATGACTAATGACGAATGACTAATGACAAATGAAGGAATCGCTTCGCTCTGTCTTTACTATTCAAATCGGTCGTTCAACCCAGTTGTCAAGTCCTGAGGTCCTCAAAGGGAGGCTCTATGAACAGGAGGCTGCCAGGGGAGGTAAGCTTAATTCCACCCTCTGGGCCATTGTGGATAAACAGATTCAACTATTCGCTATACAAGTTTGTAATTTTGAATTTTGGTCATTGTAATTTGTTTGTCATTTGACATTTGTCATTTGGTGCTTTTTTCAACACTGACGCCTTTAATACTCACAGCCATTTAAAGCATGTCGTCGGAATAATTCCGCTAAGCTCCTAAATTCAATCTCCTCCACGTCTATAGGGACGGCCTAATGCTGACGGCAAGTCAGTGGCCCGGGTAAATATCAGCAACGCAGCAATCACTAACAGGTACGGTATCATTAAGATGAAATCCGGGCTGACATTGATTCCCGCTACCTGAAGAGCGCTGGTTAACGCCAGTGCAAACCCGAATAACAGTGCCCCCCAGCACACTTTGACCGGGTTCCACTTACCCAGCATGACAACGACTATCGCGATGTATCCGCGGCCCATGATCATGTCAGGGACAAAAAACGCCAAGTCGCCAAGGGCCATGTATGCCCCGCCGAGACTCGCCATGAGCCCGCCCAGCAGAATGGCACCATACCGGATGCGGTGTACGCTGACGCCGGCGGCATCTGCAGCCCATGGGGTTTCGCCGATTGCCCGGACGCGGAGTCCGAATCTGGTCTGATACATCACCACATACAGGAACGGGACCAGCGCGAAGGTCAGGTATACCAGCCAGTGCTGATTGAAAATGGCCGGCCCCAGGATCGGGATCCGGGACAAATATGCAATTTCATAGGTTCCCCCGGCTCCGAATAAAATTGGGAACTGGTTGCCGAAGATCACCCGATGCAGGAAGCTGCTCATACTGTGCGCGAAAATCGTCAGACCCAGGCCTACCACGATCTGGTTTACGCCAAGGGTGACCGTCAAAATACCAAATACCAGACCTAAGGTCAACCCGACCGCCACAGCTGCCATATAGCCGTAAAAGAGGCTGTTCAGCTCCAGACCGGCGGCAAAAGAGGAAAACGCTCCGGCGACCATCATCCCTTCAATCCCCAGGTTCAATTGTCCCGATCGCTCGACATAGGCATCTCCCAAGGCCGCCAGCAGGATTGGGGTGGTGCCCCTGATGGTCGATGCGATGATCGTGGTGATTAAGGCGGTTCCCAATATTTCGTTCAATTTACACCTCTTGTGAAACTACCATGAAATGACTATTGAATAATGAATAATGAATAATGATGGATTCGCTTCGCTTTGACTATTTTAGATAATTTTAAATCGATAGAATACCTTACTTCGACATTCATGATTCCTTGTTCGATATTCGAAATTCGCTTTTTAATAGTTTCTTTTCCGATCAGACCGGCCGTTTATTTGGCCGGCGGCTGACACCTGAAACCTTACTTATGCTGACAATTTAAATTATTTGACCTTTTTTTGAAGCCGACTCTGCCTCGGGCTTATAATTTCCGCCTGTCAAAGTATTCCGAGGCTGCGAAGAACAGCAGGGTCAACCCTTCTAAAACATGGACGAAAAAAGCCGGCACCCCCTGGTCGCGAGCCACAAACTCCCCGCCGACGGCTAAAAACGAAAAGAAAAAAGCCAGGGGAATGACTGCCCAGCCGTTGAGCCGGGCCAGAAAAACCAGCGGGATGGCGGTCATGCCGTATTGAGGATTCCAACTGCCCTGAAAGAGCCCCTTGATCGCCAGCACATCACAGGCCCCGGCCAGGCCGGCGAAGCCGCCGCTGATCAGAAGGCCGTAGACGGTCAGCCGTGGAACCTGCATTCCAGCGTGACGGGCGGCTTTTTTATTGGCCGACATGACTCTCAACTGGTATCCCAGCGTCGTCCGCCTGATCATCCAGTGCATTGCAAGAAGGCTGACCAGGCCGATGAGCAGTCCGATGTGAATCCGAGTAAAGGGGATCTGCGGCATGCGGTAGGCCATTGGAATCAGGGTCGTCTGGGCCGGGACGGTAGACAGATCGTTAATCGGTCCTTTGACCAGCCAGGTGACCAGATTGATTGCGACCCAACTCATCATCAAGGTGGTGATTATTTCGTTTATATCGGATCGGGCTTTTACAACTGCCGGTATCAGGATCCAGGACATTCCGCCGATTGTCCCCAGAAAAAGCACCGCTGCGAGGTAAATCGGCAACGGCAAGATCAGCCCGATCATCGGTGCGGACCAGCCGGCCAGCATTGCGCCGACGAGAAATTGACCTTCCACGCCGATGTTCCAAAGACCGGCTGAAAAGCAGGGCAGCAGACCGGCTGAGATAATCAGCAGCGGAGCCATTTTAATGGTTGCTTCTATTATTCCTAAAGAAGTCCCCATGCCGCGGGCAAACAGTAGACTGAAGTAGAGCAAGGGATCTTTGCCGATCATTGCCAATATGAGCCCGCCGCTGATCAGGGAGAATAAAATGGATGCAATCGATATGGCGGCCGGTTTCAGCGCGGCCGGATTGATATATTTCAATTTATCCTCAATCGCCCCAAATTGGGAGTTATCTGTTATTCGTTATTGGTTATTGGTTTAAAAGGAATGCAGTCTATTGATTTCTGTCATTGTTGACAGTGTAACGAAATCAGGTTTTCAGCCAATTCTAATAGCGATTAACCGATAACAAATAACCCCTGATTGAGCGATTTTCGCTCAATCAGGGGTCTCAGCTTACGCCGAGCATGAGCTTTCCGACGTTTTCAGTGGTCGCTTCACGCCGCTGCATGAGACCGGCTATTTCGCCTTTGAACAAGACGCCGATACGGTCGCTGCAGCTGAACAGTTCTTCCATATCCGCGGTGATCAGCAATACGGCGGCTCCCCGTCGGCTTTCTTCTTTCAGCAGATCCTGAACAAAATGCACGGTCCTGGCATCCAGGCCATAGGTCGGACTGTTGCAGATTATCAGGTCCGGTTTTGCTGAAAGGCCCCGGGCCAGCAATAATTTTTGAATATTGCCTCCGCTGAGGGCCTTGACGGGTGCTTCGGGCCCGGTGGTCCGGATTCCGAAACGGCTGATCAGATCAGCGGTAGAAGCATTGATGTGCGCTTGGTTTAATATACCGAATTTTGAAAAGGGCCGATCTTTAAAACTTTGCAGGATCGAGTTTTCCGACAGCGTCATTTCAAGCACGCAGCCTTCATTGATGCGGTCCGCGGTGATATAGCTGATGCCCAGCGCATACCGCTTGGCGATATCGAGCCGGCCGATATCGCGTCTGCGGTAAAGAATTTTGCCCGAAGTTGCGCGTTTCTGGCCACTGATCACTTCTGCCAATAGTTGCTGTGCTTCACCGGCCATCCCGGTAATTCCGAGTATTTCACCGGATTTGATCTCCAAAGAAATGCACTTCATCCCCATTTGGCCTTTGTTGTTTAAGGCTGCGACATCTTCGAGCACCAGCAGCGAATCATCCTGCAATACCGGAGTGGCGAGAGGGGCTGCCGTCCGGGGAGCCGTCCCGAACATTAAATTAAATATTTTATCCGAGGCGGTTTTTGCGTCCAAGGCCCTTAGCTTGTCGCCCGGCAACTGGGCGGCTATGCGCCCGGCCCGCATAACGGTAATACGATCAGATACGGCCAGTGCTTCGGCTAAATTATGCGTAATCAGAATTATCGATTTTCCGGCGTCACGCAACAATTCTATCGTTTGATACAGTTTCGCGGCCTCCGCCGGTGAGAGCACTGATGTCGGTTCGTCCAGGATCAGCACGTCGGAATCATGATATAGTATTTTCAGGATTTCAGTCCGCTGACGTTCACCGATAGACAGCTCTTCGACCTTGCGGTGGGAAGCAATCATTAATCCGTATGATTCACTGATCTGATGAAATTTATCCCGGGCTTTTTTGCGGTTTAATAAAATACCGTCTTCAAATCCCAGCATGAGGTTTTCAAGAACCGATAAATTGGGAATCAAGGTGAAGTGCTGATAAACCATGCCGATTCCCAGTTTCAAAGAATCCTGCGGTGCCCGAATTTTGGCTGTGCGATCCCGCACCTTGATTGCGCCTTTGTCCGGCTGAATTATGCCTGCGAGGATATTCATCAAGGTTGTCTTGCCGGCGCCGTTTTCTCCCAGAATGCTGTGAATTTCTCCGGCCTTCAGGTCGAAGTCGATATCGTTATTGGCGACCACTCCCGGAAAGCTTTTGGTAATGCCGATCATCTTTATGAGGGATTTGTCTTGCATCGTACCGACTTAAGCGGGCAGCCGTGCCGATTGTGACCGGACCCTGCCCGGAAGCATTTCAACTGATTGGAGGCAGGACCGATCCCTGCCTTGAAACCTATATTGCTACTCCGAAATTAATGAATTAACAATACTTTTTCAAGAGATAGTGGAAGATGCCGCAAGATTAGGCTTTATTGCAGCATCCGGCTGTTCGTACTTGACTTGTTTGGTTGAAATTCTTAGTCTGCTAATACACCATGTTTTTCATAACCGGAAAGGAAATCACGATGCAAGCATACGTCAGTTTATACAAGTACAAGGGGCCCATCAAGGGCGGCGGAACCGAGCGATTCGAAAAGGTCAAAGCGATCGTGGCCGACGAGGGGGGCCGAATTCTGCATATCTACGGTCTTCTCGGGGAATATGATGCGCTGTCGGTGGCTGAATTTCCCGACAATCGAACCGCCATGCGGGCTGCACTTAGAATAGGTAACCTGATCAACGCTCAGACCAATACCCTGGCGGCCGTCGCGGGAGAAGACTTCCTCAAAATATTAGGCGAGCTGTAACTGCTGGGTATTCGGTGTTTCGATTGCGGATTTCGGATTTCGGATTGCAGATTGAGAGGCGCAGTGCAAAGCGCAGACGGCATGGTGCAAGGCGTACGGCATGGTGCAAGGCGTACGGCATTCGGTGTTCGGTGTTCGGTGTTCGGCTTTCAAGGTGCGGGGTGTTTCGATTGCGGATTGCAGATTGCGGATTTCGGATTGAGAGGCAAAGTGCAAAGCGCAGAGGGCATGGCGCAAAGGGGAAGGAGCAAGGTGCGCGGCGTTCGGCGCGTCTCAATTGCGGATTGCGGATTGCGGATTTCGGATTGAGAGGCACACGGCATTCGGCGTTCGGTGTTAGGCTTTCGGCATTCAGCTTTCGGGTTGCGGGGCGTTTCGATTGCAGATTGCGGATTTCGGATCGAATGAAGGAAATATATCGATCGTTGTTTATTCCCAATAACCAATAACTAATAACCTGGTTTACATTCTGTCCTCTGACTTCTAAATCTGCAATCCGAAATCCCCAATCCGCAATCGAAACCCTCAGCCCTCAGCCCTCAGCCCTCAGCCCTCTGCCCTCTGACCTCTGACCTCAGTCCTCAGCCCTCAGTCCTCTGACCTCTGTCCTCAGTCCTCAGCCCTCAGCCCTCTGTCATCTGTCCTCTGTTCGCCCCAGGGCGCCGGTCAGGGCTTTCTGGTGAATTTTGCCGGCCACGTGCACCGGGCTTTTACCGTGTACCGGGTCCCAGCCGGCAGGGTTGGCAGTGCAAAAATACTGGACATCCAGACCGATGCGCACCAGGGCCTCTGCGACCGGCAAATTCAAGATACGCTCGGCGGCCTGCCAGGTAGCCCCGCAGGGCGCCCCCTGCAGGACGCTTATCCGGGCGATGCGACCGCCGGCTACTGCAACGCGAAAAGACGGTTTACCGAATTTTTCACCATATTGCCCCAGGCTGACCTGCCCGGCAAGGGTGCATCAGGTGGGCGGCGTATGAATTCCCTTGATGTCGAGTTTTTTGCCGGATGCAATCAGCGGTATGGCCAGATCGCGGCACAGAGTTGCCAGATCGTAACTCAAATCCGGGTGCTTCAAAAAATCGAGCACCAAATCTGCCTTGATTTCGGATGGCAGGTATTCCGATGTGTCCTCAAGCAGGGGCGGCAGCGGATCATCGATGGAGACAACCTCGAGCACAATACGATTTTCGCCATATTTCCGCACACCGGCAATTTTGCTTTCGCCACTGCCGTTTTGCTGGAAGACCAGTATCTTTTGGAGATTTTGCGTTGCGTTTTTTGAGTTCATTGAGTTTATTGAGTTGATTGAGTTGATTGTGTTGATTGTGTTAATAGGCCTTCCTTCATGGGGCACGGTACACGGCTTGGGGAACAAGGTAAATGGTTTAAGGTATAAGGTGTAAGGTGTATGGTGTAAGGTTTAAGGTGAAAAAAGCCTAATCCGCCGTCGGTGCATTCCTTCCTTCTTCATTCTCAGTCCTCAATCTTGGATTAACCCCTCCCCGCGAAAAACAGCCGGATTTCACATTTGTTAGCAGGTATTAAGGGATCCAACAAGCGAATCGCTCCACAAGGACCAAAGGTCCACGCATTGCAATTTTCGCTTCCCGATTTTCCCAATTCCGCATTCCGACTTCCAACTTCCAAAATCCTACCTTCCCATCTTCCCACCTTCTGCCCTTTTTCCGTCTTTGTTTCGCCTGAGCTTGTCGATGGTTCAGCCGCGGTATTTGATATCGCGGTTGCAAACCGCTCCCACCATCTCAATTTCCGATCTCTTGTTTTTTTTCCGCATTCCGCCTTCCGCCTTCCGAATTCGTCTCAACTTCTCAACTTCTCACCTTCCCACCTTCTCGCCTTCCCACCTTCTCACCTTCTCACCTTCTGCCCATCTTCCGCATTCCGCCTTCCCACTTCCGACTTCATCCCCCGTTTCACCCATCCTCCAACTGCTTTAGCTCCCGTTCATACACCGCATTTTGGCTGTCCAGTTCATTGGTGGCGGCTTCGAGTTCGTCAAATAGTGTATCGATTTTCGATTGGCAGGCATGAATGGACTGGGACAGTTCACTGATTCTGGTGCCGTCCTGCTCCTGGGAGGCCTTTTGCATAAAATTATTGAGGCTTTGCAGTTCGTCTTCGCTGGATTCGATATCATTTTCCAAACGAGCAATGCGCTTTTCAAGCGGCCTGACGGCTTTTGAACGGCGGGTGATTATTTCGGATCTTTTGCGCCGCATTTCTTTTTTAGCAGTTCTGGCATTGGCACCCGCTGAAACCGCCCGTGAGCTTTCTTTTGAGTCAGACGATTTTTCGTCGTGCCAGCCGTCTTTTTCGAGAAACTCCTGATAGCGGCCGTCAAAAACATCGACTTCATCATCTTGAAATACAATGAGTTTATCGGCCAAGGTGTGCAAAAACATCTCGTTGTGGGTTACCATGATGACGGTGCCGTCGAAAAAATCGATAGCGGCCAGCAGGGCGTCACAGGATTCCATATCCAGGTGATTGGTCGGTTCATCGAGCAGCAGCAGGTTGACCGGCGTTGCCAGCAATTTTCCCAGCATCACACGGCTTTTTTCTCCCCCGGACAGGACGCTTATTTTTTTCAGTGCATCATCGCCCGAAAACATCATGGCGCCGCAAATATTCCGTGCACGCTGTCGATCTATATCCGGGTGCGAATAGAGAATTTCTTCTTCAACCGTGCGGGTGTCCACCAGGGTGTTGACGTTGGTTTGTTCAAAAAAGCCCGAGATGGTGGACGGGTGAAAAACGGTTTGGCCGGACCCGGGTTGCAGTTTGCCGGCCAATAGCTTCAGCAGAGTGGTTTTGCCCTTGCCGTTTTTGCCGACTACGCATACCCGCTCACCAACTCCGATCGTAGCGTTGAAATCCTTGATCAGCGGCTTTTGCCCATTGTAGGCAAAGGCCAGGTGGCTGCAGGTTAAAATGGTTTTGCCGGGAAAAGGCCGGCTGCGAAAGGAAAAGTCGAGCAACTTCAGCTCTTCGAGCTTATCCTTTTTTTCCATTTTTTTGAGGGTCTTGACGCGGGACTGCACCAGGTTTGCCAAGCGCGCCTTCGCCCGAAAACGGGTGATAAACTGCTCAATTTCCTTACGGCGGCGCTCGTCGTTGATTCTGGTTTTTTCGTAGACTTCCTCGTCCTGGGCGATTTGGTTGTAGTACTTGGTGGTGTTCCCGGCAATTTTCCGCAGGTTGCGGCGGTGAATCCCCAAGGTGTGCGTTACGACTTTATCCATAAAACTGCGATCGTGGGTTATCAGCATCAATTCATGGGGCCAACTGTTTAAAAATTGTTCAATCCAGCGAATGGAGGTAATATCTAAAAAATTGGTCGGTTCATCCAACAGCAGCAGGTCCGGTACCGCAACCAGGGCTTTGACCAGATTCAGGCGAACCTGCAGCCCGCCCGAAAATTCAGACGGGTGGCGATCAAAATCCAGCCGGCTGAAGCCCAGGCCGGCCAGGATTTTCTCAACCTTCCAGGAGTGATCTTTTTCCTGCTCCGGGAGGGCGCGCATTCCTTCAGATAAAGCCGTATCGGCTGTAAACTCCAGATGCTGCCGCACATAATCGATACGATAATTTTTCGGGATAATGATCGAGCCGGAGTCCGGACGTTCTTCTCCGGCAATCATCCGGAACAGTGTTGTTTTGCCGTGGCCGTTTTGGCCAACCAGGCCGACCCGCTGCTTCTGGTTGACGGAAAAACCGAGCCCGTCAAAGAGGATTTGATCACCAAAACTTTTTGATAGATTTTCAACCCGTATCATAAATAAAATGCATAAAATGCCTTTTAGGTATTAAAGAATAGAAATTCGGAGAGTAATCTATTTCTAAAAATTATGCAATCATCTCTTAACCCGGATCCGCCGAGGGCGAAGCACAAATATTCAATCTTCAATTTTCAATTTTCAATTCCGGCTTGTCCGGGTTGGGGCCATAACTCTTCCAGGCGGTCGATCAGCAGTTGCGAAGTCTGCTCGACCAATGTTGAATATGTTCTCTGATCTTTTTCAGGCCGTAAACCATCTTCTACCATCGAACGGTACAAATATTTGCCATCGTCGACAATCCCCCTTAGTTGCCCGGCAAGTTTATTTATTTGGTCTTCATCCGGCAGGACAAATTGGTGAACGATCCCGGCCGATTTGCGGGCAATGATTTCCAGCTGAAAACTGCAGCCCAGCGGAATTTGGCGCTCAACGATATTATGATATCGAACCGCATCGCAGATGTCTTCAGGGAGATTGAATCGTTTCAAGGCCATCGCACTGACCTCAGCGTGGCTGATACCCAAGACCATTCTTTCGGCTGCACTGGCTGCAATGCCCTGATCGATTTGCAAAGCGGCTATTTCCCGCTGATCTTTCGAAAAATAGACGGCGATGATCAGCTTGCCGATATTTGACAAAATCGACACCGTATATAGATCTTCCGGATATTTATGGTTGAGCATATCCGCCAGAATTCTAGACGTGACACCACAGAAGCGGGCCTGCTTCTTGAAGATATCGAAGCTGAAATTCCTTGTACCCAGGCGTTTGGTGAAATGATCAAGCAGCAGGGAAGTGACCAGAATCTGCCTCATATTCTGATATCCGAGCAGGACCACGGCGGCTTCGATCGTTCTGACAATTCGCCCATGGTGAGCCCGGTTGGCCAACTTGAGAAAATGGGCTGCGATGTCAGGTGACAGCCTCTCAACAATGCGGGCATAGTTGCTGTGCGGACTATTGAGCAGCGCCAGATTATCGATTGCTGCGGCATCGACAAGAGGAATTTCCTTGACTCTGTCTTCGACCATTTCAAGCGTGTATTTTCCTGCTCCTGCCATGCATCTGCCCTTTGTCAATTTTTTTGTCTTTAATTCAATAGGATATCACCCCTGACGGATCTTGTCATCTTGAAAAATCCTTTCTGATCTATGGTTTTAGTATTTCGAACCCCGGGGTCGGTCCGGCAGGAACGTTAAACCTCATGGTGCAATTTTAGATTTAAGGTATCCTGCCTGTCGCGAGCCCCTATGTCGAACGGTCCTCATCATCATTGATAGAGCGCAGCGATTCCTTAAATCCGCAATCCGCAATCTAAAATCTAAAATCCTAAATCCTAACACGTTACGATCTAGACATAAAAACGGAATGTATTTGTAAATGCAAGTTTTCATATATTCATCATCTCAGACGGTTGTCCCGTGTGATCGACGCTTGACAAATAACTGTAAATTGGTATTTTATGAGCGCAAATTTGGAATGTCGAACAACAGTAATGTCGAATCGTTCGTCATTCCCAAAACGGGAGGTCACCCATGTCAGATGAAAAGAAGGATTTCGTGGTAAAAGATCGGCGAGTGTTCTCTGAAGAAGACTCGGAGAATGAAACCCAAGACACGGAAACAGCGGCTGGCTCTGTGCCTGAAGATGAAACCACCGCATCTTCAACGGCCGAAGATGACCAGGCGACGGAAGCCCACCAGGAACCCCCGCTGCCGGCAATAAATTTTTCGACTTTTGTTGTATCTCTGAACGCCTCAGCCTTGTTGAACCTGGGCGCCATCGAGGATCCTGCCACCGGTCAAACGAATAAGGATCTGGCAATGGCGAAGCAAACAATTGATATTTTGAGTATGCTCGAAGAGAAGACAGCAGGCAACTTAAGCACGGAAGAATCGAACCTTTTAAAAAGTATTCTCTACGATCTGAGAATTATCTATGTAAAAGAGTCGGGATGATTGCCGCTCCGTGGATCGATCTGAAAACAGTTTGCCTAACGAATAAAATACCAGGCGTTAATGAAGATCTTGTCTCCGGCAAAAATAAACTTGTTTTTGCAGGTTACCGGAAAGCGACCGGACGGCTACCACGAGCTGTTTTCGCTTATGTGCTGCGTCTCTCTTTATGATGTCATTTCTTTGCATTTCGGCACAGAGAAGATCGAGATCGAATCATCACATCCTTTACTTCCCCTTGATGAAACCAACCTGGCCTACCAAGCTGCGGCCGTGTTTCTAAAAGCCCTGAATGTAAAAGAAGGGGTTAAAATCGGCATCCAAAAAACTATTCCGATTGCAGCCGGTCTGGGCGGCGGCAGCAGCAACGCCGCCAGCGTATTAAGCGGGCTTAACCAACATTATGGGTATCCTTTTTCACCGGATCGACTGGTGGCTTTCGGCCTGACCCTGGGGGCCGATGTTCCCTTCCTGCTATTCCAGAAACCGGCCCTGGCTACCGGAGTCGGCGAAAAACTGGAGGCCTACCGCCAGCCATTACCCTATTGGGTTGTCATCATTAATCCTGGATTCAGGGTTTCGACGGCAGAAGTTTTCCAAAACCTCAATTTAAGATTGACAAATTGTAAAAAAAAAAATACAAAATCCTTTTTAAAGAAAACAGTTTACAATGAATCACTGCATTTGTGCAACGACCTTGAAGCCGTGACGGTTGCCAGATTTCCGGTGATAAAGTTAGTTAAAGAGCAGTTGATGCAGCAAGGGGCCATGGGGGCATTGATGTCGGGAAGCGGGCCAACCGTATTTGGACTTTTCCCCGATCAGGCGTCAGCCGGCAAAGCAATGCAGGCGATCGGCCGCAATTCCCGCTGGAATACGTACCTTGCCGATATCATTTATGAACAAAAATAGGGATGTAGCTTCCAACTATGCTGGGGCGTCGTCAAGTGGCAAGACACAGGATTTTGGTTCCTGCATTCGGAGGTTCGAATCCTCCCGCCCCAGCCATAATTTATTGAAGAATGAAGATTGAAAATTGAATATTAAGGTTCGCCTGCGGCGGATTTATTTACAAAAGGGTATCGCAGATTTCGCTCTGCCCGGAAATCCAATTTGATATCTTTCATATATAATTCTTTGTATTTGGCGAAACTGAATTGTCTAAGAAGCAATTCAAATAAAGCGATGGTGATCTAAATGGAAGGCATGGCCATTTTTACGGGCAACTCCAACCCCGCACTGGCACAAAAAATTTGCGAGTATCTCAGCCTGCCCCTTGGCGGTGCTCAGGTCAAAACATTCAGTGATGGGGAGATCCAGATCGAGATCACTGAAAACGTCCGCCTGAAAGATGTTTATGTGCTGCAGTCGACCTGCTCACCGGTCAATGACAACCTGGTGGAACTCTTATTGATGATCGATGCATTTAACCGTTCCTCCGCCAAGAAGATTACCGCTGTTATTCCCTATTTCGGGTATTCCCGGCAGGATAAAAAAGTTGCCCCCAGGGTGCCGATCAGCGCCAAACTTGTGGCAGATATGATAACCGTGGCGGGTGCCGATCGCATCATCACCATGGATCTGCATGCCGGTCAGATACAGGGATTTTTTAACATTCCGGTGGACAACCTTTTTGCAGCGCCGGTATTGATTGAATATATTCGCAACAACATCAGAGATGACATGGTCATTGTATCACCTGATGCCGGCGGCGTTGAGAGAGCCCGGGCATTCGCCAAACGGCTGAATGCCGATCTGGCCATCATCGACAAGCGCCGGGATGCCCCCAATCAGGCAAAAGCCATGGCTGTCATCGGTGATGTCACCGGCAAGGTGGCGGTTATTTTAGATGATATGGCCGATACGGCCGGTACGTTGACCGAAGCTGCCGAAGCTGTTAAAAAGGCCGGTGCGCGTGAAGTTCATGCCTGCTGTGCGCACCCGGTCCTTTCAGGCCCGGCCATCGAGCGGATCAGCGAATCGGTTCTCAAAAGTGTGGTGGTTACCGACACGATTCCATTGACGGACAAGGCCGCTGCCTGCGAAAAAATCAAGGTACTTACGATCTCGCAACTGGTCGGCGAAGCAATTATTCGCAGCTATCGAGGAGATTCGGTAACCTCTCTGTTCGTATAAATTATAGGGTTAAGCATTCAGATAGAGTATCAATAATTTTATAAATAACTAAATAGAAATTGAGGGATTCAGGAATTCAGGTATTCAGGAATTGATTGGAGGTCGAGGCAAACGTAAATTCCTCAATTCCTCAATCCCCCAATTCCTCAATTCGGATTAATTAGGAGGTCATATCTTTGGAACATTTTGAACTTAATGCAACTGTAAGAAAAACGACAGGTAACAGCCCGGCCCGGCAGTTGAGAAAAGCCGGTCAGGTACCCGCGGTATTGTACGGCCCGCAAACTGAGTCTGTGCTATTATCGGTCAACGCTAAAGAGTTTGAGCAGATCCTCAAAAAGGGCAATCTCGGCTCGATCATTTTAAATCTCATCATTCAAAACGGTAAGAAAATCACCAAACCGGCCATGATCAAGGAACTTCAGAGCCATCCGGTTTCCGGAAATTTTTTGCATATCGATTTCTATGAAATTGACATGCAGCGTAAAATCAACGTCATGATTCCGGTCGTGACCAAGGGGGTCTGCAAAGGCGTTGAACTTGGCGGGCTGCTGCAGATTATCCGGCGCGAAGTCGAAGTCCTTTGTATGCCGGGCGATATTCCCGAATCCATTGAGATCGATATTACCGATCTGGATGTCGGGGACTCCGTTCATGTGGAAGAGATACCACTGGGTGAAAATGTTGAAATATCGGCCGACGTAAATTTTACGATTTTGACCGTCGTCAGCCCGAAGGTTGAAGCGGTGGAAGAAGAAGAGGAAGAGGATCTGGAAGGCGAAGAAGAAGCTGCCGAAGACGAAGCCGCCGAAGGCGCCTCAACCGAAGAAGAAAGTTAATATCCCGGCAGGCTGGAGAGCCGGCCCCGCATCCGGCATTAACTGCAGATGTGGTGCAGACTTTTCAGCCTGCTGTTATGATAGGGCTTAAGCTAAGACAACGTGCCCCAAAACAGCTTAAAATTGGTGGTAGGACTCGGCAACCCGGGCAAAGACTACCGGGATACCCGGCACAATGCCGGTTTCATGGTCGCCGACAAAATTGCGCAGGAATTCAATATCGAGCTCAAAAGCAAGAAATTCAATCTTGTTTTCGGACGCGGTTTTGTCGAAGATGTCGAGATTTTGCTGGCCAAGCCGCTGGCGTTTATGAACCGCAGCGGGCCACCGGTGCAACAGCTGGCACATTATTTCCGTATACAAAGCAGGGATATGCTGGTCATTCACGACGACATTGACCTTGCTTTTGGAAGATTAAAAATAAAAGAGAAAGGAGGGCATGGCGGACACAACGGCATAAGATCGTTAATGGACGCCTTTGGGGGAGACGATTTCGTGCGTCTTCGCATCGGTGTCGGTCGTTCCGAGCTCGGGGAGGGTGTGACGAGCCATGTACTGGGAAGGTTTACAACCCGGCAGTCACAACGTTTGTCCCGGATCATCGCAAGCGCTCTGGACGCGGTTGTTGCGGTACTTAGCCAGGGTACCAAGGTTGGTATGAATTTATTTAACGGTAAGGATTTAACAATTTCAGATTAAACCAAAATTTACTATTTGGAGGAAAGGATGAACTACTTATTACCGCTGATTTGCACGCTGGTCGGAATCGCCGGTGTGGTATTTTCGCTTATTCTGGCGAGCATGGTTAAGAGTGCGCCGGCAGGCAACGAAAAAATGCGTGAAATTGCCAATGCTATTAAAACGGGTGCCATTGCCTATTTAAATCGCCAGCTTAAAAGCATGGGGATAGCCGGAACAGTTCTTTTTGTCATTATCGGCGCGGCCTTGAGCTGGACAACCGCTGTCGGATTTTTACTCGGTGCAATTGCATCGTTTGCGGCCGGTTATATCGGGATGCGCGTATCCGTGATCGCTAACGTGCGAACCGCCGAAGCCGCCAAAGGCGGGATGGCCAAAGGGTTGGACATGGCCTTTAAAGGCGGCTCCGTGACGGGTATGATCGTGGCCGGCCTGGCACTGACGTCTGTGGCCGGCTTTTATACGATACTGATTTCCACCGGTACGGAAACCCGGGATGCTGTCATCGCCCTGGTGGCACTGGGTTTTGGCGGCTCTCTGATATCTATTTTTGCCCGGTTGGGCGGTGGTATTTTCACCAAGGGCGCGGATGTCGGCGCCGATCTGGTGGGCAAAGTCGAGGCCGGTATTCCGGAAGACGATCCGCGCAACCCGGCGGTCATCGCCGACAACGTCGGCGACAATGTCGGGGACTGCGCCGGTATGGCGGCCGATTTGTTTGAAACTTATGCGGTTACAGCCGTTGCCGCCATGCTGCTGGGTAATCTGCTCTATCCCGCGATTGGCATTGCCACTGAATTTCCGCTCGTCCTGGGTGCCATTTCGATTGTCGCTTCCATGATCGCAGTCTTTTTTGTCAAGCTGGGCAAAAATGAATATATCATGGGCGCCCTTTACAAAGGCATGTTCGGATCGGCCGTATTGGCAGCCATCGCATTTTTGGTGGCCTGCGTCACCATGTTCAGCGCCGTTCCGGAACTGGGCGGCATGCGTATCTTTCTGGCGGCCCTCGTCGGTCTGGTTTTGACCGTGCTGATTGTGGTCATCACCGAATACTACACCGGCATTCGCAACCCGGTTAGATTTGTGGCCGAAGCCTCCACCACCGGCCACGGCACCAATATCATCGCCGGTCTGGCCGTCAGTATGGAAGCCACGGCCCTGCCGGTGCTGGCCATTTGCTGCGCCATCGGAATTGCATTCTGGGCGGCCGGTCTTTACGGGATTGCCATGGCAGCCATGTCCATGTTGTCCATGACCGGAATGGTCATTGCCATTGATGCCTATGGGCCGATCACCGACAATGCCGGCGGCATTGCCGAAATGGCTGAAATGGATGAAAGCGTGCGCGCGGTCACCGATCCACTGGATGCCGTGGGCAACACCACCAAGGCCGTCACCAAAGGGTACGCGATCGGATCGGCCGGCCTGGCGGCCCTGGTTCTGTTTGCGGCCTACACCCAGGAATTTGCCCTGCACGGCGGCGGCGTGGAACTGCGATTTGATCTGAGCGATGTCAACGTCATCGTCGGTCTTTTCATCGGCGGACTGCTGCCGTTTCTATTTGCTTCGATTGCCATGAAAGCCGTGGGCAAGGCCGGCGGAGCCGTGGTTGACGAGGTTCGACGCCAGTTTGCCGAAAAACCCGGCATTATGGAAGGCACCGACAAACCGGATTACGCCCGCTGCGTGGACATTGTGACCAAGTTTGCCCTGAAGGAAATGATCGTACCGGCCCTGCTGCCGGTGGTGGTCCCGATTCTGGTGGGGCTGATTCTGGGTAAAATCGCTCTGGGTGGTGTGCTGATCGGCAGTATCGTCACCGGTCTTTTCCTGGCCATTTCCATGACCACTGGCGGCGCGGCCTGGGACAACGCCAAAAAATACATCGAAGATGGCCACCTGGGCGGCAAGGGCAGCGATGCTCACAAAGCAGCCGTTACCGGCGACACCGTCGGCGATCCCTACAAGGATACCGCCGGACCTGCCATCAACCCGATGATTAAGATTCTGAATGTCGTTGCGTTGCTGCTGGTACCGTTGCTGCTGTAAGCGCTCATCTTAGTCCAGAAACTACTTAAAGGATTGGCGTAGCAATACGTCAATCCTTTTTTATTGATTGGTCATCAAAGTTGTGTTATGAACAGGCGTACCCTGAGGATCACCCTTTAATGAAGTATAAATTACGATGATCGGTGGGAAAATGACTGAAAAAAAAGCTAAGGAAAGTTCACAGAGTTCAAAACAAAAAATGCGAGAATTTCAGGTCGGTGACCTCGCTGTCTATCCTGCTCATGGTGTCGGGGAGATCCAGGCTATTGAAAGCCGCGTCGTCAACGGCGAGAAACACGATTTTTATATCATGAAGGTCCTCGAAAACGGCATGGTAATCATGATACCCGTGCGCAACGTTGAATCCGTCGGCTTGAGAGACATCATCAGCAAAAAGGATGCCGACAGGGTATACGATGTGATGAAATCCCGCAAGGACGGGCTGCCCGACAATCAGACCTGGAACCGGCGCTACCGCGAGTATATGGACAAAATAAAGACCGGCTCGCTTTATGATGTCGCCGAAGTATTTCGGGATCTGTTTCTGCTCAAACTTACCAAAGATCTATCTTTTGGCGAACGCAAATTATACGACACGGCCCAGGTATTGCTGGTCAGGGAGTTGTCGACAGCCAAGGATAGCGACGAGGACACCATCCTTTCAGAAATAGAATCCTTGTTTGTTGCGGACAGCCCCGAAAGCTAAACACCGCGGATTATCTATAACTATTTGAGAATATATTTAATTCTTAAATTCCTGATAACGTATTGATCATGGAATAATGGAATCTTGGAATGACGGAATAGTGGGTTTATCAAAGGATATTACCCATTTTAGTTTAATGGCCCAAACGATTGGCCATTAACCCATCATACCTGTCGCCCAAAAACCATTTTTCCAATATTCCTGTTTTGCAGCATTTCAATCGGAGCAGAACCTCTCGCTAACCACGTCTCTGCAGCGTGCCCGTGAATGGCGCTTTTACCATTGTTGTCGAACAACACGATGCCGGGCAACGGCTTGATACCGCCGTTGCCTCTCGTCTTTCCGCCTGTTCGCGTTCACTGGCGGCCACGCTGATTTCCCGAGAGCTTATCCTTGTTAACCAACAGCCGAAAAAGCCGGGCTACCGGGTTAGGTCGGGCGACCGGGTCGTGGGTCATATACCGGCAGCCGAGCCTGTCGACTATAGGCCCGAACCGATTCCACTTAATATACGCTACCAGGACAACCACATCATCGTGATTGACAAGCAGCCCGGGATGGTCGTGCACCCGGCTCCCGGGCACCGCAGCGGAACCCTGGTCAATGCCTTGCTTTATCATTGCCCTGATCTGGGGGCCATCGGTGGCGAGATCCGGCCCGGGATTGTACACCGGCTTGACAAAGACACGTCCGGAATCATGGTAGTTGCCAAGGATTCTGAGTCGCAGGAAGAGCTGGCCCGGCAGTTCAAGGCCCGGGAAGTCGAAAAAAAATATCTGGCCCTTGTCTTCGGCGAGGTTGAATCCGAGACCGGCGAAATTCAATTGCCCATCGGCCGGCATCCGGTCGATCGCAAGCGGATGTCCACCACAACCCGCAAGGGGCGGGCGGCGCTAACGGCCTGGACTGTCCGTGAACGATTGAACGGAATTACCCTGCTCGAATTAAATTTAAAAACCGGCCGAACCCATCAAATCCGGGTGCATTGTTCCGCCATCGGGCATCCCGTGGTAGAGGACCCGGTGTATCGATCGCGCAATTCAATCAAGAATTTGAAAAATAAATTAGCCGGCCGGTCAGCCTCGATCATTACCGCCATTGAATCCGCTGAGCGGCAGCAGCTGCACGCCTGGCAACTGGGCTTGACCCATCCGAAATCAGGTGAATACATGACCTTTGAAGCTCCGCTGCCGCCGGACATGCAGGATCTGATTGACAAGCTGAAGGCGGAGATGTAGCGAGTTGGGGGGGGGCGGGGAAGCGATTGCGGATTGCAGATTGCGGATTGCGGATTGAACGGCATGGGGCATGGGGCATGGCGCACGGCATTCGGCGTTCGGCGTTCGGCGTTCGGCATTCAGATTGAACGATATAGCGCAAAGGGCAGAGCGCGTGGTGCATGGCAGACGGTGGAAGGTGGAAGGTGGAAGGTGGAAGGTGGGAGGTGTCGGGCGAAGGGCGTATGGGGCTTGGCGTATGGGGCAAATGCAGGGCTGAGATGGAAAAGGTCAAAGGTGAAAGGTTAAAGGCCAAAGGCTGAAGGAAAATTGATATAGGATGATTTCTTTTCTTTTTTCCGAATTCCGCATTCCGACCTCCGAATTCACCATTCTGTCCTGTGTTAGTCTGATTTTAGCTGTTTTGACGGTGGCGGCAGAATAAAATCGATCCGCCGAAGGCGAACCACAAATCTTCAACCTTCAATTTACAATTTTCAATTCCGACTTGTCCGGGTTGGGTATAGAGTGGACGCATAAACGTAAAAATTCTCATTATATCAGCATGATAAGATAAAATACTACTTGACTTTTTTTGATATAAGTACTACTAAAATCACTCCTTTTATAGGCCTAGTTCCCTAAAACT